>LXNH01000224.1_pt1 | contig 13960 bp, 12 predicted proteins | sample 809111 | NCBI WGS metagenome assembly LXNH01 (sample SAMN04870528, study PRJNA318959) | seawater metagenome | biome: 00002010; material: water; isolation source: marine seawater | place: Greece: Milos, Mediterranean Sea | collected 2013-05-29 | depth 5-7 m
GCGCGACGCGAGCGAAGAACGCAAAGGTATCTATCGCCTGACAGCCAAGCTGACGCTGCATGGCGAGTTGTCGGACGCGCAGATCGACGAATTGCTGGCCGTGGCCGAGAAGTGCCCCATCCACAAGCTGATGACGGCGGTGGACGTGCAGGTGTCCACGCTGATCGTGCGGCCGGCCTGAGACGCCGGCGTGCCGGGTGGGGGGCCACCCGGCACGGAACGTGACCGGGCAGGGCGCCCGGCCCACCCGCGGAATTACTCTTCCATGCCCGGGACGACGGTCGAGAAACCGGCGTCGACGTGGGTGATTTCGCCGGTGACGCCGGCGGCCAGATCCGACAACATGAACGCGGCCACGTTGCCGACATCGTCGATGGTGACGTTGCGGCGCAGCGGCGCCTGGGCCTCGACGAACTTCAGGATCGCCGAGAAGTCCTTGATGCCGCTGGCGGCCAGCGTCTTGATCGGGCCGGCCGAAATGCCGTTGGCGCGGATGCCGCGCGGGCCCAGCGCCGTGGCCAGGTAACGCACGCTGGCTTCGAGCGAGGCCTTGGCCAGGCCCATGGTGTTGTAGTTGGGCACCACCCGCTCGGCGCCCAGGTAGGTCAGGGTCAGCACCGAGCCGTTGCGGCCTTCCATCAGCGGCAGCGCGGCCTTGGCCATGGCTGCGAAGCTGTAGGCGGAAATGTCGTGGGCGATGCGAAAGCCCTCGCGCGACAGGCCGTCCAGGAAGTTGCCGGCGATGGCTTCGCGCGGCGCGAAGCCGATGGAATGCACCAGGCCGTCCAGGCCGTCCCAGCGCTTGGCCAGGTCGGCGAAGGTGGCTTCGATCTGGCTGTCCTCGGCGACGTCGCAGGGCAGCACGATGTCGCTGCCGAATTCGGCGGCGAATTCGGCCACGCGGTCCTTGAAGCGGTCACCGACGTAGGTGAAGGCCAGTTCGGCGCCCTGCTGGTGGCAGGCGCGCGCGATGCCGTAGGCGATGGAGCGGTTGGAAAGCACCCCGGTGACCAGGATGCGTTTGCCGGCGAGAAAGCCCATGTGTGGTTCCTTTGATTTTTTTCCTGCTGGAGACCGCCTATTTTAAGGAGTTTGGCGGCCGCGCGGACAAAACAGCGCGGCGCCCTGGGGGGCGCCGCTGCGAAAGACGGATCGGGCGGGATCAGCCGCGGGCGTTGGTGCCCGGCACGCGCAGCCGCACGCCGATCTTGAGATTGCTGCCCTTGAGGTTGTTGAGGGCGCGCAGCGCCTGGACCGAGGTGCCGTACTGCTTGGCCAGCGAGAACAGGGTGTCGCCCTGGCGCACCTTGTGAGTGCGCACATTGGGACGGGCGGCGGCGCGCGCGGACGGCGCGACGGCCTTGCCGCGCGGCGCCTTGCCGCTGTCGGCCGAGGCCGCGTCCAGGGCGCCGACCGGCGCGGCCAGCGAGGCCAGTTGCACGCCGCTGTTACCCGGGTCGCCCGGCACCAGCAGCGATTGGCCCGAGGCGGTCTTGTGGCGCGAGCCGATGTCGTTGATTTCGCGCAGCTTGGATTCGGTCAGGCCGAAGCGCTTGGCGATCGAGGCATAGGACTCGCCCCGGCGCGAGTGGTAGACCTTCCAGGCGCTCAGGTCGCCCTTGTAGTTGGTCAGGTTGGCGTTGAAGATCTCGACCCGATCGGCGGGCAGCAGCAGCGTGGGTGCGTGGTCGCCACGGATCACCGGCCGGTTGAACGACGGGTTCAGGGCCTTGAATTCGTCCAGCGGCATTTCGGCCAGCTTGGCGGCGATTTCCAGGTCGATGTCGCTGTTCTTGCGCACCGTCACGAAATACGGGGTGTTGCCGACCGGCGGCAGCACCACGGCGTAGCGCTGCGGGTCGGCGATGATGTTCTTGATGGCCTGCAGCTTCGGCACGTAGTTGCGGGTCTCGTCCGGCATGTTCAGGGACAGGTAGTCCGTGGGCAGGCCGGCGGCTTCATTCTTGGCCATGGCGCGCTGCACCGAGCCTTCGCCCCAGTTGTACGAGGCCAGCGCCAGGTACCAGTCGCCCTGCATTTCGAACAGCTTTTCCAGGTAGTCCAGCGCCGCGTTGGTCGAGGCGATGGGGTCGCGGCGCTCGTCGCGCCACCAGTCCTGCTTCAGGTTGAAATGCTGGCCGGTGGCCGGCACGAACTGCCACAGGCCCGAGGCCTGGGCGCGCGACAGCGCGGTGGGGTTGTAGGCGCTCTCGACGAACGGCAGCAACGCCAGCTCGGTCGGCAGGCCGCGGCGGTTGATCTCGTCGACGATGAAATACAGGTACTTGCCGGCGCGTTCGGCCATGCGCTGCACCGCCTCGGGGTGGGACGCGTAGTAGTCGGTCCACTGCTGCGAGAGGTCGGTGTTCAGGTTGGGAATGGCGAAGCCGCGGCGGATGCGGTCCCAGGCATCGATCGGCGGGTTGGTCAGGTCGACCGTGCGGGACGTGTCGCGGGCGATATAGCGCCCTTGGGAGTTGGTGGTGAGGTTCTTGCTGTCGTGGGATTGGGTTCCTGCGCAACCGGCGAGGACTGCCAGCAGAAGCGGCAGAAGGAGTCGGGAGAAATTCATCGGGCGGTCACTTGAAATCGTTCTTCCATTCACGAAGGGAGGCAAACACCTCTACCGGCGTCGGGTGGTCGTGGCCGGCCCAGTGGTCTGCGGCGCGGACGACGTCAGCTTGCTGCGTACGCAAAAACGGATTGGTCGCGCGTTCCTGGCCGATGGTCGACGGAAGCGTGGGGAGACCTTCTGCGCGTAATTGCCGGGCCCGCTGATACCACTGTTGCAGGGTGCGGTTGGCAGGTTCGACCGCCATGGCCCAGCGCAAGTTGGCTAGAGTGTACTCGTGTGCGCAAAAAACCTGTGTATCTGGCGGTAAAACAGAAAATTTTTCCAAGGAATCAGACATTTGCTCGGGAGTTCCCTCGAAAAGCCGGCCACAGCCGCCGGCAAACAGGGTGTCGCCACAGAACAGCACAGGCTGTTTTCCCGCCGCCCGGCCGATGTAGGCGATGTGGCCGGCGGTATGCCCCGGCACGTCCAGCACGCCCAGGTCCAGGTCCAGTTCCGGCAGCACCACGCGGTCGCCTTCGACCAGTGGCACATCGCAGCGCGGCAGCTTTTCGCGCGCCGGGCCATACACCGTGACGTCGCCGGTGCGGGACAATTCCAACACGCCGCCCACATGGTCGCCGTGATGGTGCGTGAGTAGAATGGCGCGCAGTTGCAGGCCTTCGCGGGCCAGCCATTGCCGCACCGGGCCGGCTTCGCCGGGGTCGACCACGGCGGCCTGGCCGGCGCGCGCGATGGCCCAGATATAGTTGTCGCTGAAGGCGGGCAAAGGCAAGACCGCGGCGTTGCTTTCGCGGCCGCCTGCGGGGGCGGTCAAGGCTTGCATGGGATTCGAAGGAAATGGACGTGGCAGAAGAGACTCCGCCGATTGTAGAACTGGCCGAATGGTTCCAGACGCCGCCAGGGCAATATGCCCTGGCCTGGGAGCGCGCGCAGTTCGACGCAGCGGTGGCCGATGTCTTCGGATATTACGCCTGGCAGGTCGGGCTGGCCGACCTGAACCTGCTGCGCGCCAACCGCATGCCCTTCAAGGGCTACGTCGGCACCGAGACTCCCACGCCCGAGAACATCGCCGGCTGGCAGTCGCGGGTGGTGCTGGCCCAGCCCGAGGCGCTGCCGTTCGAATCGCAAAGCGTCGATCTGCTGATCCTGCCGCATGCCTTCGAGTGCACCGACGAGCCGCACAACGTGCTGCGCGAGGTCGAGCGGGTGCTGGTGCCGGAAGGGCGGGTGGTGATCTCCGGCTTCAACCCTTGGAGCATGTGGGGCGCGCGCACGCGCATGCCGGGCATGGAGCCCTGGCTGCCGCAACCGCCTGCGTCGCAGGTGTCGCTGCCGCGCCTGAAAGACTGGTTCAAGCTGCTGTCGCTGGAGGTCGAACAAAGCCATTTTGGCTGCTACGCGCCGGCCTGCCGCAGCGAGAAATGGCTGCAGCGCTGGGGCTTCCTGGAGTCGGCAGGCGCCCGCTGGTGGAGCGTGGGCGGCGCGGTCTACCTGGTGTCGGCCGTCAAGCGCGTGGCCGGCATGCGTATCATCGGCCCGGCCTGGAAGACCAAGCCCAAGCGCGCCCGCGCGGCCTCCGTGGTGGTCAACCGCCAGGCGGGCGACGGCTTGGACCGTTCCTGAGCGCCGCGGCCGCCCTCCCCATCGTGAAAGAACAAGGACATACAAGCAGCACCATGCAGGACAACAACGCGAACGAGCAAAAAGTGGAAATGTGGACCGACGGCGCCTGCAAGGGCAATCCCGGTCCGGGCGGCTGGGGCGTGCTGATGCGCGCCGGCGCGCACGAAAAGACCATGCACGGCGGCGAGGCCCAGACCACCAACAACCGCATGGAACTGCTGGCCGTGATCGAGGGCCTGCGCGCGCTCAAGCGCCCCTGCCTCGTCACCATCCACACCGACTCCCAGTACGTCATGAAGGGCATGACCGAATGGCTGGCCAACTGGAAGCGGCGCGGCTGGATGACTGCCGACAAGAAACCGGTCAAGAATGCCGAGCTGTGGCAGGCGCTGGATGACCAGGTGCGCCGCCATACCGTGTCGTGGCGCTGGGTGCGCGGCCATGCCGGCGATCCCGGCAACGAACGCGCCGACCAATTGGCCAACCAGGGCGTGGAGTCCGTGCGGCGCGGTTGACGCGCCGCCCCGCATCGGGAAATACCCTGGGTCGGCCAGTTTCGTGCTTTCAGCGCGCTTCAGGAATGTTCCAGGTTGTAAATCCGGTGCTAAAGTGCCAAGCCTTGTTCCTGTTCCAGCGGCGCCGTTCCAGCGGGGGATGCCTGGCGCGCGCCGCGATACCGCCACAATCGCATGAAAAAAACAGCATTGCTGGCCGCCATCGCGGCCGGAGTGGCCGCGGGGGCCGCTCTGGGCGTATACGTGCCGCGCTGGCTGGCGCCCGCGCCGGCCGCCGTTGGCAGCGCCGTGTCCGCCAGACCTGCGGCCAAACCCGTCGCGGTGCGGGTCGAGGTGGCCGCGGTCACGGAAATCCCGTTTGCCCGCGGCCTGTCGGCGGTGGGCAGCCTGCGCTCGAATGAAGCGGTGATGCTGCGGCCGGAGGTCGCGGGCCGGATTCAGTCGATCGAATTCGAGGAAGGCCAGCCGGTCAAGCGCGGCCAGGTGCTGGTCCGCCTGGACGACTCCGTGCCGCGCGCCGAACTGGCGCAGGCCCGCGCCAATCTGACGCTGGCGCAGAGCCATTACCGCCGCGCCGTCGAGTTGCAGGGCAAGGGCTTCGTCAGCCAGCAGGCGCGCGACGAGTCGGCCAGCAATCTCAAAGTGCAGGAAGCCGCGGTGGCCCTGGCCCAGGCGCGGCTCGACAAAATGACTATCACCGCGCCGTTCGCCGGGTTCGCCGGCCTGCGCAGCGTGTCGGTGGGCGACTACGTGAACCAGGGCCAGGACTTGGCGCCGCTCGAGGCGATCGACCCGCTCAAGGTGGATTTCCGGGTGCCCGAAATGTATCTGAGCAAGGTCGGCGTGGGCCAGCAGCTGACGCTGCGCATGGATGCGCTGCCCGGCCAGGAGCGCCCCGGCCTGGTGTACGCGGTCAGCCCGCTGGTCGATGCCGGCGGCCGCTCCATCCTGTTGCGCGCCACCGTGGCGAATCAGGATTCGCTGCTGCGCCCAGGCATGTTTGCCCGCGTGCAGTTGCTGTTCAACCAGGACAAGGCGCTGGTCGCGCCCGAGGCGGCGCTGGCGCCGTCCGGCGAAACGCAGTACGTCTACCGGGTCAGGGACGGCGTGGCCGAGCGGCGCGAGGTCACGATCGGCGAGCGCCGCGAAGGCAAGGTCGAGATCCTGACCGGGGTCGCCGTCGGCGATCAACTGGTGGTGTCCGGGTTGCAGCGCGTCACCGATGGCGGCCCGGTACAGATCGTCAAGACCGGCGCCTGACGCCATCCTTCCAGCGAACGGCGGCCTCTCATGCGTATCTCGGAAACCTGTATCAAGCGGCCGGTGTTCGCATCGGTGCTGTCGCTGGTCATCGTGTTGATCGGCCTGATCTCGTATTCGCGGCTGACGGTGCGCGAGTATCCCAAGATCGACGAGCCCATCGTCTCGGTCGATACCACCTACAAGGGCGCCTCGCCCGAAGTGATCGAGTCGCAGGTGACCAAGCCGCTGGAGGACCAGTTGGCCGGTATCGAGGGGGTGGACGTGATGACTTCGCGCAGCCGCTCCGAGCGCAGCCTGATCAACATCAGGTTCAACCTGTCGCGCAATCCCGACGCGGCCGCCGCCGAAGTGCGCGACAAGGTCTCGCGCGCGCGCCGCTTCCTGCCCGACGAGATCGACGAACCCATCATCGGCAAGGTCGAGGCCGATTCGCAGCCCATCATTTACATCGCGGTCGAGTCCGGTACATATTCGGCGATCCAGACCTCCGACTACATCAACCGCTACATCAAGACCCGCCTGTCGGTGCTGCCCGGGGCGGCCGAGGTGCGGGTATTCGGCGAGCGCCTGCCGTCGATGCGCATTTATGTCGACCGCGACAAGCTCGCGGCCTACGGCCTGACGGTGCAGGACGTGGAATCCGCGTTGCGCAGCCAGAACGTGGAAATTCCGGCCGGCCGCATTGAGTCGCGGGCGCGCGAGTTCTCGGTGGTGTCGTCCACCGACCTGCAGACGCCGGCGCAGTTCGAGAACGTCATCGTCGCCAACGTGAAGGGCTATCCGGTGCGCCTGCGCGACGTCTCCAAGGTCGAGATCGGCGCGGCCAACGACCGCATCCTGTCGCGCTTCAATGGCAAGCCGGCCATCAATATCGGCGTGACGCGCCAGTCCACCGCCAATCCGCTGGAACTGTCGAAGGCCGCGCGCGAAGAGGTGGCGCGGCTGAACGAGAACCTGCCGGCCGGCATGAAGCTGAATATCGCTTATGACTCGTCGGTGTTCATCGAGCGTTCCATCGACTCGGTGTTCCATACCATCGGCGAGGCCATCGTCCTGGTGGTGCTGGTGATCTTCTTCTTCCTGCGCAACCTGCGCGCCAGCATCATTCCGATTGTCACCATCCCGGTATCGCTGGTGGGCGCCTGCGCCCTGATGTACCTGTTCGGCTTTTCCATCAACACGCTGACGCTGCTGGCGATGGTGCTGGCCATTGGCCTGGTGGTGGATGACGCCATCGTGGTGCTGGAGAACATCTTCCGCCATATCGAGGCGGGCATGCCGCGCAGGGAGGCGGCATTGCGCGGCTCGCGCGAGATCGGCTTCGCCGTGGTGGCCATGACCATGACCCTGGTCACGGTGTACGCGCCGCTGGCGTTCGCCACCGGCCGCACCGGACGCCTGTTCATTGAGTTCGCGCTGGCATTGGCCGGCGCGGTGCTGGTGTCCGGCTTCGTGGCGTTGACGCTCACGCCCATGATGTGTTCGGTGCTGCTGCGCCACCAGAGCAGTCACAGCCGCTGGTACAACCTGATCGAAGGCTGGCTCGATGCGATGAGCAACGGCTACCGCCGCGCCCTGGGGCTGGCGTTGCGCCACCGCTGGGTGGTGGTGGCGGTCGGCCTCGCGGTTGCGGCCGGCAGCGGCGTGCTGTTCAAGGTGGTGAAGAGCGAACTGGCGCCGGTCGAGGACCGCGGCGTGGTGTTCGGTTTAGTCAGCTCGCCCGAGGGCGCCACGCTCAACTACACCCTGGACAGCATGCTCGGCATCGAACAGTTCTATGCCGCCATCCCCGAGGCCAGCGGCAGCCAGGTGACGGTGGGCTTTCCCACGGTCACCGACGGCACCGCGATCCTGCGCCTGAAGCCCTGGGAACAGCGCGAGCGCCGGCAACAGGCCATCACGCGGGAGTTGCAGCCGTTGTTCGCATCGCTGCCCGGCGTGCGCGCCTTCCCGACCAATCCGCCGTCGCTGGGCCAGTCGGCGCGCTCCAAGCCGATCGAATTCATCATCATGAGCCAGGCCTCGTACGAGGAGCTGGCGCGCCTGACCGCGGTGTTCCTGGCGGAATTGCGCAAGTATCCGGGCCTGCTCAACCTGGACACCGATCTGCGCCTGAACACGCCCGAGCTGCGGGTGCGGGTCGACCGCGACAAGATGGCCGACGTCGGCGCCAACGTCGATACCGTCGGCCGTACGCTCGAATCGATGCTGGGCGGGCGCCAGGTCACGCGCTACAAGGACCAGGGCGAACAGTACGACGTGATCGTGCAGGTCACGCCGCGCGACCGTGCCAATCCCACCGACATCTCCGGCATCTACGTGCGGGCGCGCGACGGCAGCATGGTGCAGCTGGACAATCTGCTGGGCGTGCACGAGGGCGTTTCGCCACAGTCGCTCAATCACTTCAACCGACTGCGCGCGGTCAAGATCGACGCCGCCGTGGCGCCGGGCTACGCGCTGGGCGAGGTGCTGACGCACATGCACCAAGTGGCGCGCGATGTGCTGCCCAACACCGTGGTGACCGACCTGGACGGCCAGTCGCGCGAATTCCGCGATTCTTCCGGCAGCATCTACCTGGTGTTCGCCATGGCGCTGGCCTTCATTTACCTGGTGCTGGCGGCCCAGTTCGAAAGCTGGCGCAATCCCTTCATCATCATGCTGTCGGTGCCGCTGTCCATGACCGGCGCGTTGCTGGCGCTGTGGCTGACGGGGGGCACGCTGTCGATCTACAGCCAGATCGGCCTGATCACCCTGGTGGGCCTGATCACCAAGCACGGCATCCTGATCGTCGAGTTCACCAACCAGTTGCGCGACGAGGGCAAGGCGCTGTTCGAGGCCGTGACCGAGGCCAGCGTGTTGCGCCTGCGGCCGATCCTGATGACCACGGGCGCCATGGTGCTCGGCACCGTGCCGCTGGCGTTGTCCTCGGGCGCGGGCGCCGAATCGCGCCAGCAAATCGGCTGGGTCCTGGTGGGCGGGCTGATGCTGGGTACACTATTGACCTTGTTCGTCGTGCCGGTGGCCTACACCCTGATCGCCACCGCACGCAGGAAACCCGGCCCGGCCGGCAGCGCAGCGCATCCCTCGGCCGAGCCGCCGGATGACCCGGCGCCGCCGGCGTCCGCGGCCCACGCGTCGGAATAGCTTTATGCGCCAGATCATCTTTGACACTGAAACCACCGGGCTGGATCCGGCCCAGGGACACCGCATCGTCGAAATCGGTTGCGTCGAACTGGTCAACCGGATGGCCACCGGCAACAACCTGCATATCTACCTGAATCCGGACCGCGACAGCGACCCCGAGGCGCTGGCGGTGCACGGCCTGACCACCGAGTTCCTGTCCGACAAGCCGCGTTTCGGCGATATCGCCGATGAGTTCGTCCAGTTCATCCAGGGCGCCGAACTGATCGCGCACAACGCGTCCTTCGACGTGAAGTTCTTCAACGCTGAGCTGGCCAAGACCGGCCGCGGCCAGATCACCGAGTACTGCGAGACCATCACGGACTCGTTGCTGCATGCCCGCTCCCTGTTCCCCGGCAAGCGCAACTCGCTGGACGCCCTGTGCGACCGCTTCGGCATTTCGAACGCGCACCGCACGCTGCACGGCGCATTGCTCGACTCGCAGCTGCTGGCGGAAGTCTGGCTGGCCATGACCCGCGGCCAGGACGCGCTGCTGATCGATGTCGACGACAACGACTCCGGCGCCGGCAACGGCGTGGTGCTGGCGAAATTCGATGCCTCCGGCCTGCCGGTGGTGAAGGCCAGCGACGCCGAACTGGCCGAGCACGAAACCTACCTGGCGGCGCTGGACAAGTCGGTCGGCGGCGAGTGTGTCTGGCGCAAACTGGACGCGCCGGTGGCGGCCGCTTGAAGTTTTTTCGAGGCGACTTGCGCACTTGCAAAAAAGCGTGCTAATATTTCGCCTCTTTCGGGGTGGTTAGCTCAGTGGTAGAGCACTGCCTTCACACGGCAGGGGTCACTGGTTCGAACCCAGTACTACCCACCAAAGACCCTCGAAACGCATCGCCAGGCTGTACCGTGGCAATCGCGATTCGAGACGGGTCGAAGGCAAGCCTCATGGCAAGCCCGACGCCACAGCAATGAAGCCAACCCTAGCGGTTGGCTTTTTTGTTTTTGCGCGTCTTGGGGAGGTTCTCTCTGTCGCAAGCGGGGTTGCGCTTGATCTGTCGCAAGCGTGATTGCCGGGTTTGCGTCCCATCGTGTCGCGGGTTGTCTATGATGTGCAGGCAGGGCGGCCCCGCATGCCTTGGCCGGAACAAAGACGCGTCGCTTACCGGGAGACCCCACTATGCACCCCAGCACCAACACCATGTTGATCATCATCGTCACGGGCGTGGCGCTCATGCTGCTCGGGTTTGGCCTGCGCGACCGCAACATCGGCATGGGGCTCATGGGCATTGGCCTCATCACGGCCATCGGCACCATCATCTACAAGGCGTACATCACCTTCTATTGAGGCCGACGCCGCGTTCACCCGCGGCGGCTCGGGGCCTCGGCGCGTGTCAGGCGCCGGGCGGGGCCAGCCGCGCCGCTCGCGCCAGCAGGGTGTCGAGCTGATTGGCGAACGCCTTGCGGTCGGCCTGGCTGAACGGCGATGGCCCGCCCGTGTCTACGCCACTGGCCCGCAATTCCTCCATCATGTCGCGCAGCGCCAGCCGTTCGCGGATGGTTTCCGGCGTATAGCGTTCACCGCGCGGGTTCAGCGCCAGTGCGCCTTTCTCCAGCACTTGCGCGGCCAATGGAATGTCGCCGGTGATCACCAGATCGCCCGCCACCGCGCGCTCGGTGATGTGCGCGTCGGCCACATCGAAGCCGCGCGGCACCTGCACCGCGCGTATCAGTGGCGACGGCGGTGTGCGCAGTGCCTGGTTGGCCACCAGGGTCAGGGGCAACTGCCAGCGCTGGGCGGCGCGGAACAGGATGTCCTTGATAACTCCGGGGCAGGCATCGGCGTCGACCCAGATGTGCATCAGCCCAGGGCCTTCTGCAACGCCTCTGCGACGATGTCGTTGGTGCTCAGGCCGCGTTCGGCGGCCGCGGCCCGCAACTGATCCGCCTGCGCCTGCGACAGCTTCAGCGGAAAGGGCACCAGGCCGGCGGCCTGGTCGAGCTTGCGCTGTTCGCGCCGGTCGGGCATTTGCGAGGCCGTGCCGAAACGGTCGGGCGTGGCGGCTTGCTTGAGCTGGCCGGCCAGCTTCAGCGCCTGGTTCTTTTGCAGATCGAATTTATTCATGAGGATTCCTGAGAGGGAGCGCCATCATAAGCGCAAGCGCCGTCAGCGGGGTTTGGCGTTCTCGAGCGCGGCCAGGCCTTCCTCGGCGCCATCGTGCAGCGGCACCGTCAGGCCGCGCCGGGCGTTGGCGACATTGACCTGGGCGCCCTGGGCCGAGCCTGCGGCCAGCAGGTCCTGTCCGGTCTGGTAGACCGCGCGCACCACTTGCAGGGCCTCGTCGCGGGTCAGGTCCGAAGTGGTCAGCAGCAGGGCCGCGGTGCCGATCGTGGCGACCGGCTCGGGCTGGTTCGGGTAGGTGCCGGCCGGGATGGCCAGCGACATCAGCGCGTCGTTCTGCGCGGCCAGGGCCTTGATCGCGGCCGGATCGAGCGGCAGCAGTTTCAGGTGCGCTTGTGTCAGCGCATCGCGCAAGGGCGTGGCGGGGATGCCGATCACCTGCGCGGCGGCGTCGATCGTGCCGGCATTGAGCGCCGGAAGCGAGGCGGCGAACGGGGTCGCAACGGCCTCGTAGTCGCGTCCGGCCTGCAGGCCGTGCGCCGCCAGCACCGCCTGCAGCGTGGTGCGTACCGCCGACCCTTCGGCGCCGAGCGCGATCTTCTTGCCTTTCAGGTCGCGCACCGCGCGCAAGTGGGTGTCGTCGCGCACCACAATGTGCACCATTTCGGGATACAGGCTGCCCAGCGCGCGCAGGCTGGCGAATGGCCCTTGGTCGGCGAATGGGCCGCGGCCTTCGTAGGCCAGCTTGGCGGTATCGGCCTGGGCCAGCCCGACCACCGCGTCGCCGCTGCGTAGCAACGCGATGTTCTCGGCGCCGCCCGTGGTGATCAGCGGCGTGACGCGGATCTGGCGGGCCTGGCCGACCGCGGCCAGGGCGCGCGCGAACGTGACGTATTCGCCGCGATCCGGGCCGCCCGCCAGCGGGTAGCCCTGCTGCATACGCGCCAGGCGGCCGTTGATGCGGGCGACCGAGCGCTCCAGTTCCTGCTGCACCACGTGCTGGGCCGTGCTGGACGCGCTGTAGGCGACCGAATGGGTGATCTGGTCGAGCGTGTCGAGCAGCCGCTGCGTGACGGGCGGGGGCGCGCCGGTGTCGAGCGACGGCGCTTCGGCCGCCTTGAAGCCGGCCGGCGTCACCAGCGTCCAGGTATCGCCGTCCTTGCGGTAGATGGCGCTGGCGTGCGCGACAATCAGGTCGCCGGCGTGGTTGCCGCTGGATGTCACGCCGCTGATGCTGCGCGGGCCTGCGCCCAGCAGGGTCACCAGTGCCGCCGCGCCGGGCTGATCCCAGGCGCCCAGGGAGATGTCGCGGGTGACTTCCAGCCGCAGGTCGTAATAGACCACGCGGCGGGTTTCGCCGGCGGGGGCATTGCTGTCGGTGGCGGAGCCCATCCGCTTGAGTTCGTCGATGCGGAACAGGCCCGCGCCATAGGTGGCCGCCAGGCCGCGCTCGACATCCGCGCGCAGCATGTCGCTGTCGGGCGCGCGGCTGCACGCGGCAAGCAGGAGGCACAAGGCCAGCAGCAGGATACGCTTGAGCATGTTCATATCCCCCCCACGAATGGCAAGGAGATCAACGAGGTCAGCACGATCACGTTGAGGATATCCACCAGGAACGCGCCCGTCACCGGCACCACGATGAAAGACTGCGGCGCCGGGCCATGGCGCCGCGTCAGCGCCTGCATATTGGCGATGGCGGTCGCGGTGGCGCCCAGCGAAAAACCGCAGAACGCGGCCGACATGATCGCGGCCTCGTAGTCGCGCTTGAGCAGGCGGAACACTACCAAGGCCGAATACAGCGCGCAGAACAGCATCTGCACCGCCAGGATCAGCGCCAGCGGTCCGGCCAGCCGCGCCACGCTGCTCAGGTCCAGGGCCATCATGGTCATGGCCAGGAACAAGGACAGCGCGATGGTGCCGATGATCTCGGTGGCGCGGTCGTCCAGCTTCAAGCCGAGGCGCTCGCCGCCGTTGCGGATCAGCACGCCGGTCGCCAGGCACCAGAGAAAGTTGGGCAGGCTCACCGGTGCGCCTTCCACCAGCATGGCCAGATAGCCGCCCGCCACCAGGCAGATGAAGGCCGCCGTCATGGAGGTGATGAACGAGGCGGCGCTCGAGGGCGGCTGAGCCTCGCTCAGGTCCGGCACAGCGTGGCCCGCCGCGGCCTGGCGATCCAGGCTGCCCGCCAGCTTGTGACGCCGCATCAGCCATTCCGCGACCGGGCCGCCGACCACGCCGCCCAGCACCAGGCCCATGGTTGCCGCGGTCATTGCCAGGGCCATCACATCCTGGATGTTGTTGACGTCGGCGAAGCGGCTGGCATAGGCCGCGCCCGTGCCGTGGCCGCCGACCAGGGTGATGGTGCCGCCCAGCAGCCCCATCAGCGGGTGCATGTCCAGCAACCAGGCCATTCCCAGCCCGACCAGGTTCTGCAGCACCAGGAAGGGGACCAGCGCCAGCAGGAAGGCGATCAGGCGCGGGCCGCCCTTGGCCAGCAGCTTCAGGTTCGCCGTCAGGCCGATGCAGCCGAAGAACAGCAGCAACAGGGTCGGCTTGATGCTGGTCTCGAGCGAGATGGCGTGGCCGCCCCAGGTCGAGAGCGCATAGGCGCCGATCGCGAACAGCAGGCCGCCGACAATGGGGTCCGGGATGCTGTAGCGGCCCAGCACCCCGATACGGGAGGTCAGGACGCGGCCGATGGCCAGGACCAGGCAGCAGGCCAGCAGGGAT
>LXNH01000225.1_pt1 | contig 13935 bp, 12 predicted proteins | sample 809111 | NCBI WGS metagenome assembly LXNH01 (sample SAMN04870528, study PRJNA318959) | seawater metagenome | biome: 00002010; material: water; isolation source: marine seawater | place: Greece: Milos, Mediterranean Sea | collected 2013-05-29 | depth 5-7 m
ATATCTAGATTATTACTGATCAGCTTATCAATCATAACAGGAATTTCTTCAGGTGAATCTTGAAGATCAGCATCAATAGTAGCAACATACTTACCTTCACACTCATCAAATCCGACTTTTAATGCTTGAGATTTTCCGTAATTTCTATTAAACGAGATACCCTTAACATTGTTGTTACTCTTTGCAATTTCCTCAATAACTTTCCACGATTTATCATTACTTCCATCGTCAATGTAAATTATCTCATAAGAAAAGCTATAAACAATAAAAGATCTATTAATCCATTCGTTGAGTTCTTTTAAAGACTCAGATTCATTATAGAGTGGTATTACAATTGAAACATCCATAGGCTATTTAAGCTGGCCTATTTTTTTTAACTGCTAATCCTGTTAATAATGATATAAGTCCACCAAAAAATAATGATACTGCCATTCCAATTGATGAGGAAATAAGTGGATTTGCAAAGAATTCAAATGCACCTTCCATAGCCTCTTCTATTTCATCTCCAATCTCAGGATTCTGTTGAATTGCTTGTTCTATAGCATAATCCATAGCTTTAGACATAGTGTCAGGATCTAAAACATATCCCTGGAATATCCCATATGCAATACCAATTGCAGATCCAAGTGCAGCAATCCCAATTCCTATTTTCATTGCTTCACCCAAACTTATAAAACCATCATTCATTTTTTTGAACGCTAATTGTCCAAAAACAATAGATCCAGCCATAATCAATAACCCTGTCCATTGTTGAATTGACGAGTTTTGATAATGCATATCCATTAAAAATAGCATCAATGTAAATGCGATTGTGAGTCCACCCATAATTAAACCATAGTTTAACACTACAGACTTAATAGTACCTTCAGATTTTAACATTTTGTTTTTATTAAATTGTTCTAAGTAAAATTAAGCAATTATAATGATAGGATATATGAAAAAAATTTTAAATTTGCACTCACTTTAAAATTATGAAGAGTAATACACATCCTGAAAACTACAGACTAGTAGCATTTAAAGATATGTCAAATAATGACGTATTTATTACAAAGTCTACAGTTGAAACTAAGGAAACCACTAAAATAGATGGTGTAGAATATCCTCTTTTTAAGCTTGAAATATCAAGAACATCTCATCCATATTACACTGGTAAATCTAAACTTGTAGATACCGCTGGTAGAGTTGATAAGTTTAGAAGCAAATATGCTAACTTCAATCAAGCACCTGTTGCTGAAGAGGCATCTGTTGCTGAAGAGGCACCTGCTGCTGAAGAGGCACCTGCTGCTGAGGAAGCACCTGTTGCTGAGGAATCACCTGTTGCTGAGGAAGCACCTGTTGCTGAGGAATCACCTGTTGCTGAGGAATCACCTGCTGCTGAAGAGTCACCTGCTGCTGAGAAAGCGCCTGCTGCTGAGGATGCTGATCCTTCATAGATAATATTTGAAGTTTGTCTAATAGCCTAGAATCGTCTGAAGTAAAAAGAAATATTTCTACAATTGCTTTTCATACACTTGGATGTAAATTAAATTTTTCTGAGTCCTCATATATTTCAAAATCTCTTCAGAAAAATGACTATAATATTGTCAATTTTAATGAATTTGCTGATGCATACATTATAAATACTTGCTCGGTTACTGATAATGCTGATAAAAAATTTAAATATTTAGTTAAACAAGCTCAAAAAATTAATCAAAATGCCTTTATTGCTGCCATTGGATGTTATGCTCAATTAAAACCTAAAGAACTCTTGTCAGTAGATGGTGTTGATTTAGTTCTTGGTGCAGCAGACAAATTCAATCTTCTTGAATATTTAAAAAATATTGATAGTGATTATTCAAATAAAGTTCATTCATGTAATATCAATGAAGTAAACTTTTTTAAAGAAAGCTATTCTTTAAATCATCGAACTAGGGCATTTTTAAAAGTCCAAGATGGATGTGACTATAAGTGTAGTTTTTGTACTATCCCACTAGCAAGAGGTAAGTCAAGAAGTAATTCCATATCAAATGTGATAGAAAATGTCTATAAAATTGCAAGTCAAAATATTAAAGAGATTGTCTTGACCGGAATCAATCTCGGGGATTTTGGAAAAACTGAAAATACAAATTTAAACACTAATTTTTTTGATTTAGTAAAAGAGTTAGATAGTCTTGATTTAGACATAAGATTCAGAATATCATCAATTGAACCAAATTTGCTTAGCGATGAGATTATTAGTTTTATTTCTACAAGTACAAAATTTGTTCATCATTTCCATATTCCACTTCAAAGTGGTAGTGATAGTATTCTCAGATTAATGAGAAGAAGATATGATACTGAATTGTATAAAAGCAGAATTGAAAAAATAAATAAGTTAATGCCTGATGCATGTATTGGTGTTGATGTTATAGTGGGGTTTCCTGGAGAAGATGATGATCTATTTCTTGAGAGTATGAGTTTCTTGGAGAATCTAAACGTCTCTTATCTTCATGTATTTACATATTCTGAGAGAGATAATACTCATGCAATTTCTTTGCCTGATTCTGTTAATGCTAGTGTTAGAGCAAAAAGAAGTAAACTGTTGAGGCTTTTATCAAGTAGGAAGAAAGCAACTTTCTATGAGCGAAATGTTGGGTCTATTCAAGATGTATTATTTGAGTCAGAAGAAAAAGACGGATTTATTGAAGGCTTCTCATCAAATTATATTAGGTTCAGAAGACCATGGGATCCAAACCTAATTGGAACAATAGTAAAGTCAATATTAATTGATATTGATTCTGAAGGATTTGCAGTATAGATTCTGTTATTAAAGCTTTATGCCAACTGGAAGAAGGTGTTTGAAAGATTTATTTTTTCTAACAAAACCTGCAATTCTAGGGGAAGTTGGAACTACTCTAAGGTTCTTGCTTTCGATAAATTCAAGTACTTTAATAATAAAGTTCTCTTCAAAAGATTTGTCGCTTACAGTATCAGGGATGTGAATTTTTGTTAGGAAAATTTTTCTTTCTTGTTCAGCATATTCTATTCTAGCTAATGAGTCTGAAACCTTGACTTCAAATTGTCTTAAAAACTCATTATTTTCTAGTATTATTTCACTCATAATTAAAAAAGCTGAACTGCAAAGATAAAAAAAAATCTATTTACGATAAAAAAACTTGATATTAAATTCTTTTCATCTGTTCTTGCATCAGCTTAATTTGAGCAGTTAACATGTTGTGTTTATCATACCTCTTTGCTTCTGTTAACAGAGCTTGAGCTTCCCTTTTTCTTCTTTTTTGCATCATAATTCCAGCAAGACTTAATTTTGCCATTGCAATATCATGATTCATGCTTAACCCAAGCTTCAATGATTCACGAAAATGCTTTTCAGCTATTGTAAGATTTTTTTGTGACTGGATTAAACCATGAAGATAATAGTAGAAACCTTGTTGTTTTCTTATTAATGCTGATTTTGGATTTTTAATGAGCTTTAGTATCTTTTCGGTTCTCTCAAAATTCTGTTTCCTTAAGCTTAAAAATGCAAAAATTAAAACTTCATTTTTAAAATATAGCACTACAACTAATATTGAAAGAATAATTAAGAATATTCCATTACCTATAAAAGTCTCTGTAATTTGATATACTCCATATACTAGGAGAAATATTGAAGCAATAAGCTTTATAATTTTTGGTATCATATATATTTCAAACTTACAATTTAAAAATATTTATATGAAGTTGAACAAAAAGATATTATATTTGCCACCGATTAAATAGATAATTGTGAAAAGGACATACCAACCATCTAAAAGAAAAAGAAGAAATAAGCATGGTTTTATGGATAGAATGTCGACTGCTAATGGTCGAAGAGTTCTTGCTGGTAGAAGAGCAAAAGGAAGAAAAAAACTATCCGTTTCAGATGAATCTCGACACAAGAAATAATTTTTAATAACTTTTTATAGATGGTGCTTTTATGGCACCTTTTTTTTATATTTTTGTGTGATTTTATGCCTAAGGATAAAAATATTAAATCAATTCTTATAATTGGTTCTGGGCCCATAATAATAGGTCAAGCCTGCGAATTTGATTATTCTGGATCACAAGCCCTTAGATCTCTTCAAGAAGATGGTATTAAGACTATACTGATTAATTCAAATCCTGCTACTATAATGACTGATCCTTCGATGGCGGATCATGTATATCTTAAACCTCTTACTACCAAATCTATTATTGAAATTCTTGAAATTCATGATGATATTGATGCGGTCTTACCTACAATGGGTGGGCAAACTGCACTTAATCTTTGTATTGAAGCTCAAGAAAAGCAAGTCTGGTCCAGATTTAATGTCAAAATAATTGGAGTTGATATTGATGCAATTGAAATTACTGAGGATAGAGAAAAATTTAGAACTCTACTTAACGAAATAAATATTCCTGTCGCACCTGCTGAAAGTGCATCATCTTTTTTAAAGGGTAAAGAAATAGCACAACGTTTTGGTTTTCCACTTGTAATCAGACCTTCTTTTACTTTGGGTGGAACTGGTGCATCCATTGTCTTTGAAGAAGAAAAATTTAATGATTTATTAACTAGAGGTTTAGAATCATCGCCAATACATGAGGTTTTAATTGATAAAGCTTTATTGGGATGGAAAGAATATGAGTTGGAGTTGCTCAGAGACAATAATAATAATATTGTAATAATCTGTACAATTGAGAATATGGATCCAATGGGTATCCATACTGGAGACTCAATTACAGTTGCTCCTGCTATGACTCTGTCTGATACTACATATCAGAGAATGAGAGATATGGCTATTAAGATGATGAAAAGCATTGGTGACTTTGCAGGTGGTTGTAATGTTCAGTTTGCTGTAAGTCCAGATGAAAAAGAGGATATAATAGCAATTGAAATAAACCCTAGGGTTTCAAGGTCATCTGCTCTTGCTTCAAAGGCATCAGGTTATCCAATAGCAAAAATTGCTGCTAAATTGGCTCTTGGATATACTTTGGATGAACTTAATAATCAAATAACCAAATCTACTTCAGCACTTTTTGAACCAACACTAGATTATGTTATAGTAAAAATTCCAAGATGGAATTTTGATAAATTTGAAGGGTCTGATAGGACTTTAGGTCTGCAAATGAAGGCAGTTGGTGAAGTTATGGGTATAGGTAGATCTTTCCAAGAAGCACTCCATAAAGCAACTCAATCATTAGAAATTAAAAGAAATGGATTAGGTGCAGATGGTAAGGGTTATAAAGATTATAATACCATTATCAGTAAGCTCACTAATGCAAGCTGGGATAGAGTATTTGTAATCTATGACGCAATACAAGCAGGTATTTCTTTAGAGAGAATATATGAAATCACAAAAATTGATATGTGGTTTTTAAAACAATACGAAGAATTATTTCAACTAGAAAAAGAAATATCTAAATTAAAGATTGACAATATAGAGTATGACACTCTTCTTGAGGCAAAACAAAAAGGCTTTGCAGATAGACAAATTGCTTACATGTTAAATTGTTTAGAAAGTCAGGTTTACAAAAAGAGAGATGAGTTAGGCATAAATAGAGTATACAAATTAGTTGATACTTGCTCAGCTGAGTTTCCTGCACAAACACCTTATTATTATTCAACTTTTGAGGAAAAAATAAAGACAATTGATAGTAAAGAATTTTCTGAGAATGAAAGTGTTGTTTCAAATAAGAAAAAGATTGTTGTTCTAGGTTCTGGACCTAATCGAATTGGTCAAGGTATTGAATTTGATTATTGCTGTGTTCATGGTGTATTAGCAGCAAGTGAATGTGGTTATGAAACAATAATGATAAATTGTAATCCAGAGACTGTGTCAACTGATTTTGACATCTCAGATAAACTTTATTTTGAACCAGTTTTTTGGGAACATATTTATGATATTATAAGGCATGAAGATCCAGTTGGAGTTATTGTTCAACTTGGTGGACAGACTGCCTTAAAACTTGCTGAAAAACTAGATAGATATAACATTAAAATAATTGGTACTGAGTTTAAATCTCTTGACTTAGCAGAGGACAGGGGGAGTTTTTCAAATCTTTTAAAGAAAAATAAAATTCCGTATCCTGATTTTGGTGTAGCTACTAGTGCAAAAGAAGCTGTTGAATTGTCGTCTAAGTTAAATTTCCCAATTTTAGTAAGACCCTCTTATGTTTTAGGTGGTCAGGGTATGAAAATTGTAATAAATAAAGAAGAGCTTGAAGAACATGTAGTAGACCTTCTATCTAAAATACCTAATAATAAGCTTTTATTGGACCATTATTTAGATGGTGCTATTGAGGCGGAGGCTGATGCAATTTGTGACGGTGAGGATGTCTACATTATTGGAATAATGGAACATATTGAGCCATGTGGAATTCATTCTGGTGATTCAAATGCTACACTACCAGTGTTTAACTTAGGAGAATTTACAGTTAAACAGATTAAAGATCATACCAAAAAAATTGCTTTAGCTCTTAACACAGTTGGATTAATAAATATTCAATTTGCTATTAAAGATGATAAGGTATTTATAATAGAGGCTAATCCAAGAGCATCTAGAACAGTCCCTTTTATTTCCAAGGCCTACAAGGAGCCATACGTAAATTATGCAACCAAGGTCATGTTAGGTGAAAAGAAAATTAAAGACTTTGACTTTAAACCAAGACTTGTCGGATATGCAATTAAACAACCAGTATTCTCTTTCAACAAATTCCCTGATGTAAATAAACAACTTGGCCCTGAAATGAAAAGTACAGGAGAGAGTATTCTCTTTATTGATGATTTAAACGATGATTCATTTTTTGAGCTTTATTCTAGGAGGAAAATGTACCTAACTAAATAATTATTTAATTATTATTTCATCTAAAATAATTTTCTCTTTTAATGCATCTTTAGGAGTAGAAATCTCTTTAAACAAGTAATTATTTTCAATTGATATTGCATCTCCTGAGATTTGATCAATTGCAATTTTTAAAAGAGGTTCTTCTATATCACCTAAAATACCAGGATTTAATAACGACTCTTTAATAAAAATATCAGGTTCAAGTCCATCGGGAAAATCTGTATAACCTGCAACATTTCCAATTTTAAGAACGATTGGCTGCATTGCATACATGTGGTTTGGATTTTTATCTCTTGAATCATTAATGTAATCATATACAGTAATAGAACCTTGATTTTTTCCAACTGTAAAATCACCAATATGAACTACTTCAATATATGGATCAAGCCCATTGATTAATAGCTCACTTGCAGATGCTGTTCTTGCAGAAGTAAGTACAAATACTCTATCAAGGTTAAGTGAAAAAATTGATTGGTTATTACCTAGCTTATTTGTAAATCTGTTTAATAAAGTTTCTGGACTATTCTCATCCCAATAATTCATTAATTTAGAGTTCCATCTTTCTTTAGCGAAAACTTGATTGTTAAATTGACCAGTTATCATTGACGCTAGATTAATAGATGTAGATATTCTTCCACCAGGATTATATCTTAAATCTATGACTAAATCATTAATCCCATTAGATAAAAAATTAGAGAAAGCATCATTAAGCTCAGAATTATAATCTTTACCTTCAGATTCAACAACACCTAAAAATTGATTATACATTAAGTATCCTATTTTTTGCCCATTATTTTCAATAATCTTTGATATATGGATTGGATTTTTTACAATTCTTGATTTAATCAATGTTGAGTCCTCCTGTCCAGGAATTATATTAGCACACTGATTGTTCTGATTATAACTAATTTCAGAAAATCTTATAGTGTAAGAGCTATCATTATTATTAAATAATAAATCTCTGTAGTTATCTCTTGTAAGCCTTGTACCATTGATATTACTAAATACCATTCCCCTTTTTACTCCTTTATATTCAGCATCTGAATCTTTCTGGACATATCTAACAAAACCAAAGATGTTTTGGTCATTACACTCAACATATAATCCAAACTCCATTCCATCAGAAATATCAATTCCTTGAAGCATATTCTCTAGCTCAACATAGTCATCAACAATCCAACTGAAATTGTCATCTGGATGTAGAAGTGAATTAAAAAAATTTTCGGGGTCAGGGTTCTGACTTAAGAAATAAGCATAGTCGGATTCGCTTTCTTTTTTATTGTCAGATAAATTTACAACACTTTCCTGCCAATAATAATATTGATTTAGTCCTTTCCAAATAAAATCAATTATTTCTAGGTCAGTCTCAATTCTTATGATATTTGGATCTTCATCCTCTGATTTCTTACAGCTGCTAAATACAAGTATGAATGCTAAGAGACAAAATTTAAATTTTTTCATCAAATCAATTTAAAATTATATACCGGTGTAATTATAAGGAGAGATTTGTTTTAACTCTTTTTTAATAGTATCATCAATTTTAAGCTCATCGATAAATTTGTGTAACGTTTTCTTGTCAATTTTTTGATTGTTTCTAGTAAGTTCTTTCATTATCTCGTAAGGGTTACTATAACCCTCTCTTCTTAAAATAGTTTGAATCGCTTCAGAGACAACAATCCAATTCTCCTCTATGTCTTTGTTTATTTTATCTTCATTCACATATATTTTATTTAGACCCTTGAGGATTGATTCAAAAGAGATTAAGGAATGTCCAAAAGGGACTCCAATATTCCTCATAACAGTGCTGTCACTTAGATCTCTTTGTAATCTTGATTTTGGTAACTTATTTGATAGAAAATCAAATATAGAGTTAGCTAAACCAATGTTCCCTTCTGAATTCTCAAAGTCAATTGGATTGACTTTGTGAGGCATTGCGGATGATCCAACCTCACCTTTAATTATTTTCTGCCTAAAATAATCATGAGATATGTATGTCCATATATCAATACACATATCTAATAAAATATTATTTATTCTCCTACAATTGTCACACAAAGCTGCAAAAGAATCGTAATGTTCAATTTGAGTTGTTGGAAACGAATAATTTAAATTTAATTCATTTTCTATAAAATTTTGACCAAATTCTTTCCAATCAATATTTGGGTATGCTACATGATGTGCATTAAAATTTCCAACAGCTCCAGCAAACTTGGCTGAATTTGGAATTTCCTTTAGAGTAGAAAGTTGATTACTTATTCTAGTCCAGAAAACTTTAAATTCTTTTCCAAGTTTGGTCGGTGAGGCTGGCTGACCATGTGTTCTAGAAATAATAGTTATATCTTTTAATTCTTCACATTTCACATTAATTGCATCAAGAACAATATTCAATTTTGGAATGTATACTTCTTCAATAAAATCTTTTACTGATAATGGAATAGCTGTATTATTAATGTCCTGAGATGTTAATCCAAAGTGAACAAATTCTTTGTATTCTGCTAGATTAAGAGCATCAAATTTTTGCTTGATATAATATTCAACTGCCTTGACATCATGATTTGTAACTTTTTCAATTTCTTTTATTTCAGCTGCATCCTCATCTGAAAATTTTAGGTAAATCTTTCTTAATTCATCAAACTTTTTCGATTCAAAGTTATCAAGTTGAGGAATTCCAATTTTACAAAGAGAGATAAAGTATTCAACTTCAACTTTAAGTCGATAAAATATTAGTGCTTTTTCACTAAAGTATTTATTTAAAACTTTAGTCTTATCAAAATATCTTCCATCTATCGGAGAAATTGAATTTAAATTAAATTCATTCATTGCGCAAAGATAAGGTAACTGAGTAGTATATTAAAATTCAAGAAGCTTGTATTCATCATAACACTCATTAATTGCTTCCATTATCTGTAAATCATTAGCTTGTTCAATGAAAGTGTCAGAAAAATTACAGTTTCTTAAAATTTCGTCAATATCAACCCTTTCAACTCCTAGAAGTTGAACTAAAACTTCACGATCAAACTTTGTAGACAAGAGATTTTTAATTTCAATATCTTCTCGCATAAGTCTAAGTTTATCCATTTTAGCAGATCTCTTTTTAAAAAGATTATTTAGAAAATCAGCCGGATTAAAAATTGCACCAATTACCTTGGATATTCCAGAACGAGATCTTCTTCCTGCTTCATAACCAAGATTTGGTAAACCAATAATTCTATACCTTGTAGATGTATTCACAGGTGCATTCTTTACATCTATCTCTAAGTAACCTGTAAGTTGATATGGTTTAATAATAATCTCCTCTAGAGCAAATGCAAGCTCAGTTAGTTCTATTGTGTTATCCTCGAATCTAATTAAATCATTTGTAACTACAACCTTAAGAGGTTTATATCCTATGTATGAAAAATATAATGTATCGTTAAGTTTAGCATTTATTTCAAATTCACCTTCTTTATCGGTAATTGTACCTTTTACCTTTGTTAAATTTAGTACATGAACATTTTGAAGTATTGCTTCACTTGTTTGACTTTGAACTTTTCCTTTAACAGTTTGACTTTGTTCTTGAGAGAAACAGATAAAAGAAAATGCTAGAGTAATAAATATTAATATCTTTTTCATCGGGCTAATTGCTAAATTAGAAAGAATATATTATAATTAACTATGAATTACTATGCAGATGTGATACTTCCTCTTCCTCTTCAAGGAACATTTACATATCAACTTTCACAAGAGCAAAGTAAATTATTAGGAATTGGTCATAGAGTAGCAGTTAGTTTTGGGAAAAGAAAAATTTACACCGGTGTAATCAAAAAAATTCACAATGAAAAACCTGAATTTGGCGAATTAAAACCTATAGAGTTTTCTTATGATAAGAATGCACTTGTATCTGAATTACAAATTGAATTCTGGAGTTGGATTTCAAAATATTATTTTACCCCACTTGGCGATGTTTTAAAAGCTGCAATGCCCTCTACATTTCTTCTTGAAAGTGATACAGTAATCATAAAAAAACAGATAGATCATGAAACTCTTGAAAAACTTAGTGAAGAGGAGTTCTTAATATATGACGCCCTTGATTTTAAAAATTTAAAAATCAATGAGGTCTCAGAAATTCTTGATAAAAAAAACACATACTCAGTAATTCAAAAAATGATTCAAAAAGATCTCATTGAATTAAATTTTGAAATAAATGAGATATATAAGCCAAAACTAGTTAGGGTAATATACTCAAATAGAGAAACTATTAATAAATCAATTGATTTACTTAAGAAATCTCCTAAACAAAAAGAAATACTGATGCAAATTATCAGCTCTACTAAGACTGATGCTTATCTGAGGATTAAAGACCTTAAAAGAATAATTAATTTTTCTGAAGCTTCATTAAAAGGTCTTGAAAAAAAAGGTTTTATATCAATACGAAAAATTAAGATTAACAGGAATGAGGATAATAAAAAATACGATCAAAAAATAAATAACCTATCAAAAGTACAGCAAGTAGCATTAAATGAAATAAATAATCAATTAAAGCAAAAGGATGTATTAATATTGCATGGAGTTACATCATCAGGAAAGACTGAGATTTATATGAAACTCATTGAAAGCTATATCAATTCTGGTCAGCAAGTCCTTTATCTACTACCTGAAATATCTCTTACAACTCAAATTATTCAAAAATTAAAAACAAATTTTGGTGATAAAATATCAGTATTTCACTCAAGGTATTCATTAAACGAGAGAACTGAGGTATGGGAGAGTATAAAATCAAATAAGGATTCAAGCAGGCTAATTGTAGGCACAAGATCATCAGTTTTTCTTCCATTTAATAAACTTGGATTAGTTATTGTCGACGAGGAGCATGAAACTTCATACAAGCAACAAGATCCATCTCCGAGGTATAACGCCCGTGATTCTGCAATTTATCTATCTGTCCTAAATAATTCGAAAGTTATACTTGGATCAGCTACACCCTCCATTGAATCTTCTTATAATGCTAAGAATGAAAAATATGGTTATGTTAAGTTAAAAGAGAGATTTGGAAATATTGAAATGCCTGATATTATTCCTCTAGATATGAGAAGTGAAATTAAAAATGAATATAGCTCTATATTTTCTGAAAAACTTGTTCAAGAAGTTCACAGCACTCTAAAATTGGATAAACAAGTTATTCTATTTAGAAACAGAAGAGGCTATTCTCCCCAGTGGATATGTAACTCATGTGGTAATAATATAATGTGTGACAATTGTGATGTAAGCTTAACATATCATTCATCTTTATACATGCTTAAGTGTCATTATTGTGGTTTTTCATCAAAAGCTGAAATTAGGTGTAACTCATGTGGATCTGAAGCTATGAGTTTTAAGGGTGACGGAACCCAACAGATTGAAGAAATTGTTAGAGAACTATTTCCAAATGCAATAAGTAAAAGAATGGATTGGGATACAACCAGGGGAAAATTTTCATTTGATAAAATAATTAACTCATTTGCAAAACAAGAAATAGATATTCTTATTGGTACACAAATGATTACAAAAGGACTTGATTTTAAAAATATTGGTTTAGTAGGTGTAATAAATACAGATCACTTCTTGAATTTTCCTGATTTTAGAGCTCATGAGAAAGCATTTCAGACTTTAACTCAGGTAGCAGGAAGATCTGGGAGGTCTGGGGATAGAGGTAAAGTTCTCATGCAAACTTATCAACCAGAACACCCCATAATAAAAAATGTTATTGAGAATGACTATGAAAAGATGTATCAAAACCAATTATTAGAGAGAAAAGACTATAACTATCCTCCGTTTGTTAGACTAATCAGAATAACTATAAAAGATAAGAGTTATGAAAAACTAAATAATTCAGGGGATTGGTTAAATAGAGTCATTAGAGACAATTATAAAGGAATAGTTTTAGGGCCTGTATACCCTGAAATATCAAGAATTAAAAATAAATTTCATAAACAATTTTTAATAAAACTTAGGAATCTAGATGAGTTAAATAGATTTCGAAGTATTTTTCAAAAAATTCAAAAAAGCTTTGATTCAATCTCAAAATATAGAAGTGTTAGAATCATTGTAGATGTAGATCCTATATAGCATATAGATTACACCAAAATAAATTTGGCAGATTATATTTAATAACCTAATTTTGCGGCCTAAGATTTGAAGATGAAAAACTACGAAACTGTATTTATTTTAAACCCAGCTCTCTCTGAAGAGCAAGTTCAAAATACTGTAGACAAATATGAAAAGTCATTAAAGTCTAATGGAGCTAAAATAATTAGTAAGGAAGTATGGGGACTAAAAAAGTTGGCATACACTATAGAGAATAAGAATAGTGGTTTTTATAATCTTTTAGAATACACAGCACCAGCAGAGCTTGTCTCTTCACTCGAACTTGATTTTACAAGAGATGAAACAGTTATGAGATACCTTACGGTTACACTTGATAAACATGCGATTGCTTGGGCTGAAAAAAGAAGAAATAGAAAGACTAAAAAAGCTAGTTAATTATGGCAGGTATTGAAGAACAGTCAAAAATTAAAAATGAAGGTGAGATAAGATATCTATCTCCACTAGACATAAATACATCAAAAGCAAAAAAGTATTGTATGTTTAGAAGGTCAGGTATCAAATATGTTGATTATAAAGACCCTGACTTCTTAAGTAGATTTATTAATGAACAAGGAAAAATTTTACCAAGAAGATTAACTGGTACTTCACTTAAATATCAAAGAAAAGTTGCAGTTGCTGTTAAGAGAGCAAGACACCTCGGACTACTTCCATATGTTGGAGACTTATTAAAATAATTATGGAGATTATACTTAAAGAAAATGTTGCAAATGTTGGTTTTAAAGATGAGCTAGTCTCTGTTAAAGCTGGTTATGGTAGAAACTTTTTGATTCCTACTGGAAAGGCTGTTCTAGCTACTGAATCTGCAAAAAAAGTTCTTGCTGAAAACTTAAAACAAAAAGCATTTAAAGAAAAGTCAATAATTGATGAGGCTAATAAAACTGCGACCAAAATTTCCAAGTTAGAACTAAAAATTTCTGCAAAAGTTGGTCCTGATGGTAAGCTTTTCGGTTCAATCTCAAATGCTGATGTAGCTAAAAGTCTTCTTGACAAGAAG
>LXNH01000226.1_pt1 | contig 13894 bp, 18 predicted proteins | sample 809111 | NCBI WGS metagenome assembly LXNH01 (sample SAMN04870528, study PRJNA318959) | seawater metagenome | biome: 00002010; material: water; isolation source: marine seawater | place: Greece: Milos, Mediterranean Sea | collected 2013-05-29 | depth 5-7 m
CCCCATTTATTTTTAATCATGTCTTTGAGAAATATTTTTGTCAGCCTGTAAGTACCATTTAAATTTGTTTCTATAACTTCAGTCCAATCATTTTCTGACATTCGAAGAAATAAATTATCCTTAGTAACTCCCGCATTATTTATCAGAATAGAAGGTTTGAAACTTTCTAGCTTTTCTTGAAATTCTAAAACAGAATCTTTAGATGATAAGTCTAAGTTTTCTACTTTTAAGTTTTTATGTTCAAGAATATTTGCTTTTGTTTTATCTCTTGTCGTAGCAATAACAGAGTATCCTTCATCAAGCAATTTGGTAACTATTGCTCCTCCAATTCCTTTTGTTCCTCCAGAGACTAAAACTTTCTTAACTTCCATACTCTTCTAATAATTTCAAAAACATCTCTAGATTATCTACAGAATTAAATTCTCCTTCAACTCTGTTCTGCTTTGCTAAGCTTGACAACACTTTTCCTGGTCCAAATTCAATATGTGTTTTGATGCTATATTTTTTCAATCTTTTCATAGAGTCTACCCATTGAACCGGATTGGATATCTGTTTTGCAAGTTTATCTTTTACTTCACTCTCTGTGAGAGATACTTTTGCATCAAAATTATTTATTACAGAAAAATTTTGACTCTTAAAATTAATATCATCCAGTGCTAATTTTAATTTTGTGCTTGCCATGTTCATCATAGATGAGTGTGATGGTACAGAAACTGAAAGATCTATAATTTTTTTTGCTCCATTTTCAATTAATGCAGCTTTAATGGATTCAATTTCATCAGCATTTCCCACGATTACAGTCTGTGAAGGCGAATTAAAATTAACTGCTTCTAAGAAATTTTTTTTCTTATCTAACAAAATTTTATCAATTTCATCTGGATCTAAACCTAAAACAGCGGACATTTTAGTCTTTGTATTGCCTTTACTCTCAATCATGAATGATGCTCTATATCTAATTAATTTTAGTGCATCATCAAAACTTAGAGCTCCAGAACAAAGATATGCTGAAACTTCTCCTAAACTATGCCCTAGTGCAACTTTAGGATCAGGACAGCCTTTATTTTTCCATACTTTAAAACAAGCATAGCTCGTTATTAGCAATATAGGTTGAGTATAAAAGGTATCAGATATTCTCTCGTCATTATTAAAAATTATTTCCGAAAGATTTTCTTTATAAAAATTTTCTCCAATATCTATAGCTTCTTTAAATTCGATAAATTCAGAAAAATGCTCTTTAAACATCCCATTATATTGAGAACCCTGACCAGGGAACATTAATGAAAAGCTCATGATTTTATTGTGAAGTTTCTTCTTCTGTTTCTTTAACTTTCTTTTTAAGATCTTTTACTAATCTTCCTTTATAAAAGCCATCTTCACTTAAGTTATGTCTTATGTGCCTTTCACCAGACACAGGATCTGTTGATAAAGATGTTTCTTTGAGAGAGTCATGTGAGCGCCTCATTCCAATTCTACTGCGTGTTTTTTTACTTTTCTGTACAGCCATAAAATGAGAATTTTAAAGGTTTTAATCGAGAAAATAAAGATTATTAAGATTCTTTTTCAAGAGGATTCTCACCGAATCTATTCTTTTTGTAATCACCTTTTTTTGCAAAAACTAATAAATAAACTATGAATACTAATGAGGAAATTGAGTTTAGCCTTTCAGCATTGTCTTCACCTTGATTGAGAATTACATAAAAACCAACTATGTAAGTTATGAAATAAGGGAGCGCCCAAAAATAAGTAATGTTTAGATCTTGTAGACGTCTAACAGTTACTGAAATTGAGGGTAAAAAAAGTAGTGCTGAAATTGCTACTGTGCTGTATTTAACTACATTAAAAGATCCTGAATCAAGAAGATAATCTGTCAGTTCTTCCTGTGAAAGATCACGTATAGCATCAGGATCAATACTTGTTCCCGCAATAATTCCAGTAACAGAGGCAACAATAACGGCTAAAAGCAAGGAAAATATTTGAAAATAGTACCACTCTGCTCTACATGATCTTCCGGCAAAAGTTTTGTACTTTTTAACCAAACTCGAATCTAATGCTTCACCAAAGTTCATATTTTAAGCATACATATGAAAGAACATCATTACTACCCTGCATTAAATAAATACATGAAAATTTATACTTTTCCCTTTATAAATTATATTTTCTTTTTTGGTTGATTCAGATTTAAAGCTCTTTTCTCTTTTTACCACTAGTCTTTTATATCTTTTTTTTAAAAAGGCACTCACCAAATCTTGCTCTTGATTAATATATGTTTTCAAAAAAGTTAATTCCTTATTGCTCATGCTTTTGCTATAAGTTGAAAACATAGGGTCTAAATAAATTGTGTCAAAACCCTCAGTATTCAGTTTTATTTTTAATGAATCAGCATTAATGACATTTATCCTATTTTTCGCATCATTGAAATATGATCTATTAGGCAATCTTTTCAAAGCACTTTCAATGAGAATACACATTCCTTTATTTTCCTCAACCATAGTGACTTCTTGACCAAGTAAAGCACAAATAAAACCATCTCTCCCAAGACCAGCTGTAGCATCTAGAATCTTTTTTGGTTTACCAGCCTGATAAGAAATTGCTTTTTTGAGCATATTTTCCCTTTGATAATTCTTAACCCTTCTGAGAAAAGGAACTTTATGAAATAGGTTTGAAATTCTCTTTTGCTTAAAAACTAAAAAATTTTCTAAACTTAAGTCGATATAGCAATTTTCCGATGAAATTGAATTAACAGGAATTTGATACTTATTTGAATAGTATTCTGCTTCGCTAATAAAAGATTTTTCTCTACAAACAATCTCCTTTATATCAACCACAGAATCGAAACTCCCAAAAATAGCCTGTAAATGATAAATGGAAGAAATTCTACTTTTTTTACAAACAATAAAAACCATTTTATTGTAAAGAAAGATACTATAAATGATATCAAAATGCTGCTAAATGTTATTAAAATGTCAATATCTTCTTTTAAAATATCATTTTTAGTAATTCCAAAAAACATTGCTCCAAGAAGTGTTGGAATAGATAAATAAATAGAAAATTTTGCTGCATCTTCAGGCCTATAACCTAAAAATAATGCTCCAGTGATAACTGTTCCAGACCTAGATGCGCCTGAAATTATACTAAGAGTTTGCCAGAGGCCAATGGTTAAAGCTCCGTTTACAGTTAATTGGTTGATCACTTTTTTATTGGTATTTTTAATTTTTATTTTTGTGCTAATTAATAACAGAAATGCAAACAAAATATTTGATATTGCAATGCTTGTTAGAGACCACCTTAGGTCTGTAATTCCATTGAAAATTAGAGTGAACGCGATAATTGGTATGGTTGCTACAATCAGTAATAAAAAAAAATTCGAAGTATAGAAGTTTCTTGAGAGCAATGAGTCTCTGAAGTGTAGAATTACTGCTACTAGACTTCCAAAATGGACACTTATATCAAAAAATTGACCTTGATCTGGCCAGCCTAATAATTTACTTGGTAGCAATAAATGTGCCGAACTTGAAACAGGAATAAATTCTGTGATGGCTTGAATAACAGACAATATAATGGCTTGCAATAAATTTAATTCACTCATTTATTTTTCTGTAAGTGAGACTCTTTACATAATTTGGTTCATTACTGTCCAAGTTGGAATTAGACTTACTGGCAATCATATTTATGATATTTATTGCAACTTGATTCCTTTGAATTAAGAGTTTTGGGGAGATATAAGCATTAGATCCTTCTATCATTACTAAATTATTTTTAAGAGATTCTACTTTTTTTAAATCTTGAGTATAAAAATCTGTTTTGTTTTCTCTGTAGTAAAAATCATTATTATTGCCAATGATTAAAGGGATTTTGTCGTCGTTTAACCAATTCATAGCCGCCAAATTTGAAAATGCAAACATTTCTATATCGTAAATAAACTTTAATGTGTTGAGAAAAGTAAATGCCAATCTCGCTCCAGTGAATGAACCAGGGCCAGCAGCATAAGCAGAGCAGTCTAATTTTTGAAAATCAAAATTTTCTATTTTATGAAGAGTATCAATTTTTTCTGACCAATCGTTTGTTTGGAATTCAAAGCAATACTCATTATTCTCATAATTTAATGCAATAAAATGTTCTTTTTTAGTTAGATCTACTGAAAGAATGTTCACGAGGAAAATATATGATCTATGGCTTTTGCAACCTCCTCTACCGGAAGCGAACCATCTATTTCAAAAAATTTGTTTGATTCTTTTCTATAAAAATCTAACAGTGGGAATGTTTCCTTATAGTAAACTTCTAACCTTTTTTTTATAACTTCTGGCTTATCATCTTCTCTTTGAATTAAATCCTCATCTGTGAGGTCATCTTTATTAAAATTTTTTGGTGGATTAAAATCTATGTGATAAGTCCTGCCTGATTTTAAGTGCATTCTTCTGCCAGACATGCGTTTAATTATTTCTTGTTCTTCAATATTTAAGAAAACCACAAAATCAATATCAATATTGGCTTTTTCAAGTGCTTTAGCTTGGTCAATATTTCTTGGGAATCCATCTAAAAGGTATCCATTAGAACAATCGTCTTCACTAATTCTATTCACCAATATTTCAATTATAATTTCATCTGGAACAAGCCTTCCTGACTGTAAGTAGTTTTGCACTTTTGCTCCTAGATCTGAATTAGTGTTGCCTATGTCTCTTAAAATTGCTCCTGTAGATATGCTTGGAATGCTGTAATTAACTTTAATAAGTTCAGCTTGCGTTCCCTTGCCTGCTCCTGGCATTCCCAACAGGATAATCTTCATTTTTCTATAATTACCATAGAAAGTGTATATTTCTCATCGTTTGTAACTGAAAGATGAGCTTTATAGTCACGAATTAAATCGCATTTGATTGATGGTTTTCCTAATTTGTTTTTAATAATTGAAATATCCCTTGGATAAATTTCTCTAAATCCAGTTCCCAAAGCTTTTACAAAAGATTCCTTAGATGAAAATGCTGAAGTTAAAAAATTAACTTTTTTTGTTTTATCAATGGAAGAAAAATTTTTTTTCTCGCTGTCTGAAAGAATCTTATTAATAAATCTATCCCCATATTTTTTAAGAATCTTCTCTACCCTTTTTTTTTCGATAAAATCAGTGCCAACACCTAAAATCATTTAAAAAAACCTCTGCTTTTAATATTAAGTTCCTCAAAATAATACTCAAACGACTTCCTGTTTATTGCTTTGAATGTTTTGAGATTAATAGGATTATATTCTTTTCTGGCTATTTCTTGTAAATCTTTGCCTAAAAAACCTTTTTCAGAACGTTTAAAACCGCTCTGAGGTGCAAATTCATAGAAAGAATTTGATTCTATTGCATTTCCAGAACTATATTCATTTTCAAAATCAATTTGATATCCAATTTCTTTTAAAAATAAATATTCGAACTCCCGTAAAATTTCTTCTGTATTATCATTTTTTTTAAGTTTTTTAATAGAGCTTTGATATTGATTAAATATTATTAGCTCCCTCTCATTTGGAGGTAAAAGACTATAAATTAATTCATTGATATAAAATGCAGAGTACAAATTTTTCTTAATTTTAAAGTCATTGTACGTTTCAAGAGAATCTGAAAAGAATAAACTCTTTAAATTACTTTTTCCTCCGAAACCAATATTCATCAGACGAAATGGTTCTAGATTTCCAGAAAATTTTGATTTTTTTCCTTTTGCTCCCTTGGCTATTGCCGAGATATTTCCATATTCTTTTGTAAAAAAAGATACTATTAGACTAGTTTCTTTATACGGGCGTGTATGAATAATAAATGCATCAGTTTCAAACCTCATAATCTGTTTTTAATACCTAAACCATCCAAAATTTTTGAGTTATCTGTCCAATTTTTTTGGACTTTGCACCAAAGTTCTAGATAAACTTTCTTCCCGAAATAGTTCTCTAGTTCTTTTCTTGCAGCAGTGCTGATACTTTTAATTTTTTCACCTTTTTTACCAATGACAATTGTTTTTTGGGAACTCTTAGCCACTATTATTGAACCAATTAGTTTCACTAAATCTTTTTGATCGTCTATCTCGTCGACTATTACAGCTGACTCATAGGGAAGCTCGTCCCCAAGGAGCCTAATAACCTTTTCTCTAATTATCTCTGAAATTTCAAATGCTTTTGATTGAAAATTAAAATCCTCATCTGGAAATAAAAAATCTCCCTCAGGTAAATAATTCTTTATTTCTTTAAGAAGAATTTCTAATCCATTATTTTTTGTTGCTGAAACAGGGACTATTGCGTCAAATTGCATTTTTTCGTTCAATTTTTCCGTAAAAGGAAATAAATCTTTTTTATTCTTCACCAAATCTATCTTATTTATTACTAATATCTTTTTTGAATTTACGTTTTCTAATATTTCAAAGGCTTTTTTATCTGTTTTATCAAATTTTGTTCCTGCAACAACAGCAATCACCAAATCTATATTTTCTAGGGCTTCCTTTGGTCTTTTACTTAATTCCTTATTCAATCTTTTTTTGTTTTGTTTATGCAAGCCTGGAGTATCAATAAAAACCATTTGAGTTTCATTTATCGTGATCATAGAAAAAATATTTGACCTTGTAGTTTGTGGTTTTTTTGAAGTGATCGTTACCTTTTTTCCTGTTAACGAGTTGAGTATCGTTGATTTCCCAACGTTAGTTTTGCCAATAATAGCTATGTAACCACTTCTTTTCATTTGGAAATAATACCCAAAAAAAATTTATACCAAAAATTAATTTAACTCTTCAAACTTTAATTTAGGTATATCTGACCAACTTTTCCAAGTTAACCAGACATAATCTGCTCTGCCCCAAATACTTTCTCCAGAAACAAATCCCCATGCTCTGCTGTCGCTTGAATTATCTCGATTATCTCCAACAACAAAAAAACTACCTTCGGGAACAACCCATTTAGAGTTTCTTGAAAAATTTGAGTTTGACTTTCTAATAAGGTAATTGGTAGAGCCATTACTTTCATTAAAAATGTTTGCGCCGTCAAAATCCGTTGAAATATTTTCTTGTTGATACAGAAGACCGTTGATATAAATTTTTTTATTTACATATTTTACAGTATCGCCTCCTTTTGCTATTACTCTTTTAACAAAGGGTGTATTAGGTTTATGTGGTGGAAAAAAAACAACAATTTCTCCTATTTCAGGATCTTTATGGAATACCTTAGATCTGTTTGTAAAGGGAACTTCGTAACCATAAGCAAAACGGCTTACAAGAACAAAATCTCCAACATTAAGATTGGGACGCATTGACTGACTTGGAATTTGGTAAGGCTCATAGAAATATCCTCTTATGAAAAAAATGAGAAAGATATTGATAAACCAGCCTCTTGTTTCTTTAATCACTTCTTTATTGCCGAAATAAATGGATGCTGAAAATAATACTGCTGAAAATAATGCGTAAAATGCCAATAAGTCTCCAATATTCCATTGCTTTATGAAAATTATTGCAATTACAAAAATAGATGCTATCAGTGCTAAATTTTGAAAGATCCGATTAAGGTTTTTGCTGAATGTGCCATTGAGCTTTGAAACAACCCAATGAATTGAAATGCCGCATACTACTCCATTAAATAATATAAAAAAGAATATGTTGGATACTGGTTCGAATATGCTAAAAATACTGCCCATATTTATTTTTTGTCTGATGATAGAAAACTTAGAAATGCTTCCTGTGGAAGTGCAACTTTACCGATGTGCTTCATTTTTTTCTTTCCTGCTTTTTGTTTTTCCAATAATTTCTTTTTTCTAGTCACATCACCACCATAAAGCTTTGCAGTTACGTTTTTTCTAAATGCTTTAACACTTTCTCTGGCAATAATTTTACTACCTTGCATTATCTGTATTGGAATTTCAAACATTTGTCTTGGAATAACTTCTCTTAATCTTTTCGCTATATCTCTGCCTTTTCTTTGCGAATCATTTTTATGAAGAATTGAAGAAAGAGAGTCAACCTTTACACCATTCACAGCAACATCAATTTTTACTAGCTCTGATTTTTCATATCTATCGAATGAAAAGTCTACAGATGCATAACCTTGGCTTTTGGATTTAAGCAAATCAAAAAAATCCATAACTATTTCAGACAAAGGAAGATCAAAAATTATTGAAACCTGTCCGCCTAGATATTGTAAATTTTTTTGTACCCCTCTTTTAGAAATTGCTAGTTCTATAATATCGCCAACATATTTGTCAGGGCATAAGATTGTTGTCTTAATTATTGGCTCCCTAATTTCAGAAATTTCATTAGGAGTAGGAAGTTCAGACGGTGAATTAACTGCTAGTTCTTCACCATTTGTTTTTAAAATTTCATACGACACACTTGGTGCTGTTGTTATAAGCTCTAAAGAATATTCTCTTTCTAATCGCTCCTTAATTACTTCCATGTGAAGGCTTCCTAGAAAACCACATCGAAAGCCACTTCCTAATACATCTGAACTTTCTGGTTCAAATGTCAAAGCTGCGTCATTAAGATTCAGTTTTTGAAGAGCTTCTCTAAAGGACTGATACTCATTTGAATCAACTGGGTAAAATGAAGCGTATACTTGTGGTTTAGCCTCTTCAAAACCGTCTAATGCGTGAGTCTCTGGAAATTTTGATAACACTAACGTATCCCCTACTGGTACGGATTTAAGATCTTTTACATTTGCTATTAAAAAACCAACCTCTCCCTCTGACAAATAATTAGTAGCTTCCTCTTTTGGTGTAAATTTACCAAGACTTTCAGCAGTAAAGGTTTGCCCGGTAGATTTAACTATAAATTTGTCTCCCTTATTTACCTTTCCGCTAAATATACGAATTAAAGACACAACACCTAAGTAGTTGTCATACCATGAGTCAATAATCAAAGCTTGTAAATTTTCTTCATTTAAAACATTTGGCTCAGGAACTTCTTCAACTATCTGTTGAAGTAATTCTTTAAGACCAGTTCCATCTTTAGCACTCACAGATATTGCTTCAGATGCATCAATTCCTATTATCTCTTCAATTTCTTTTTTTACCTGTTCTGGATCAGATTGAGGCAAATCAATTTTATTTATCACTGGGATGACTTTTAAACCTAAATCGATTGCTTTATAACAAGTTGATAAAGTTTGCGCCTCAACCCCTTGTGACCCATCAACAACAAGCAATGCACCTTCGCATGCTGCAAGCGATCTAGAAACTTCATATGAAAAATCAACGTGCCCAGGTGTATCAATAAGATTTAGTTCATAAATCTGATCTCTGAACTCATATTTTAAAGAAACTGATTGCGCCTTAATTGTAATGCCTCTTTCTCTTTCAAGTTCTAGCGTATCCAATACTTGTGATTTCATCTCTCTTTTTGATAGACCGCCACAAAGTTCAATTATTCTGTCTGAAAGGGTAGATTTCCCATGATCAATATGGGCGATGATTGAAAAATTTCTTATATTACTCAACTGTCAAGGAAACAATAATGTTTGAGCCATTTCTTACTCCAAACACCGCTATTTTGTCACCTTTAGAAAATGATTCAAGTGCAGTACTAAAATCGCTTATTTTTGATATTTTAAAAGTTTTGCCTTTATATTTAATTTGAGTAATTACATCTCCTCTAAATAATTGTCCATATGCAGGTGAATTGAAATACACTTGTAAGACTCTGACACCATTTTCTGGCATTTCAATGTCTGCTTGATCCTTATCTAACTCACCAAGACGAATTCCAAGAGGATATGTAGGTTTTTGTGGTGATTCTTCTTCAATCTGCTCAACTTCATCAACTGGCAATTCACCAACTCTTACATTGATGTTCCTGTATTTTCCATCTCTAAATATTTTTGCTCTTACAGAGGATCCTGGTTGAGTTCTTCCAATTGTGTGCTGTAAATCTTTGAAATACACAATTTCTTTTCTATCTATTTCTACAATTACGTCTCCAGGCCTAATTCCTGCCTTTTCAGCAGCTTCACCCTCCAAAACAAAACTTACAAGAGCGCCAGTTGGCTTATCCATTCCTAATGCTTCCGCAAGATCACTTGAAACCTCTTGTCCTTGTACTCCTAAATATCCTCTCGAAACCTTTCCCTTTGCTTTAAGTTGATCCACAACCTCTAAAGCGACATTAATTGGTATGGCAAATGCAAGACCTTCATTGCCTCCAGACCTTGAGTATATTTGCGAATTAATTCCTATTACTTCACCATCAAGATTGAATAATGGACCTCCTGAATTTCCTCTATTGACAGCAGCATCTGTTTGGAAATATGGAACATAGTCTCCAATTCCCGCTCTTGAAGAGATGCCTCTGTTAGTAGAACTAATTATTCCAAATGTAGCTGAAAAATCGTAGTTATACGGTGAGCCAATGGCAATTACACCATCTCCCTGCTCAACGTTATCCGAGTTACCAATTAAAACTGGAGAACTATTGTTTATCGATATTTTTAATAGCGCTATATCACTTAATTCATCAGTTCCAATGATCTCTGCTATAAATTCTCTTCTATCTAGAAATCTAACTATAACTTCGTCTGCATCTTGAACAACGTGAAAATTTGTAATTAAAAATCCATCATTATCTATAAGAAAACCTGAGCCCGAACTAGTAGCCTCTCTTGGCTGCCTCCTAGGTTCTTCAAATTCAGGAAGTGGGAAACCAAATTCTCTAAAAATATCGTTAGGAAATGAACCCATTGAGCTTCGATTTGAGTAGACTTTTCTAGTTGCCTGAATATTCACTACTGAGTTTGATTGTTTCTTAACAAGTTCAGAAAAATCAAGACGATCTGAAAAAACATATATCGATAGAAGAGATGAGAGAAGCAAAAATACTTTTTTCATTTTAATTAATTTGAATAGAGTTAAGGATTTTCTTTCCAGAATCAATATCTATGTCACCAAAAACTGCAATGCTATGCGCTCTGTTGTTATGTACATAGGTTTTCTTCAATAAAACAAAGTTTTCTCTTTTGTATTCACCGTCAGGTAAAGATGGATTTCTAGGAAGGCTTATAAAGATTGAAAATTCCTTTCTCTTTGCTGAGTTGATGAATCTATTTTTTGATGAAGGATCACTTTTAAACCCATTAGGCACCCAATTTGGAGAGTAGCTTACAGGCATTGTAATTTCTGCAGCACCTCCCTGTGTAGGGCTATAGTGCCTTGCTGCAAACCTCAAAATTTCATTGTTCTGCAAATTTTCCAAGGTACGTTTTGCTTCTATAGATTTTGTTGCTTTGACAATGAGTGCTGATGCTTCATCGTAGCCCTCTTGATTAATTGCTCTGTCAACGACGGTGTAACTTAAAAATACACCTAGAAAAAAAACAGATAAGGGCAAAACAATTCTTTGACTCAGGTAATAAATAATTGAAGAAATAGATAAATTTTCGATGTTTTTTTTAATACTTGTATTTGTAAGTTCTTTTGAAGCCAAGCTTAAATCAAACAACTTAAAATAAGCATCTTTCAGATTTGGATTTTTATCCATCTCGCTTAGAAGCTCCTTAATTTCTTTAATTTCAAGCTCACCATCAATAAATGAGGAAATTTTCATTAATTGGTAATCACTTATTACTTGACTCATATTTTTATATTCTCCATTAAAAACTTCCTTGCCCTGAAAATTCTTGACCTAACTGTCCCTACTGGAACATTTGTAATTAACGCTATTTCATCATAATTTTTATCATCAATTTCGCACAAGACATAGGCAGTCCTCTGCTCTTCTGGAATTTGCTTTAAAAGCTGTTGAACTTGTTGAGATAACTCTTTTGTTTCGAAGTCTTCGATTATATTTTCGTTAGAATTTAGTGTACTTTCAAAACCCTCATCAATTTGGACTTCTTTCGAGGAATTTATTTTTGTAATCGCAAGATTGAACCCTATTCTATAGAGCCAAGTATAAAAATTTGAATTTCCTTTAAATGTCTCGATCTTTTCCCATGCACGAATAAAAGACTGCTGAACAATGTCCTCAGTTTCATGAAAATTTCTAAGAATTTTAAAAAGAGAATTGTGTAACCTACTTTTAAAAGTTGAAAACAGGATTTCAAAAGCCGCAGAATCACCTTCTCTTGAAAGCTGGACTAAATTATCAACATTATTTTTTTTCATATAAAACTTTGATTGTAATTTACCTAAAAAGTTCAATCATTGATCATTTTTTTAAGATTTGGATATTTTATTTCAAACTCATTTTTTTTTATAAAAAAGAGGTCAAAAATTTTTTGATCATCTAATTCTATTAATTCACTGAGTTCATTTTTTTGTTCATTATTCAAATGTTCATATGACGACAGGAACTTCTTTATAATTTCAGTAGTTTCCTTCATGCCTCTTCTTGATTTAAAATTTAGTTTTTTGAACAACATGTCTTCCATAACTGAAAAGTACTATCAACTCAAAGATTATAGCCTTATGACTGTAAAAGGAGAAAGGTCTTATGAGTTTGTTCAGGGCCAAGTTTCTTGTGATATAAACTCGCAACAAGAAAAAATGGATGGCCTGTTTTGTGATGAGAAAGGTTATGTGATAACAAATGCAACACTTTTTTTAGAGGAAGATATTAAAATTTTAATTAAAGATGATGTAGCAAAAATTTTGGAGAATGAACTATCGAAATATAGCAAATTTTACAAATGTTTAATTAAAACTGATAAAGCCGATGCTTTTGGGAAAATTTCAAATAGAGTTTTTGAAAAATGTTTAGGTAAAAAAGAAGATTTGTTATCACAACAAGAGTGGGATAGAGAACAAATTTTTAACTTTTGTATTGATATTGATGGCCAACTTAGTTGCAAGTATAGATCAACGCAGCTTGGATACAACTTCCAAGATTTTGTCTCATTTGAAAAAGGATGCTATAGGGGTCAAGAAGTGATATCAAGACTTAATTATCTTGCAAAAACTAAAAGGAAATGTGTTGTTTTTAAGCAAAAAGGATTGGAGATTTTAAATGATTCAAATGGAAGAAAAATCGGAGAAAAAATATTTACAAAAACACTTGGAAAAGACGAATTTGTGCAATTTTTTGTTGAAGATTTAAATTTTTATCATAAAGACAAAATTATTCGCTCAGTTGCCAGTCAATGGGTTTAATTCCCTTATTCAATAAAATTTTATTTGCTTTTGAAAAGTGCTTACATCCAAAAAAGCCATTATGTGCAGATAATGGAGAGGGATGAGCTGCTTCAAGAATATAATTGTTTTTGCCAATAAGACTTTTTTTTGTCTTTGCGTAATTTCCCCAAAGTAAAAAAATAATTGAACCTTTCTTTTGAATCTTTGAAATTACTAAATCGGTGAATTTTTCCCACCCAATTTTTGAATGAGAGCCAGGTTTTCCCTCAACTACTGACAAATTTACATTGAGAAGAAGAACTCCCTGCTCTGCCCATGATGTTAAATCTCCATGTTTATTTACAATTTTTAAATCATCTTCAATTTCTTTAAATATATTTTTTAGTGATGCAGGTATTTTTATATTTTTATTTACAGAAAATGCTAAACCATTAGCTACGCCAATTGTTGGGTATGGATCTTGCCCAATAATTACAATTTTAGTTGTCTCATAATCGCACTTTTCAAAAGCTTTGAAAAAATCTTTAGGTGGTGGAAATATATTATGGCCGTCCCTGTTTGATTTAATTAAAGAGGTTTTTATTTCCTTAAAATACGGCTTTTTAGTCTCTTGATCTATAAAATTTTGCCAAGAAAAAATATCGCTCATTTACTTAAAAATAACACATTTTTTTTATCCACAAAAACTGTGGATAACTTTGGGGAAAAGTAACTTTAAATTTCGTAAACCCTTCATGAGGCAAAGACTTTAATGAATTTGTATAATTTTTAATCAATATAAAAAAAACCAATAATAATGGGCGTTTCAGAGATTTCTTATCAAAAAATTAGACCGTC
>LXNH01000227.1_pt1 | contig 13891 bp, 9 predicted proteins | sample 809111 | NCBI WGS metagenome assembly LXNH01 (sample SAMN04870528, study PRJNA318959) | seawater metagenome | biome: 00002010; material: water; isolation source: marine seawater | place: Greece: Milos, Mediterranean Sea | collected 2013-05-29 | depth 5-7 m
CAACGTGACGATGACCGTCAAGCTGCTGGCCCCGATCGCCATGGAAGAAGGCCTGCGTTTCGCCATCCGTGAAGGCGGTCGTACCGTCGGCGCCGGCGTCGTCGCCAAGATCCTGAAGTAATCAATACCCGGGTGGGTAGAGTGGACTCTCAAGTCCCTCTATCCATCTTTGCTGTAAAAGTAGTATGATGTATGGTTCCGCAAGCTGCTGCGCGTGGCGGTTTGCCTGGAACGAAAAGCGAAGTGCACGTGAATGTGAGTGTTTTAGGGGCATAGCTCAATTGGCAGAGCGTCGGTCTCCAAAACCGAAGGTTGTAGGTTCGATTCCTACTGCCCCTGCCACCGCCAGGATAAACCCGCGGGAGATCATCGCGAGTTACGCATTCACGGCGGCTCGCGTCGCAATATGTCTAATACCAGCGTAGAAACCGTAACCAGTACCGCCGACCGGGTCAAGCTCGGGCTGGCGGTTCTTGTCGTTATTGCTGGCATCGTCGGGTTTTCCGTGCTCAGCGCGCAACCGATGCCTGCTCGTATCGGCGTCTTTGTCGGCGGTCTCGTGATCGCAGCCGTGATCGCCTGGTTCAGCGAACCCGGCCGTCGCACCCTGAGCTTTGCCAGCGAGTCGTACAACGAAGTCAAGCGTGTCTCCTGGCCCACGCGCAAGGAAACGACCCAGATGACGGGCATCGTTTTCGCGTTCGTGGCGGTCATGGGCATTTTCATGTGGGTGCTCGACAAGGGCATCGAATGGATTCTCTACGGCCTGTTGTTGGGCTGGAAATAAGGACGGCGAATGAGTAAGCGTTGGTATGTCGTCCATGTGTACTCCGGCATGGAAAAAAGCGTACACAAGGCCCTGAACGAGCGCATCGAGCGCGCGGGCCTGCAAACGTCTTTCGGCCGCATTCTTGTGCCCTCCGAGGAAGTCGTCGAGGTCAAGGGTGGCCAGAAGTCGATCACCGAGCGCCGCATTTTCCCCGGTTACGTCCTGGTTGAAATGGACCTGACCGACGAAACGTGGCACCTGGTCAAGAACACCAACCGTGTCACCGGTTTTCTGGGTGGCTCGGGCAATCGTCCGACCCCGATTTCCGAGAAGGAAGTCGAAAAGATCCTCTCCCAGATGGAAGAGGGCGTCGAGAAACCCCGCCCCAAGATCCTGTTCGAAGTGGGCGAGATGGTTCGGGTCAAGGAAGGTCCGTTTGCGGACTTCAACGGCAACGTCGAAGAAGTCAACTACGAAAAGAGCAAGGTTCGCGTGTCTGTCACGATCTTCGGTCGTGCCACTCCCGTCGAACTGGATTTCAGCCAGGTCGAAAAGACCTGATTTCAAACCCCGGGGAGCTCTGGCCTCGCGCTAGGGCGATATAACCCGCAAGGAGCAAAGCATGGCGAAGAAGATCGTCGGCTTTATCAAGCTGCAAGTGCCGGCTGGTAAGGCTAACCCCTCCCCCCCGATTGGCCCGGCCCTGGGTCAGCGTGGCCTGAACATCATGGAATTCTGCAAGGCGTTCAACGCCAAGACTCAAGGCATGGAGCCTGGTCTGCCGATTCCGGTGGTGATCACCGCCTTCGCCGACAAGAGCTTCACCTTCATCATGAAGACCCCGCCCGCGACGGTCCTCATCAAGAAGGCCGCCGGCGTGCAGAAGGGTTCGTCCAAGCCGCATACCGACAAGGTTGGCACGCTGACCCGCGCGCAAGCTGAAGAAATCGCCAAGGCCAAGGGCCCCGATCTGACCGCCGCTGATCTGGACGCCGCCGTCCGCACGATCGCTGGCAGCGCCCGCAGCATGGGCATCACGGTTGAGGGGATCTAATCATGGCAAAACTGAGCAAGCGCGCCGCCGCCATTGCGCAAAAGATCGACCGCACCAAGCTGTACCCGGTCGCCGAAGCCCTGACCCTGGTCAAGGAAACCGCTGTCGCCAAGTTCAACGAATCGATTGACGTGGCCGTGCAGCTGGGCATCGACCCGAAGAAGTCGGATCAACTGGTCCGCGGTTCGGTCGTGCTGCCCGCCGGCACCGGCAAGACGGTTCGCGTCGCCGTGTTCGCCCAGGGCGACAAGGCTGAGGCCGCCAAGGCCGCCGGCGCCGACATCGTCGGTCTGGACGATCTGGCCGAGCGCATCAAGGCTGGCCAGATGGATTTCGACATCGTCATCGCTTCGCCCGACACGATGCGTGTCGTGGGTGCCCTGGGTCAGGTCCTGGGTCCCCGTGGCCTGATGCCGAACCCGAAGGTCGGCACCGTGACGCCCGACGTCGCCACCGCCGTCAAGAACGCCAAGGCCGGTCAGGTCCAGTACCGTACCGACAAGGCCGGCATCATCCACGCCACGATCGGCCGCGCGTCGTTCGACGTGGAACAGCTGCAAACCAACCTGGCCGCGTTGGTCGACGCCTTGCAAAAGGCCCGTCCCGCCGCTGCCAAGGGCATCTACCTGCGCAAGCTGGCCGTCTCGTCCACGATGGGCGGCGGTGCGCGCGTGGAAATTGCCTCGCTGTCGGCTGCTTAAGCCTACAGCTGTAAACGTACTTTGGGCCGCATCCGGATTCCTCCGGATGCTGCTGTCAAAGACCGCTGGAGCAGGTCGGCGCGAAGGTCCTCCTTCCGCTGGAAGCAGTACCCTGCTGATCCGCTTAATCCCGAAGCTTGCATAGTTCGGATCCAGCGTAGACGGCGTCCCCAGGAAGATTTCTTTACCCGAAGAACTCGACCAGGCGCCGCATTCGGTTGACGCGCAAGGCTCCGGCCCCAGGCGTCTTTTGATGGAGTGTTCAAACCGTGAGTCTCAATCGTCAAGAGAAAGCGGTGGTGATCGAGGAAGTCTCGGCCGAAGTGGCCAAGGCGCAATCGATTGTTATCGCCGAGTACCGTGGTCTGGACGTCGCCTCTGTCACCGTACTGCGCAAAACTGCGCGTGAATCGGGCGTGTATCTGCGTGTTCTGAAGAACTCGCTGGCCCGTCGTGCTGTTGCCGGCACGGCTTTCGAGCCGTTGGCCGAGCAACTGACCGGTCCGCTGATCTATGGCATCAGCACCGACCCGGTCACGGCGGCCAAGGTCCTCGCAGGTTTCGCGAAAAGCAACGACAAGCTGGTCATCAAGGCGGGCGCTCTGCCCAACAGCCTGCTGAACCAAGAAGGTGTGAAGGCCCTGGCCACCATGCCCTCGCGCGAAGAGTTGCTGTCGAAACTGCTGGGCACCATGCAAGCCCCCATCGCGCAATTCGTGCGTACGCTCAACGAAGTTCCGACCAAGTTCGCCCGTGGCCTCGCCGCCGTGCGCGACCAGAAGGCCGCGGCTTAATCGCCGTCCTTCCCGGAATTCGCTGAACGACCGAGCGACACCCAAACCCTGGCATTACCCAATATTTGGAGTTCTTAAAAATGGCACTTAACAAAGCTGAAATCCTTGACGCCATCGCTGGCATGACCGTGCTCGAACTGTCCGAGCTGATCAAGGAAATGGAAGAGAAGTTCGGCGTGTCGGCTGCTGCCGCCGCTGTGGCCGTGGCCGCTCCGGCCGCCGGTGGCGCTGCCGCCGCTGCTGAAGAGCAGACCGAGTTCACCGTTGTCCTGGCTGAAGCCGGCGCCAACAAGGTTTCCGTCATCAAGGCCGTGCGCGAGCTGACCGGCCTGGGCCTGAAGGAAGCCAAGGACCTGGTCGACGGCGCGCCGAAGCCCGTCAAGGAAGGCGTTGCCAAGGCTGACGCCGAAGCCGCCAAGAAGAAGCTGGAAGAAGCTGGCGCCAAGGTCGAAGTCAAGTAAGACCTGCGTCAATTTGCCCGGGGACAGCGCAATTTGCCGTCCCCGGGCTTTTGCGTTTCCAGGAAACCCCTGCTGGGGTCAGGCCCTTTCCAGAGGGGTTTCCTGGAGTCGTATCACCTGGGGCCGTGGTTGACGGCCCATGCAACCTCGAGTCGGAGTGCTCATGCCTTACTCGTACACCGAAAAAAAGCGCATCCGCAAAAGCTTCGCCAAGCGTGAAGACGTTCAAAACGTTCCCTTCCTCCTGGCGACTCAGCTTCAATCCTACCTAACTTTCCTGCAGGCGGATACCGCCCCGTCCGAACGCGTAGCCGACGGTTTGCAGGCGGCGTTTACGTCGATTTTCCCGATCGTTAGTCACAACGGTATGGCGCGCTTGGAGTTCGTGAGCTACGTGCTCGGCGAACCGGTGTTCGATGTCAAGGAATGTCAGCAACGTGGTCTGACCTATGCCTCGCCCCTGCGAGCCAAGGTCCGCCTGGTGCTGCTTGACCGCGAAGTCAGCAAGCCCACCGTCAAGGAAGTGAAGGAACAGGAAGTCTACATGGGCGAGATTCCGCTCATGACGGGCACCGGTTCCTTCGTCATCAACGGCACCGAACGTGTCATCGTGTCGCAGCTGCACCGTTCGCCCGGCGTGTTCTTCGAACACGACCGCGGCAAGACGCACAGCTCCGGCAAGCTGCTGTTCTCGGCCCGCGTGATTCCCTACCGCGGCTCGTGGCTGGACTTCGAGTTCGACCCCAAGGACGTCCTGTTCTTCCGCGTCGACCGTCGCCGCAAGATGCCCGTCACGATTCTGTGCAAGGCCATCGGCATGACGCCGGAGTCGATCCTGGCCAACTTCTTCGATTTCGACAATTTCGAGTTGAAGAGCGAAGGCGCCATGATGGAATTCGTGCCCGAGCGTTGGAAGGGCGAAATGGCCCGTTTCGACATTGCGGACCGTTCCGGCAAAGTCATCGTCGAGAAAGACAAGCGTATCAACGCCAAGCATCTGCGCGATCTGGCTGCCGGCGGCATCCAGCGCATTTCCGTGCCGGAAGACTTCCTGTACGGCCGCGTGCTGGCCAAGAACATCGTTGATGCCGACACCGGCGAAGTCATCGCCAACGCCAACGACGAGATCACCGAAAGCGTGCTGAGCAATCTGCGCGCGGCCAACGTGCACGACATCCAGACGCTCTACACGAACGATCTGGACCGTGGCCCGTACATCTCGCAGACGCTGCGCACCGATGAAACCGCCGACCAGATGGCCGCGCGCGTTGCCATCTATCGCATGATGCGTCCTGGCGAGCCGCCCACCGAGGAAGCGGTGGAAGCGCTGTTCCAGCGCCTGTTCTACAGCGAAGAAACCTACGATCTGTCGCGCGTCGGCCGCATGAAGGTCAACAGCCGCCTGGGCCGTGGTGAGGATATCACCGGCCCGATGACGCTGACCAACGAAGACATCCTTGAGACCATCAAGGTGCTGGTTGAGCTGCGTAACGGCCGTGGCCAGATCGACGACATCGATCACCTGGGCAACCGCCGCGTGCGTTGCGTCGGCGAACTGGCCGAAAACCAGTTCCGCGCCGGCCTCGTGCGCGTGGAGCGCGCCGTCAAGGAACGTCTGGGCCAGGCCGAGACCGAAAACCTGATGCCGCACGACCTGATCAATTCCAAGCCGATCTCGGCCGCCATCAAGGAATTCTTCGGTTCGAGCCAGCTGTCGCAGTTCATGGACCAGACCAACCCGCTGTCGGAAATCACGCACAAGCGCCGCGTTTCCGCACTGGGCCCGGGCGGTCTGACCCGCGAGCGCGCCGGCTTCGAAGTCCGTGACGTGCATCCGACCCACTACGGCCGCGTCTGCCCGATCGAAACGCCGGAAGGTCCGAACATCGGCCTGATCAACTCCATGGCGCTGTATGCTCGCCTGAACGAGTACGGCTTCCTGGAAACGCCTTACCGCAAGATCGTCGACGGCCGCGTCAGCGACCAGATCGACTACCTGTCGGCCATCGAGGAAAGCCACTACGTGATCGCGCAGGCCAACGCCGCGCTCGATGACGAAGGCAAGTTCGTGGACGACCTGGTGGCTTGCCGTGAAGCCGGCGAAACCATGCTGACCGCCCCGGCCAACGTGCACTACATGGACGTGGCTCCGTCGCAGATCGTGTCGGTCGCCGCCTCGCTGATTCCGTTCCTGGAGCACGACGACGCGAACCGTGCGCTGATGGGCGCCAACATGCAACGTCAGGCCGTGCCTTGCCTGCGTCCGGAAAAGCCGGTCGTGGGTACGGGTATCGAGCGCACCGTGGCCGTTGACTCGGGCACCACCGTGCAGGCGCTGCGTGGCGGCCTGGTCGACCACGTCGACGCCGAGCGCGTGGTGATCCGCGTGAACGACGAAGAAAACGTCGCCGGCGAAGTCGGTGTCGATATCTACAACCTGATCAAGTACACGCGTTCCAACCAGAACACGAACATCAACCAGCGTCCCATCGTCAAGCGCGGCGACCGTGTCGCCAAGGGTGACGTGCTGGCCGACGGCGCATCGACGGACCTGGGTGAACTCGCCCTGGGCCAGAACATGCTGATCGCGTTCATGCCCTGGAACGGCTACAACTTCGAAGACTCGATCCTGATCTCCGAGAAGGTCGTGGCCGATGACCGCTATACCTCGGTGCACATCGAGGAACTGACGGTCGTTGCCCGTGACACCAAGCTCGGTCCGGAAGAAATCACGCGCGACATCAGCAACCTGGCCGAGACGCAACTGAACCGTCTGGACGATTCCGGCATCACCTACATCGGCGCCGAAGTCAGCGCCGACGACGTGCTGGTCGGCAAGGTCACGCCCAAGGGCGAAACCCAGCTGACGCCGGAAGAAAAGCTGCTGCGCGCCATCTTCGGTGAAAAGGCTTCCGACGTTAAGGACACCTCGCTGCGCGTGCCCTCGGGCATGACCGGCACGGTGATCGACGTGCAGGTGTTCACCCGCGAAGGCATCGTGCGCGACAAGCGTGCCCAGTCCATCATCGACGATGAACTGCGCCGCTATCGCCAGGACCTGAACGACCAGTTGCGCATCGTTGAAAACGACCAGTTCGACCGTATCGAGAAGATGCTGGTCGGCAAGACCGTCAACGGCGGCCCGCGCAAGCTGGCCAAGGGCGCGACGATCACCAAGGCCTACCTGGCCGACCTGGATCGCTGGCAGTGGTTCGACATCCGCCTGGCCGACGAGCCCCACGCCGTGGTGCTGGAGCAGGCCAAGGAATCGCTCGAGCAGAAGCGCCACCAGTTCGACCTGGCCTTCGAAGAGAAGCGCAAGAAGCTGACGCAGGGCGACGAGCTGCCCCCGGGCGTGCTGAAGATGATCAAGGTCTACCTGGCCGTGAAGCGTCGTCTGCAGCCTGGCGACAAGATGGCGGGCCGTCACGGCAACAAGGGCGTGGTCTCGCGCATCACCCCGGTCGAAGACATGCCGCACATGGCTGACGGCACGCCGGCCGACATCGTTCTGAACCCGCTGGGCGTGCCCTCGCGGATGAACGTGGGTCAGGTGCTGGAAGTGCACTTGGGCTGGGCCGCCAAGGGCGTGGGTCATCGCATCGCCGATATGCTGCGCGACGAGCGCACCGCGCAGGTCAAGAACGTCCGCGCTTACCTGGACAAGGTCTACAACACGACCGGCACCGGCGCGCGCATCGACGAGCTGACCGACGAAGAAGTCATGGAAATGGCCCAGAACCTCAAGAACGGCGTGCCGTTCGCGACGCCCGTCTTCGACGGCGCGACCGAAGAGGAAATCACCAAGATGCTGGAACTGGCCTATCCGGACGACGTCGCCAAGCGCATGGCGCTGACGCCCTCGCGCACGCAGGCGTGGCTGTACGACGGCCGCACCGGCGAGAAGTTCGAGCGTCCGGTCACCGTCGGCTACATGCACTACCTGAAGCTGCACCACTTGGTCGACGACAAGATGCACGCGCGTTCGACCGGCCCGTACTCGCTCGTGACCCAGCAGCCGCTGGGCGGCAAGGCGCAGTTCGGTGGCCAGCGTTTCGGGGAAATGGAAGTGTGGGCGCTGGAAGCCTACGGCGCCGCCTACACCCTGCAGGAAATGCTGACGGTGAAGTCCGACGACATCACCGGCCGCACCAAGGTATACGAAAACATCGTCAAGGGCGATCACGTCATCGATGCCGGCATGCCGGAATCGTTCAACGTGCTGGTCAAGGAAATCCGCTCGTTGGCCCTGGACATGGATTTGGAGCGTAACTAATGAAAGCGCTACTCGACCTCTTTAAGCAAGTCTCGCAAGACGAGCAATTCGATGCCATCAAGATCGGCATCGCCTCGCCCGAGAAGATCCGTTCGTGGTCCTACGGCGAAGTTCGCAAGCCCGAGACCATCAACTACCGCACGTTCAAGCCTGAGCGCGACGGCCTGTTCTGCTCCAAGATCTTCGGCCCGATCAAGGACTACGAGTGCCTGTGCGGCAAGTACAAGCGCTTGAAGCACCGTGGCGTGATCTGCGAGAAGTGCGGCGTTGAAGTCACCGTTGCCAAGGTTCGCCGTGAACGCATGGGCCACATCGAGCTGGCCAGCCCCGTCGCGCACATCTGGTTCCTGAAGAGCCTGCCGTCGCGTCTGGGCATGGTGCTCGACATGACCCTGCGCGACATCGAACGCGTGCTGTACTTCGAAGCCTGGTGCGTGATCGAGCCCGGCATGACGCCGCTCAAGCGCGGCCAGATCATGTCGGACGACGATTTCCTGGCCAAGACCGAGGAATACGGCGATGACTTCCGTGCCCTGATGGGCGCCGAAGCCGTGCGTGAACTGCTGCGCACCATCGACATCGACCGTGAAGTGGAAACGCTGCGCGGCGAACTGAAGGCCACCAGCTCGGAAGCCAAGATCAAGAAGATCTCCAAGCGCCTGAAGGTGCTGGAAGGCTTCCAGAAGTCCGGCATCAAGGCCGAGTGGATGGTCATGGAAGTGCTGCCCGTGCTGCCGCCGGACCTGCGTCCGCTGGTGCCGCTGGACGGCGGCCGCTTCGCGACCTCCGACCTGAACGACCTGTACCGCCGCGTCATCAACCGCAACAACCGTCTGAAGCGCCTGCTGGAGCTGAAGGCTCCTGAAATCATCCTGCGCAACGAAAAGCGCATGCTGCAGGAAGCCGTCGACTCGCTGCTGGACAACGGTCGCCGCGGCAAGGCCATGACCGGCGCCAACAAGCGCCAGCTTAAGTCCCTGGCCGACATGATCAAGGGCAAGAGCGGTCGTTTCCGTCAGAACCTGTTGGGCAAGCGCGTCGACTACTCGGGCCGTTCGGTCATCGTGGTGGGTCCGCAGCTCAAGCTGCACCAGTGCGGCCTGCCCAAGCTGATGGCCCTGGAACTGTTCAAGCCGTTCATCTTCAATCGCCTGGAGATGATGGGCCTGGCCACGACCATCAAGGCCGCCAAGAAATTGGTGGAAAGCCAGGAACCGGTGGTCTGGGACATCCTGGAAGAAGTCATCCGCGAACACCCGGTGATGCTGAACCGCGCGCCGACGCTGCACCGTCTGGGCATCCAGGCGTTCGAGCCGGTGTTGATCGAAGGCAAGGCCATCCAGCTGCACCCGCTGGTCTGCGCGGCGTTCAACGCCGACTTCGACGGTGACCAGATGGCCGTCCACGTGCCGCTGTCGCTGGAAGCCCAGCTGGAAGCGCGCACGCTGATGCTGGCTTCGAACAACGTGCTGTTCCCGGCCAACGGCGAACCGTCGATCGTGCCGTCCCAGGACATCGTGCTGGGTCTGTACTACACGACGCGCGAGCGCATCAACGGCAAGGGCGAAGGCATCTTCTTCACCGACGTGGCCGAAGTGCAACGTGCCTACGACAATGGTGAAGTCGAGCTGCAAAGCCGCATCACCGTGCGTCTGAAGGAACACGAGCGTGACGAGAATGGCGAATGGCAGCCGGTGATCCGCCGCCATGAAACCACCGTCGGCCGCGCGCTGCTGTCTGAGATCCTGCCCAAGGGCCTGCCCTTCACCGTCCTGAACAAGGCGCTGAAGAAGAAGGAAATCTCGCGCCTGATCAACCAGTCGTTCCGCCGTTGCGGCCTGCGCGACACGGTGATCTTCGCCGACAAGCTGATGCAGTCGGGCTTCCGTCTGGCCACCCGTGGCGGTATCTCGATCGCCATGGGCGACATGCTGATCCCGTCGGCCAAGGAAGGCATCCTGGCCGAAGCCAGCCGCGAAGTGAAGGAAATCGACAAGCAGTACTCGTCGGGTCTGGTCACGTCCCAGGAACGCTACAACAACGTGGTGGACATCTGGGGCAAGGCCGGCGACAAGGTCGGCAAGGCGATGATGGAACAACTGGCCACCGAACCCGTGATCAACCGTCACGGCGAGGAAGTGCGCCAGGAGTCGTTCAACTCCATCTACATGATGGCCGACTCGGGCGCGCGCGGTTCGGCCGCCCAGATCCGCCAGCTGGCCGGTATGCGCGGCCTGATGGCCAAGCCGGACGGCTCGATCATCGAAACGCCCATCACCGCGAACTTCCGTGAAGGCCTGAACGTGCTTCAGTACTTCATCTCGACGCACGGTGCGCGTAAGGGTCTGGCCGACACGGCGCTGAAGACCGCGAACTCGGGTTACCTGACCCGTCGTCTGGTCGACGTGACGCAAGACCTGGTGATCACCGAGGACGATTGCGGCACCTCGCAGGGCTACAACATGAAGGCCCTGGTGGAAGGCGGTGAAGTCATCGAGCCGCTGCGCGACCGTATCCTCGGCCGCGTTGCCGCCGTGGACATCGTCAACCCGGACACGCAGGAAACCGCCATCACGGCCGGTACCTTGCTGGACGAGGACATGGTCGACACCATCGACCGCATCGGCGTGGACGAAGTCAAGGTCCGCACCCCGCTGACCTGCGAAACGCGCCATGGCCTGTGCGCGCGCTGCTACGGCCGTGATCTCGGCCGCGGCTCGTCGGTCAACCAGGGCGAGGCGGTTGGCGTCATCGCCGCCCAGTCCATCGGTGAACCCGGCACGCAGCTCACGATGCGTACGTTCCACATCGGTGGCGCGGCGTCGCGCTCGGCCTTGGCCAGCGCGGTGGAAACCAAGTCCAGCGGCGTGGTCGGCTTTGCCAGCACCATGCGCTACGTCACCAACGCCAAGGGCGAGCGCGTTGCCATCTCGCGCTCGGGCGAACTGGCGATCTTCGATGACAACGGCCGCGAGCGCGAACGCCACAAGATCCCGTACGGCGCGACCGTGCTGGTGGGCGATGGCGAGGCCGTGAAGGCCGGCGCGCGCCTGGCGACGTGGGATCCGCTGACCCGTCCGATCGTGTCGGAATACGGTGGCGCCGTCCGCTTCGAGAACATCGAGGAAGGCGTGACCGTGGCCAAGCAGGTGGACGAAGTCACCGGCCTGTCGACGCTGGTCGTCATCACGCCCAAGACCCGTGGCGGCAAGATCGTCATGCGTCCGCAGATCAAGCTGGTCAACGAGAACGGCGAAGACGTCAAGATCGCCGGCACCGATCACTCGGTGAACATCTCGTTCCCGGTCGGCGCGCTGATCACCGTGCGTGACGGCCAGCAGGTTGCCGTGGGTGAGGTGCTGGCGCGTATTCCGCAGGAATCGCAAAAGACCCGCGACATTACCGGCGGTCTGCCGCGCGTGGCCGAGCTGTTCGAAGCCCGTTCGCCCAAGGATGCCGGCATGCTCGCCGACGTTACCGGTACGGTCTCGTTCGGCAAGGACACCAAGGGCAAGCAGCGCCTGGTCATCACCGACCTGGAAGGCGTCAGCCACGAGTTCCTGATTCCGAAGGAAAAGCAGGTGCTGGTGCACGACGGCCAGGTGGTGAACAAGGGCGAAATGATCGTGGACGGCCCGGCCGATCCCCACGACATCCTGCGCCTGCAGGGCATCGAGAAGCTGGCGACCTACATCGTCGACGAAGTGCAGGACGTTTACCGTCTGCAGGGCGTGAAGATCAACGACAAGCACATCGAAGTGATTGTTCGCCAGATGCTGCGTCGTGTGAACATCGTCGATGCGGGCGATACCGAGTTCATCCCGGGCGAGCAGGTCGAGCGCTCCGAGCTGTTGAACGAGAACGACCGTGTCAACGCCGAGAACAAGCGTCCGGCCACCTACGAAAACGTGCTGCTGGGTATCACCAAGGCCTCGCTGTCGACCGACTCGTTCATCTCGGCCGCCTCGTTCCAGGAGACCACGCGTGTCCTGACCGAAGCCGCCATCATGGGCAAGCGCGACGACCTGCGTGGCCTGAAGGAAAACGTCATCGTCGGCCGCCTGATCCCGGCCGGTACCGGCCTGGCGTATCACCATGCCCGCAAGGACAAGGAAGCCCTGGAGGCCGCGGAACGCGAAGCCGCCCGCCAGCTGGCCAACCCGTTCGAGGACGCGCCGGTCACGGTGGGTTCGGACGCCGATGCCCCGTCGACTGACCTGGGTAGCGAGGACGCCGCCGAGTAACGGCGCGCGTCGGTATATCCCCCGCGCGGTCCGGGCGGGGGAGGCCAGAAGCAAAAAGGCCGCTGATGCGAATCAGCGGCCTTTTTTTGCGCGTGGCAGGGCCCGGTTATCTGGCCGCCTGGGCCTTGGCGTGCTGGAACACGGGGCCCCAGATCGGATGGCCAGCTTCGTTGGGTGCCAGTTCGAAGGAGGGATCGATCTGCAGGATGCGGCGGAAGCTGTCTTCGCACAGTTGTGCATAGCGGCTGACGCAGTAGCTGAACGCCTGCAGCTTGTACGCCTCGATGCGAACGGCCTTGCTGGAGGCCGCCAGTTCATCGGAGCGCGCTACCCGTCGGATGACTTCGCCATAATGGCCGGCCATGTATTGGTCACGCACCTGTTGCAACTGTTCCAGTGCCTCGGGCGTGGGGGCGCGGTCGGGGGCGGTAGCGCTCAGGCCGGAACAACCGGCCAGCCCGAACGATAATCCGAGCGCACCATAGAGAAGGCGAATTTTCATAGGCTTCCAGCGAATTCGGAGAAACTTGACGATACGCTATCGTGCCACAGCCTGATGCGCTCGGACATTTTCGGCAATGTCCTTACGTAACGGATTGGCTAATATTCCGCCTACCAGCCGTCAACCCGATTTCTTGCGCCCGTCGCGCAGCCTTTTGATTATGTCTTCATCCGTCGGCCTGCATACGCCGCGCAGCCCCTTTTCAGGCGCTGCGCCGCTCGCTTTGCGCCCATTGAGCGCCATCGCCGCCAGTTCGGCGGGGGGCGTGCCGGAGGCGCGCATCAAGCGTTTGCTGGCGGACCTGCTGCCGTCGCTGATGGGGCTGCATGCCCAGGGCGAGATCTGCGGCGACATTTCCCTGGATACGGTGGGCATGGATGAGGGCGCGCACGCGCACCTGCTGCCGGAACTGGCGGTGCCGCGCTCGCGCCGGGCAGGAGTGACGCCGGCTCCGGGGTTCGCGCCTTTCGAACTGTATACCGATTCCGCACAATGGCCTCGCGGTCCCTGGACCGACGTTTACGCGCTCTGTGCGGTCATGCATGCCCTGGTCATCGGCCTGCGTCCGCCCCCGGCGCCGGAGCGCCGCGCGACCGACAGTTATGAGCCGTTGATGGCGCTGGGCCTGACGAAGTACAGCCCGGCATTCCTGGAGGCTATCGATCGCGGCCTGGCGATGCAGCCTGCCGACCGGCCGCAGACCTTGGGCGAACTGGCGGCCATGTTGGATATCTCCGCGGATGCCGAAATCGCGCCCGTCGTTCCGGAGGCATCCCGGGCCGCGGCGACAGCCGTTCCCGCCGCGCCGGCGGCGGCCGCCGGCAAGCCGCGTGGCGCCGGCCGGCCATTGCTCATGCTGCTGTTGCTGGTGGCGTTGATGGGTGCTGGCGTCTATGCCTGGATGCGTGCCGGCGGTGGCGGCACCAACGCCGTGATCACCCGTTCCGAAGTCGTGCAGCCGAATCCCCCAGTCACCTCGCCCGCGCCGGTGGCGGCCCGCCCTGCGGCAACGGCCATGGCGCCGTCAGGACCGCCGCTGTCCGCAGTATCGCGGCAGGCTGCGCCCGAGGCGGGAGCGGCAGGCATGACG
>LXNH01000228.1_pt1 | contig 13883 bp, 10 predicted proteins | sample 809111 | NCBI WGS metagenome assembly LXNH01 (sample SAMN04870528, study PRJNA318959) | seawater metagenome | biome: 00002010; material: water; isolation source: marine seawater | place: Greece: Milos, Mediterranean Sea | collected 2013-05-29 | depth 5-7 m
GCGTACAGCGCGTCGCGGCGGATGCCCATGGGCGTGGGGCCGGCGTGCATCTCCATGCCGGTCACGGTGATGTCGTACCAGCGCAGGCCGAGCGAACCGGTCACCGCGCCGATCACTTTTTCTTCATGTTCCAGAATCGGGCCCTGTTCGATGTGGGCCTCGAAATAGGCATCCACCGGGCGGCCGCCAACGGGGTCGGGGCCGGCGTAGCCGATGGCCTGCAGCTCATCGCGCACCGTCAGGCCCTTGGCGTCGCGCGCGCTCAGCGCGGTCTCCAGCGGGAATTTGCCGGCGAACACGCCCGAGCCCATCATCACAGGCACGAAGCGCGAGCCTTCCTCGTTGGTCCAGATGGCCAGTTCCAGCGGCGCCTCGGTCTGCACGCCCGCGTCGTTCAGCGTGCGCATCACTTCCAGGCCGGCCAGCACGCCGAAGCAGCCGTCGAATTTGCCGCCGGTCGGCTGCGTGTCGATATGGCTGCCGGTCATCACCGGCGGCAGGGCGTCGTTGCGGCCGGCGCGGCGCGCGAAGATATTGCCCACCTGGTCCACGCGGATCGTCAGGCCGGCGTCGCGCATCCAGCCGGTGACCAGATCGCGGCCCTGGCCGTCGAGCGCGGTCAGGGCCAGGCGGCAATTGCCGCCCTTGGGCGTGGCGCCGATCTCGGCCAGATCCATCAGGGATTGCCAGAGCCGGTTGCCGTTGACGGACAGGGTAGTAGTCATGGGGAGCCTCGTTCGGGTTAGTGGGCGGCGGCGTTGCGCGCCAGCGCCGCCTCGCGGATAGCGGTAAGCGTCTGGCCGGGGGCGATGCCGTCGGCGTCGTAGCGGATTTCCAGCAGCGCGGGGCGCCGTTCGCGCTCGGCGTAGGCCAGCGCGCGGTCGAATGCCGCGGCGAAATCCTCGGTGCGTTCGACGGCCTCGCCATAGCCGCCGTAGCCGCGCACGATCTGGGTGAAGTCGGGGTTCTCGAAGCCCAGCGCGATCGGGCGGCCGGGGAATTCGCGCTCCTGGTGCGCGCGGATCGTGCCCCACATGCCGTTGTTGAACACCAGCACCACGATGCCCAGCCGGTACTGCTGGGCCACGCCCAACTCCTGCAGGTTCATCTGGAAGCAGCCGTCACCGGCATAGCAGACCACGGTCTTGTCCGGGTGCTCCAGCTTGGCCGAGACGGCCGCCGGCAGGCCATAGCCCATCGACCCCACGGTCGGCGCGAGGCTGGTGCCCAGACCGGTGAACTGGCGGTAGCGGTGCGGATACAGCGCGTAGTTGCCTGCGCCCACCGTAATGCAGGCATCCGGGGCCAGGCGCTGGTTGACCTGCGCGGCCACGGCGTCCAGACCCAGCGGGCCGGGCGCTGGCAAGGGCTTGAGCGAATCCAGGTATTCAGCGTGAGCCGCCCGCACGGCCGCGGCGCGCGGCGTGGCGTGGGCCGGTTGCAGCGTCGCCACCGCCTGCGCGAAGCCGGCGACGCTGGCGGCGATCGCCTGGGTCGGGGCGAAGACGCGGCCCGGCTCCTGCGGATCCGGGTAGACGTGGATCAGCGCCTGGCGTGGCAGCGGGCTCTCGATCAACTGATAGCCTTCGGTGGTGGCTTCGCCCAGACGCGTGCCGACCGCCAGGATCAGATCGGCCGCCTTGATGCGCGCGCGCAGCGCTTCGGTCATGCCCCAGCCCATCTGGCCGGCGGCGTTGGGATGGCGCTGGTCGAAGCATTCGAGCCGGCGCCAGGCCGTCGCCACCGGCAGTTCGAAGCGTTCGGCGAACGCGGCGATCTGCTGGATCGCGCCGGCATTCCAGCCGCTGCCGCCCAGCACCATCACGGGCCGCTCGGCCTGGTCTAGCAATTGACGCATGCGTTCCAGGTCTGACAGACCGGGGCTGGCGGCGACGCGCTGGTAGCGAGGCATGTCCGCCACCGCGGCGGTGCCCCACAGCGTGTCTTCCGGCAGCGCCAGCACCACCGGTCCGGGACGGCCGCTGGTGGCGGTGGCATAGGCGCGCGCCACGAATTCCGGGATGCGGTCGGTGCGGTCGATCTGTGCCACCCACTTGGCCATCTGGCCGAACATGCGGCGGTAGTCGATTTCCTGGAAGGCTTCGCGCTCGTAGAAATCGTTGCCGACCTGGCCGACGAACAGGATCATGGGCGTCGAGTCCTGGAAGGCGGTGTGCACGCCGATGCTGGCGTTGGTGGCGCCCGGGCCGCGGGTGACGAAACAGACGCCGGGTTCGCCGGTCAGCTTGCCGTAGGCCTCGGCCATGTAGGCCGCGCCGCTTTCCTGCCGGCAGACCACCGGTTCGATGGCGTCACGGTGCTCGTTCAGCGCGTCGATGCAGGGCAGATAGCTTTCACCGGGGATCATGAAGATCCGGCGCGTGCCGTGGATGCGCAGTTGCTGCATCAGGATCTGGCCGCCGTTGCGCAGCGGGGGGGATACAACCGTCATGCAAACACTCCCGGGGGGGGCTGGCCGCGCAGGGCGCGGGCTGGGGTTCGTGGCAAGGCAAGCGGCGGCCGGCGCCGCCGGGACGAAGGCGGGCGGGGCCTAGATGTCGGGCCGGATGCTCCCGTCGTCATCGCCGAAGTCTTCCCGCAGCCGGGCCAGGATGCCGATCAGGTGCGCATGCATGGCGTGGCGCGCGCGGATCGGATCGCGCGCCAGGATGGCGGTCAGGATGCGCTGGTGCTCGGCGTGGGCCACCGCCCATACCTTGGTATTGACGAAGTAATCCTGCATGCGGCTGAACACCGGGCTGGCCAGGCTCAGGTTCCACAGATGGGCCACCGTGGCGGCCAACGCCGCGTTGCCGCAGGCGGCGGCGATGGCGCTGTGGAATTCGCGGTCATGCCAGCCTGGCGCGTCGGTCAGCGACATGGCCTCATGGGCCGCGCGGATGGCGGCGATCTGCGCTGGGGAACCTTGCTGCGCGGCCAGCGCCGCGCACTCGGGTTCGATCAACATGCGCGCTTCGAGCAGGTCGAAGGGGCCGATGTCGTCCTGGATGGCCGCAGACGCGCCGCCTGGAGCGGCGGGGGCGGCTTCGCGGCTGGCCGTGACGAACACGCCGGTGCCCACCCGCACTTCCACGTAGCCCTCGATCTCCAGGGCGATCAGCGCTTCACGGATCGAGGCCCGGCTCACCTGCAATTGTTCGGCCAGCTCGCGCTCGGAAGGCAAGCGGCCGCCGCGCGGAAAATCGCCCGCGCGGATGCGCCCGGCGATCTGGTCGGCGATCATGCGATAGAGGCGGGTGACGGCGACGGCTTGGAAGGTGCTCATGGCGGTACTGCAAAATCTTGGTCAGGTGGTCAGGCCACCAATATAGGTATCTTGTCGTTGAAATAGAAGCGAAATTCAGGGAATAAAGGGAAAACGATCAGAGGGATTTCCCGTCTTCCTATCTGGTGGTCAGGCCAGTTGTCTGGTGATCGATGAGGCCGAATGCGAGGCGGGAGGAGGCGTTCAAGTGTGGCAGGGCCAGGGCAAGGCCGGAGGACCCGGCGCCGCGGGGGCTTGTCCTGCGGGCCGGCCCGGTGGAATCGGCGCGGCGGCAGTGAGAGAAACGCGCCGGGCGGGCCGCGCGGCGCCCGAAGGTCAAGCGGCGCCGTGCGTTGACGGCGCACGCGGCGCCGAAGGGATCAGGCGTCAGCGCCCGGTTCGGGGGTCTGGGTGAAAGCGCGCACCAGGCGCGCGATGCCCTCCAGCTCGTCATGCGCGCCAACCGCCCATTCGGGCTTTTCAAAGGGGCTGTCCGACGGCGCATCGTCCAGGTTGGCCTTCAGGTCGCCCAGCAGTTCCAGGGCCATGTCGGTGGCTTGCGGGCTGCCGCGGGTGGAAAGGGCGATGGCGATCGCCAGCGCCTGGCGCAGCGCAAGCAGGCGTCCGTCGAGTTCGGTATCCACGGGGAATGTCCTTGTCATGGGGAAATGCGGGCATTTTACGGGGCATGGGTCTCGGTTCCGCCCCGCGGCTGCCGGCGGCGCGGGACCGGGTCCGGCGGCCGTGTCACGCCTGGCGCGTTGCGTCCTCGCAGCAGGCGCCGGCCACGTTTGCGCCAGATCAACCCCCGCGGGTCGGCGCAGGCGAATAATTCGAGGTATGCAAGCCACCCTCAGCCCCTCAGTCGCCGACCCGTCGGCCGCCGCCGAACCTTTCTTTCCCCCCCAGTTGCTCGCGCGGCTGGACAAGAACGGCCCCCGCTATACCTCATATCCCACTGCCGACCGCTACCACCAGGCGTTTGGCCAGGCCGAGTATCGCCAGGCCCTCGGGCAGCGGCGCGCGGCCTGTACGCCGGAACCGTTGTCGCTCTACGTGCATATCCCGTTCTGCGATTCGGTTTGCTATTACTGCGCGTGCAACAAGGTCGTGACCCGCCATCACGACCGCGCAGCGCGCTACCTGGATGCGCTGGCGCGGGAAATCGCCCTGCACGTGGCCGAGCTGGGGCCGGGCATGCCTGTGTCGCAGCTGCATTTCGGCGGCGGCACTCCGACCTTTCTTGCCGATGAAGAGCTTGATCGACTGATGGCGGACCTGCGCGCGGCCTTCCGCTTCGAGCCCGACGCCGAGATCTCCATCGAGGTGGACCCCCGCACGGCCACGCCGCAGCGCCTGGCAACGCTGCGCGCACTGGGCTTCAATCGGCTCAGCTTCGGCGTGCAGGACTTCGACCCCAGAGTGCAGGTCGCCGTGCATCGCGTGCAGTCGTTCGAAGAGGTGCGCGACCTGATGCAGAGCGCCCGGGCGTTGGGCTATGCCTCGATCAACGTCGACCTGATCTACGGCCTGCCGCTGCAGACCACGGCGTCGTTCGCGCGCACCATCGAGCAGGTCAGCGCATTGCGGCCCGACCGTATCGCGCTCTACGCCTACGCCCACCTGCCCGAGCGCTTCAAGCCGCAACGCCGCATCAATCCGGAGGATCTGCCCGACCGCGCCACCCGGGTCGGCCTGCTCAGCGCGGCCATCGAGGGGTTCCTGAAGCAGGGCTATACCTACATCGGCATGGATCATTTCGCGCTGACCACGGACGCCCTGGCGATCGCCAAGCAGCGCGGCCAATTGCATCGCAATTTCCAGGGCTACAGTACCCAGCCCGACCGCGACCTGGTGGCGCTGGGCGTGTCGGCCATCGGCCGCATCGGCAATACCTACAGCCAGAACGCCAAGGATCTGGACAGCTATTACGCGGCCATCGAGTCGGGCCATTTCGCCGTCGAGCGGGGGCTGGCGCTCAATGCCGATGACCTGGCGCGGCGCGACGTCATCATGGACATCATGTGCCAGGGCAGGGTGGACTTTGCCGGCGTCGAGGCGCGGCATGGCTTGCGGTTTGGGGACTATTTCGGGCCGGAGCTGTCGCAGGTGGCCAATCTGGCCGAACTCGGCCTGGTCAACCTGCGTGCCGGCGAATTACGCGTAACCGGCCTGGGCTGGTATTTCGTCAGGGCCGTAGCCATGACCTTCGATGGCTATCTGCGCAACGCCAGCACGGCGGCCAGCTATTCGCGCATCATCTGACGGGCCGGCCGCCCAGGCGGGCAGCCGGCAAAGCCGGACTGCGGCGCAGGCCTATTCGGCGAATTTCTCGCGCAGGAACAAGGCCAGCGCCAGGTCGTCGGACAGTTGCAGCTTGCGCATGGCGCGGCGCTTGTGGGTGCTGACGGTCTTCTTGCTGCGCTTCAGGCGCGCGGCGATCTGAGTCACCGACATTCCCTGGCTGATGTGGCGCAGGACCTCGACCTCGGAGGTGGTCAGCATCGCGTGGGGCGGGCGCGGCGACAGGGGGCGGATCTTGCCGTCGTGCACCGAGAGGAAAGGATCTTTCTTGCTGAGGACGCCGTGGATCATCTCGGGCAGCAGCAACATGCCCCATTGCTTGGCCAGGTAGCCGTTGGCGCCGGCGCGATACGCCGCATACTGGGTTTCCTGGCGATTGCCCGCCGAGAAGGTGATGATCGCCAGGTTGGGGTGATAGCGCCGCAGGCGGCGCAGGTAATTGACGCCATCCCAGGGTTCCTGGGGCAGGTAGAAATCGATCAGGGCCACGTCGCAGGGCGTGCTGGAGAGCTTGTCCAGCAGCCGGCTGGCCGAGGTTTCCTGGTGGATGACACGAAAGCCGGGCCGGGCATCCAGGTAGGCGCCCAGGCCCAGCGCCACGACGGGATGGTCATCGAGGATCGCCACCCGGATGACAGGGGGCGGCCGCGACAGCAGCAGGTGCTTGCGGGAATTGGGGCGGTCACCTGCATCGTGGGAGCGCGGCTCGGCAGAGGCGGCGGCATCCGGCGCTGAGGCAGTATTCATCAAGACTCCACAGAATGGACGGGAAAACGTCGGTAAAAAGGGTGTGCGCCCGAAGGCTGCTGGGACTGCACACTCGCCGTAACCAGTCCGAAATTCGAGTGTGAAGCTTATGGTCTTACGGCGTCGTATTGCCCAAAACTAAACATGAATCAGACAAAACTACGTTTGTGATACCGTGATGCGACGTTAATCCCGGCCATGCTTTGACTGGCGTGGCGAGGAATAAAATCGCGTCGATATTCCGGCCCGGCGTTCGCTGGCCGGTGGCGCAAGACAGGCAAGGCGGTGGGCAGCGCATGTCCAAGAAGATTCTGATACTAGGCAGGGATGGGCAATTGGGTTTCGAACTGCGGCGCAGCCTCGCGCCGCTGGGCCGCGTGGCGGCATTCGGGCGCGCCGATTGCGACCTGACCTATCCGCTGCAGATCGCGCGGCTGGTGCGCCGCGAGAAGCCGGACATCATCGTCAATGCCGCGGCCTACACGGCCGTCGAGCGCGCCGAGGAAGACACCGTGCGCGCCATGCGCATCAATGCCGAGGCGGCGGGCGAACTGTCGGCCCTGGCGGCCGAGCGCGGCGCGCTCATCGTCCACTATTCATCGGACTACGTGTTCGACGGCGCCAAGGCCGGTCCCTATGACGAGTGCGACGCGCCGGCGCCGCTGAACGCCTATGGCCGCAGCAAGCTGGCCGGCGAGCGGGCGGTCTGCGCCATGAACCCGGCGCACCTGGTGTTGCGCACATCGTGGGTCTACGGCGTATTTGGCAACAGCTTCCTCAAGACCATGTTGCTGGCGCTGCGCCAGCCAGAAACGCTCAGGGTGGTGAGCGACCAGCGCGGCGCCCCGACCGGCGCCGCCTACATCGCCGATGCCACCGCGCTGATGCTGGCCCGCTACCTGGCGCGGCCGGCGCATGCGACTTTCCCGTTCGGCGTGTATCACCTGGCCGCCACCGGCGATGCCAGTTGGCATGAGTACGCCTGTTTCATCGCGCAGCAGGCGCGCCGCGCCGGCCTGGCCGTCACCCTGACGCCAGGCGACATCGTGGCGGTGCGCTCTGACCAATATCCCGCCAAGGCGCGCCGGCCGGCCAATTCGCGGCTCGACAGCCGGCTGCTGGAACGCACTTTCGGTATCCTCGCGCCGCATTGGGAGGACGGTGTGAGACACGCGCTGGCCACGATTGCGGATAGCCGCAATCTGGCCTGAAGCCGTCACGGGCCGCCGCTGTCGCGCAAATGTCACGAGATAGGCGCAAAGGGTGCTACAATCGGCAACGATAAGCTCCACCGACCGCGCTTCAATCGCATCGGTGGCGCGGCACCAAGTCCACCCTCAAGGCCCAGGCACCATGTTTTTCCCGCTGGCACGAACTACGACCCGGAACTTTCGCACTATGTCGCGTTAGTTTTTCGTGCGTCGGGTTTCACCGTGTCAGGTCAGCGGTAGGACTCAGCAAGACAACCAGATAAACGCGGCTACCAGCCGCGTTTTTCGTTTCTGAATTTCGATTTTTCCCCAAGAACCCCAGGAAGCACTCCCGATGGTACAGATCACATTGCCCGATGGTTCGCAGCGCCAATACCCGGGGCCGGTCACGGTCGCCGAGGTGGCGCAGTCGATCGGCGCGGGATTGGCCAAAGCCGCCTTGGGCGGCCGCGTGACCTTTGACGGCGCCGACCCCACGCTGGTCGATACCAGCTACCGCATCGAGGGCGACGCCCGCCTGGCCATCGTGACCGCCAAGGACGCTGACGGCCTGGACATGATCCGCCATTCCACGGCGCACTTGCTGGCCTACGCCGTCAAGGAATTGTTCCCCGACGCCCAGGTCACCATCGGCCCGGTGATCGACAACGGTTTCTACTACGACTTCTCGTACAAGCGCCCGTTCACGCCCGAAGACCTGACCGCCATCGAGAAGAAGATGGCCGAACTGGCCAAGAAGGACGAGATCGTCACGCGCGAAGTCTGGTCGCGCGACGACGCCGTCGAGTTCTTCAAGGGCATCGGCGAAAAGTACAAGGCGGAGATCATCGCCTCGATTCCTTCGAACGAGCCGCTCAGCCTGTATCGCGAAGGCGAGTTCATCGACCTGTGCCGCGGCCCGCACGTGCCGTCCACGGGCAAGCTGAAGGTCTTCAAGCTGATGAAGGTGGCCGGCGCCTACTGGCGCGGCGACAGCAAGAACGAGATGCTCCAGCGCATCTACGGCACTGCCTGGGCCACCAAGGAAGAACAGGAAGCCTACCTGCACATGCTGGAAGAGGCCGAGCGCCGCGACCACCGCAAGATCGGCCGCGAACTCGACCTGTTCCACTTCCAGGACGAAGCGCCCGGCCTGATTTTCTGGCACCCCAAGGGCTGGGCCCTGTGGCAGCAGGTCGAGCAGTACATGCGCTCGGTCTACCGCGACAACGGCTACCAGGAAGTGAAAGCGCCGCAGATCCTGGACATCTCGCTCTGGAAAAAGACCGGCCACTGGGACAACTACCGTGAAAACATGTTCACGACCGAGTCCGAGAACCGCGTCTATGGCCTGAAGCCGATGAACTGCCCGGGTCACGTGCAGATCTTCAATGCCGGCCTGCATTCCTACCGCGAGCTGCCGCTGCGCTACGGCGAATTCGGCCAGTGCCACCGCAACGAACCGTCCGGCTCGCTGCACGGCATGATGCGCGTGCGTGGTTTCACGCAGGACGACGGCCACATCTTCTGTACCGAAGAGCAGCTCCAGGACGAATGCGCCGACTTCACGGCCCTGTTGCAGAAGGTCTACCGCGACTTCGGCTTCACCGAGGTGCTGTACAAGGTCGCCACGCGCCCGGAAAAGCGCATCGGTTCGGACGAGGTCTGGGACACGGCCGAACAGGCCCTGATGGAAAGCCTGCGCCGCACTGGCTGCGAATTCGAGATCTCCCCCGGAGAGGGCGCGTTCTACGGCCCCAAGGTCGAATACACGCTGAAGGACGCTATCGGCCGCCACTGGCAGTGCGGTACGATCCAGGTCGACTTTTCCATGCCTGTGCGCCTGGGCGCCGAGTATGTGGACCAGAACGACCAGCGTCGTCCGCCCGTGATGCTGCACCGCGCCATCCTGGGTTCGCTCGAGCGTTTCATCGGCATGCTGATCGAAAACCACGCCGGCGCGATGCCGCCCTGGCTGGCGCCGGTGCAGGCCGTGGTGTGTTGCATTTCCGAACCTTCGGCCGATTATGCGGCCGAAATCACGCAAAGCCTGAAAAAACAAGGCTTTAGGGTCGAGTCCGATTTGCGCGGTGAAAAAATCACTCGTAAAATTCGGGAGCACAGCCTGCAGAAGGTGCCGTACATCCTCGTCGTCGGCGACAAGGAGAAGCAGAACGGCACCGTCGCCGTACGCGGATTGGGCGGTCTGGACCTCGGTGCCATCGCGTTCGACGACTTCGTCGCCCGCCTGTCCGAAGACGTATCCACCCGCCGCGACGTCAATCAACCCGATGGCAGCGCTGCTTAACATTTCTAGGAGCTTTCAACATCGCCACTGAAAAAGCCAATCGCATCAACGGTGAAATCCGCGTCCCCGAGGTGCGCCTGATAGGTCTGGACGGAGAACAGCTGGGCATCGTCAAGATCGCCGACGCGTTCCGTCTTTCCGAGCAAAACGACGTGGATCTGGTGGAAATCGCGCCGAACGCCGAGCCGCCGGTCTGCCGTTTGATGGACTACGGTAAGTTCAAGTACCAAGAGCAGAAGCGCCAAGCCGAAGCTCGCTCGAAGCAGAAGGTCATCCAGGTCAAGGAAGTCAAATTCCGTCCGGCCACCGACGAGGGCGACTACCAGGTCAAGCTGCGCAACCTGCGCCGCTTCCTCGAGGAAGGCGACAAGGCCAAGGTGACCCTGCGATTCCGTGGCCGTGAAATGGCTCACCAGGAACTGGGCATGCGGGTACTTGAGCGGGTGCGCGACGATCTGCTGGAACTGGCCCAGGTCGAAGCCATGCCGAAGCTCGAAGGCCGTCAGATGGTCATGGTGCTGGCGCCCAAGAAGAAGGCTCCCCCCGCGGGCAAGCCGGAATCGGCGGCGTAAAGCTCCTGCCGGCCTTTCCTTCTGGATAGGCCTGGCCGTTCCTTCCCGCGACCCGCCGTCCAGCCCATGTTCGGCGGGTTCGCTTATTGGGCGGCTCTGCGCTACGATGTCATTGATAGCCGCCTTCCCGAAAGGGAAGGCGGCGTACGTTCGGGGTGTCGCGATGCATGTTTTGTTCGTTTTGGATCCCTTGCCGCTCTTGAAGGCGTACAAGGACAGTTCTGTCGCCATGATGCGTGCCCTGGTGGCGCGCGGCCATACGCTCAGTGTGGCCATGCAGGGCGATCTTTACATCGAGGCCGGCACGGTCAAGGCTGTCACCACGCCCATCGAGCTGGTGGAAGGCGCCGACCTGCACGGCCACGACTGGTGGCGCGAGTCTGCCTCCCAGGACCTGCCGCTGGCCGATTTCGGCGCGGTGGTGATGCGTAAAGACCCGCCTTTCGACATGGAATACGTGTATTCCACCCACCTGCTCGAATACGCCCAAGCGCAGGGCGCCAAGGTGTTCAACGGCGGTGCGGCGATCCGCAACCATCCCGAAAAGCTGGCCATCACCGAGATCAGCGAGTTCACCGCGCCGACGCTGGTGACGCGCAACATGGCGCGCCTGAAGGCCTTTCACGACAAGCACCACGACGTGATCGTCAAGCCGCTGGACGGCATGGGCGGCACTGGCGTGTTCCGCCTGCAGCCCAAGGACCCGAACCTGAACGCCATCCTGGAAACGCTCACCGACAACGGCGCGCGCACCATCATGGCGCAGCGTTACATTCCCGAGATCGTCAAGGGTGACAAGCGCATCCTGTTGATCGGCGGCGAGCCAGTCCCGTATTCGCTGGCGCGCATCCCGCTGGCCGGCGAAACCCGCGGCAACCTGGCCGCTGGCGGCCGGGGCGTGGCGCAGGAGCTGTCGCCGCGCGACCGCGAGATCGCCGAGGCCGTCGCGCCCAAGCTGGCCGAGCGCGGCCTGCTGCTGGTCGGCCTGGATGTCATCGGCGACTACGTCACCGAGGTCAACGTCACCAGCCCCACCTGTTTCGTGGAGATCGCCGAGCAGACCGGTTTCGACGTCGCCGGCATGTTCGTCCAGGCGCTGGAAAAGGCCGTGTCCACCGGGGCCATGACGGCCGCCGATGCCGCGGCCGCCGCCTGAATCGCCGGAACCAGCCATGACCACGGGTATCGTCATTGTGGTGCACGCGCCCCTGGGCGCGGCGATGCGCGAGTGCGCCAGCCACGTCATGGGTAACCTTGACGGCATGTTGGCAATCCACGACATTCAGCCCGAGGACCGGCCCGACGATCTGGCTCCGGCCGTGCTCAAGGACATCCTTGAGCAGGATCACGGCGGCGGGGTGCTGGTGCTGACCGACCTGATCGGTGCCACGCCCGCGAATATCTCCAAGCGGGCCGTGGCCGACGCTCAGGCGCAGGGTATCCAGTGCTGCGTACTGGCGGGCCTGAACACCCCCATGCTGCTGCGCGCGCTGACCTACCGGAATCTCTCGTTGGCCGAGACACGCGAGAAGGCGCTCGCGGGCGGGGTGCAAGGGGTATTGCGGGTAGACTGACGGGCAGGAATTTGTCCTATATTTCGGCTAATATTTCAAGCCGACGAGCGCTTGGACAATTTGCTGCAATCACCAACTGCGGTGTGATGCCGCGGTCATCATAATTCCTATGCCTAATAAAGACATTGTCATCAGCAATAAATTGGGTTTGCATGCGCGGGCGGCCGCCAAACTGACGCAACTTGCCAGCAAGTTCTCCAGCGAGATCTTCATCTCCCGGGGCGCGCAGCGTGTCAATGCCAAGAGCATCATGGGGGTCATGATGCTGGCCGCCGGGTTGGGCGTGACGGTCAAACTGGAGGCCTCCGGCAACGATGCCGAACAGGCGCTCTCCGAAATTGAAACTCTGTTCGATAGCAAATTCGGTGAACAGGAATAGCAGCGCTTCCGAATCCGCCGGCCCGGACATTGTCCGGGCCGGCATGTCCGCGGGCGCTACCGCGGTCGATACGCATGACGGGGCTGGCTCTGCCAGCCCCGTTATTTGTTTGTACGGCAAGGGTGTGGCGCGCGGCTACGCCATCGGCCGCGCGGTGGTCATGGGGGCGGCGGCGCTGGAAGTGGCGCACTACCGCATATCGCCCGAGGACGTGCCGGCCGAAAGCCGCCGCCTGACCGAGGCGCTGGCCTCGGCCCAGCAGGAACTGCTGCAATTGGCCGATACCCTGCCGGCCGATGCGCCGCGCGAGCTGGGCGCCATGCTGAATGTGCACAGCCTGTTGCTGGGCGATCCGCTGTTGGCCGAACAGACGCTGGCGCTGATTGCCGAGCGGCACTACAACGCCGAATGGGCGCTGACCACGCAGGGCCAGATCCTGGGCCAGCAGTTCGACGCCATGGAAGACGAGTACCTGCGCGAACGCGGCGCCGATGTGCGCCAGGTGATCGAGCGGGTGCTGCATGTGCTGTCGGGCACGTCCGTGATCCTGCCGGACATGTCGCACATGGGCGGCGACGAGGCGCTGGTGGTGGTGGCGCATGACATTTCGCCAGCCGACATGCTGCGCCTGCGCGGCGGACGCTTCGCCGCCTTCGTCACCGACCTGGGCGGGCCGACCTCGCATACCGCCATCGTGGCGCGCAGCATGGGGGTGCCCGCCGTGGTGGCCATGGGCAATGTGCGCGAGTTGGTGCGCGACGGCGACATGCTGATCATCGATGGCGCCGCTGGCGCGGTGGTGGTCAATCCGTCGGAACGCATCATGCAGGAATACCGCCGCCGCCAGGCCGACTATGCCGACGAGCGCGCCGAACTGAGCCTGTTGCGCGATGAGCCTTCCGTCACGCTGGATGGCATCGACATCGTCCTGCATGCCAACATCGAACTGCCGGAAGAAGCGGCGCTGGCGCTGGCCTCGGGAGCGCACGGCATTGGCCTGTTCCGCAGCGAGTTCCTGTTCATGGGGCGCCCGGATCTGCCGGGCGAAGAAGAGCAGTACGAGGCCTACTCGTCCGTCGTGAAGGTGATGGCGGGCCGTCCGGTCACCATCCGCACGTTGGACATCGGCTCGGACAAGACGCTGGATGGCGAGGCTACCGTGGCCACCAATCCGGCGCTGGGCCAGCGCGCCATCCGCTATTGCCTGGCGCGTCCGGAGATGTTCGCGACGCAGTTGCGCGCCATTCTGCGGGCGTCGGCCCACGGGCCGGTGCGGCTGCTGATCCCGATGATCGCGCACATGCACGAGGTGGTGGCGACGCGGGCGGCCATCGAGTCGGCGCGGCGCGAACTGGATGCGCGCGGCCAGCCCTACGCGGCGCACATGGAAGTGGGCGCCATGGTCGAGGTGCCGGCCATCGCCATCGCCATCGAACCCTTCGCGCAGGCGCTGGATTTTCTCTCGATCGGCACCAACGACCTGATCCAGTACACGCTGGCCATTGACCGCGGCGACCATGACGTGGCGTCGCTCTATGACCCCT
>LXNH01000229.1_pt1 | contig 13838 bp, 11 predicted proteins | sample 809111 | NCBI WGS metagenome assembly LXNH01 (sample SAMN04870528, study PRJNA318959) | seawater metagenome | biome: 00002010; material: water; isolation source: marine seawater | place: Greece: Milos, Mediterranean Sea | collected 2013-05-29 | depth 5-7 m
GGTCGCTACGGTCTCGTTGCACCTGACCATCCAGGTCGACAGCCGCAAGCATCTGGCGCAGGTGATCCGCGCCATCCGCCACGTGCCGCAAGTGCAGAAGATCGTGCGCGTGAAGGGCTGAGCGGGGGGAGGAAGCCCACCCCCGAAGCGCTGCGCGCTTCCCCCTCAAGGGGGCATGTCTACGGACCGGCGGAGCCGGATCCGTGACATCCCGCTTGGGGCGCTCTCATTCCGGCCTTTGAAGCGTGGGGCGATCCGCCCTCAGGCCACGTGCTGCAGGAAGTCCTTCAGGCGCTGGCTGGGGGGATTCTCCAGCAGCTCGGCCGGCGGACCGTCATGGGCGATCTTGCCGCCATCGATGAAAATCAACCGGCTGCCGACCTTGCGCGCGAACTCCATCTCGTGCGTGACCACCACCATGGTCATGCCCTCTTCGGCCAGATCGCGCATCACTTTCAGCACTTCGTGGCGCAGCTCTGGATCGAGCGCCGAGGTGGGCTCGTCGAACAGCATCAGCTTGGGCTTGATCGCCAGGGCGCGGGCAATCGCCACGCGCTGCTGCTGGCCGCCGGACAGTTCGGACGGATAGTGGTTCATGCGCTCGGCCAGCCCGACCTTGCGCAGCAATTGTTCGGCCAGTTCGCGCGCCTCGTCGCGGCTTTGTCCGCGCGTGTGGACCGGCCCGAACATGACGTTCTGCAGCGCGGTCATCTGCGGGAACAGATTGAACTGCTGGAACACCATGCCGGCCTCGCGGCGGATCTCTCGGATCTGCGCGGGCGGGCCATTGACGCTCAGGCCATCGACCAGCAGGTCGCCGCCGTTGATGGTCTCCAGCACGTTGATGCAGCGCAGGAAGGTGGATTTGCCGGAGCCGGACGGCCCGACCACCACAACCACCTCGCCGGCATCGATATTGAGCGAGATGCCATCCAGTACCGTGGACTCGCCGAACGTCTTGGTGACGTCGTGAAATTCAACCATGCTCATAGTATGCGCATCCTCTTTTCCACCAGGTGCAGGATCAGCGCCATCGTGCCCGTCAGGATCAGGTAGACGATGGCGATCGCCGACCAGATCTCGACCGCGCGGAAGTTGCTGGCCATGATTTCCTGGCCCTGGCGGGTCAGTTCCGCGACGCCGATCACGATGAACAGCGATGAATCCTTCAGGCTGATGATGCACTGGTTGCCCAGCGGAGGAATCATGCGGCGAAACGCCACCGGCCCGATGATGTGGAACAGGATCTTGTGAAACGGCAGGCCCATCGCCTGCCCGGCTTCCTTCAGGCCCTTGTGCACCGATAGCAACGATCCGCGCACGATCTCGGAGATATAGGCGCCCGAATTGATGATGAGGGTGACAATGGCCGCCCACTCGGCATCCACCCGGATATTCGCCAGCAGCGGCAAGGCGAAATAGATGAACATTACCTGCACCACGATCGGCGTGCCGCGGATCACCGCGACATATACCTGCGCGATGCCCGACAGTATCGGATGCCCGTAGGCCCGCGCCACCCCGGACAGCGCGCCCAACAGGAAGCCCCCGACGAGGCCCCAAAAGGTGATCTTGATGGTCATCTGCGTGCCCACCCACAGGTTGGGCAGCGCATCCATCACTACTTTCCAGTCAAAATCCACGATTACCCCTCAATGGCGCGCCTGGGCGCCGCCTCATGGCGGGAACGCCCGGCGCCGCAAGCGGCTCGGGGCCGCCCCGTCCCGGGCCCGGCGCCGCCGTAGCGAAGCGCCAGGGCCCCAGACTGCCGGGCGGCCCCGAAATGCCGTATCGATCCGGCGGTCAAGCTCAGGGCTTCTTGCCGAACCACTTCTCGTAGATGGCGTCGTACTGGCCGTTGGACTTGAGCGTGGCCAGGGCCTTGTTGACCTGCGGCACCAGCTCGCTGCCCTTGGGGAAGGCGATGCCATAGAAGTCGCCGCTCTTGACCGTACCGACCACCTTGACGCGGCCCTTGCCGGCGGTATTGGCGTAGTACTGGACGTTGGGCGTGTCGTGCACGGCGGCATCGACTCGGCCGGTGGCCAGTTCCAGGTAGGCATTGTCGATGTTGGGGAACAGCTTGAGCTTGGCGTCCGGCACCTGGGCCTTGAGGAAGTCCACGGTGGCGGTACCGGTTTTGACAGCCACGGTCTTGCCGGCCAGCGACTTGGCGTCCTTGATGTCGGTGTTCTTGTCGCCGACCAGGATGGCCAGGCCGCTTTCGTAATAGGGATCGGAGAAGTCGATCACCTTCTTGCGGTCGTCACGGATGGTGATGCCGGCCAGCGCCACGTCGATGTTCTTGGTCTGCAGGCCGGGGATGATGCCGTTGAAGTCCATCGGCTGCAGCTTGTACTTGACGTTCAGTTCCTTTGCGATGGCCGCCCACAGGTCGATGTCGAAGCCGGTATAGGTGTTGCCCTGCTTGAACTCGAACGGCACGAATGCCGTGTCGGTGGCCACCACCAATTCCTTGCCTTGAGCGTAGGCGCCGGAGGCGGCGCCAAACATGGCCACGGACAGGCCGACCAGGGCGGCGGCGACTTTACGTTTAATCATGAAACTCTCCTCTTGGGGCCGATAGCACCCGGGGTTGCAGTTGGAACATGATGCGCGGGCCGCGCCGGGATCGCCGGAGCAACTTACTGGGAATCTTAACGCATCCGTCCCCACCCGACAGAGCTTAGAAAAATTACAATCCGCATGACACCCGGAGAATCCCCATGCCCTACAAGTATGTACGCATCGCAGGCAACCGGCGCCAGACCGGCGTGGCGCTCGGCCGGCTGGCCCGCCCGTTGATGCCAACCTACCTGGACCAGAGCGCCACCTGGAAGGCGCTGCGCCCCTGGCGCGGCCATCCTTACCTGGAGGAATTGGGCCAACAGGCCCAAGCTGCCCTGCCCGCGCTCTGGGAGGAACTGGAGGGACTGGCCGAGGGGCTGGACATGCCGCTGTCGGACGTGTTGCTGTGGAATTGCCGTGGCGACCTGCTGCACAGCAGCGGCAGCGGCGACGGCTGCACCTCGGTGGCGCTGAAGGCGGCCGATGGCACCCGCTGGATCGGCCACAACGAGGACGGCGATCCGTTCCTGTATGGCCGCTGCCATCTGGTCGACGTGGCGCTGGAGGACGCGCCCGGCTACCTGAGCTTCTATTACCCGGGCTCGCTGCCCGGCCACACCTTCGGCGCCAACCGCGCCGGCCTGGTGCAGACCATCAACAACCTGCGCACCCGCCAGCGCCAGCCCGGCGTGCCGCGCATGCTGCTGGCCCGCGCCGTGCTCGACTGCGCCACGCTGGACGAGGCCGTGACGCTGCTGAGTGACGCCTCGCGCGCCGGCGGCTTCCACCATACGCTGGGCTCGGCCGCCGATGCGCACATCTTCAGCGTCGAGGCCACGCCCGGCGCCGTCTCGGCGCAGGAAATCGGCACCCGCTATGGTCACGCCAATCATATGGTGCACCAGGCCAGCCGCGACCAGGCGCAGGTCATCACCGATTCGTCGCGCGAACGTCAGCGCCGCATCGAGGGCATCGTCGATACCTGGTCGCCCGCCACCACCGGCGACGACCTGCTGAAGGCGCTGCATGATACCGAAGGCGAGCTGCCGATCCTGCGCACCGACCGCAATGATCCGGACGGCGAAAACACGCTCGCCACCGCGGTCTTCGAGATCGGCGATGGCGAGGTGACGCTGCGGGTCTACGACCGCAGGCCGAAGGCGGACATCGTGCTGGATGTAATGAACGATCCGGAGTGAGGGGACGCGGATCGTTCCACGCGGACCGCACAACCTTCGCATTGATTGATGCTCCCGCGCGTCGATTGGGACTCGATCCCTACGCGCCGCCGACAAATCTCGGATCAATCGCCAGCTGAAAATGGGGCAACACTGCATAGAATGAGACTCTTTTTTTGAAAGTCTCATGCGCGACAAGATACTCAACTACTTGCGTTCGATACAGTGGAACGACCCGGGAACGGGCGCGTTTATCGTTGACCTGGTTCAAATCGTGGCGATCGTGATCGCTCTCATCCTCGTCGCGATCGCCGCTATTCGAAATTGGCTTTTCGGCTGAGAAACGAATCCCATGGCTCCTGCGCAAACGGGGCGACCCCTGATGATCATCCGGATCGCCCCGCATTGAAGTCGCCGACTCAACGGGCGCCGTAGCCCCCACCTCCCGGCGTTTCCACCACGAACACGTCGCCCGGATGCAACTGGGCGCTGTCCTGCGGGCCGAGTTCCTCGACCGAGCCATCCGCGCGCTCGACGTAGTTACGGCCCATGGCGCCCGGTGCGCCGCCGGCCAGGCCGAACGGCGCGTGCAGGCGGTTGTTGGACAGGATCGCGGCGGTCATGTCTTCCAGGAAGCGGATGCGGCGGATGCCGCCATTGCCGCCCGGATAGCGCCCCGCCCCGCCCGAACCGTGGCGGATCTCGTACGACTCCAACCGCACCGGAAAACGGAACTCCAGCACTTCGGGGTCGGTCAGGCGCGAGTTGGTCATATGCGCCTGCACCACCGAGGTGCCCGCAAAGCCCTCGTCGTGCGGACCGGCGGCGTCGATGCGCACGGGACCGGCGCCGGTGCCACCCGAGATGGTCTCGTAGTACTGGTGGCGCGCATTGCCGAAGGTGAAGTTGTTCATCGTGCCCTGGCTGGCGGCCAGCACGCCGAGCGCGCCGTACAGCGCGTTGACGATGCACATGGACGTTTCGACGTTGCCCGCCACCACCGAGGCCGGCGGGTTCGGGCGCAGCATCGAGCCTTCCGGCAGGATGATCGACAGCGGCACCAGGCAGCCATCGTTGAGCGGGATGTCGTCGTTGACCAGGGTGCGGAACACGTACAGCACCGCGGCCACGGCGATGGCGCCCGGCGCGTTGAAGTTGTTGTCCAACTGGTCGGAGGTACCCGTGAAGTCGACCACGGCGCTGCGCGCCTGCTGGTCGACCCGCACCGCAACACGGATCACCGCGCCGTTGTCCAGCGGGTACTCGTAGCTGCCATCCTTGAGCACCGAGATCACGCGGCGCACCGCTTCTTCGGCATTGTCCTGCACGTGGCCCATGTAGGCGCGCACCACATCCAGGCCGAAGTGATCGCACATGCGCAGCAGTTCCTGCACGCCCTTTTCGTTGGCGGCAATCTGCGCGTGCATGTCGGCGATGTTCTGGTCCGGATTGCGCGCCGGCCAGCGGCCCGAGCCGAGGATGTCGCGCGCGGCCTGCTCGCGGAACTCGCCGCCCTTGACCAGCTGGAAGTTGGTGAACAACACACCTTCGTCTTCAACCGTCTTGGAATCCGGCGGCATCGAACCCGGGGTGGTGCCGCCGATGTCGGCGTGATGGCCGCGCGAGCCGACGTAGAACAGGATCTCGCTGCCCTTGCGGTCGAACACCGGCGTGATCACCGTGACGTCCGGCAGGTGGGTGCCGCCGTGGTACGGGTCGTTGACCACGTAGGCGTCGCCCGGCTGCATGCGGCCGGCGTTGGCATTCATGACCGTGCGCACCGACTCGCCCATGGAACCCAGGTGCACCGGCATGTGCGGCGCGTTGGCGATCAGGCGGGCCTGGGCGTCGAAGATGGCGCAGGAGAAGTCCAGGCGTTCCTTGATGTTGACCGAGTACGCCGTATTCTGCAGGCGGTAGCCCATCTGCTCGGCGATCGACATGAACAGGTTGTTGAACACCTCCAGCATCACCGGGTCGGCCTGCGTGCCGACGGCACGGCGCTGCGGGCGGGCCTCGACGCGGCGGATCACGAAGTGGTCCTGTGGCGTCAACTCGGCCTGCCAGCCGGGTTCGACCACGGTGGTCTGGTTCGGCTCGGAGATGATGGCAGGGCCCGCCACGCGGTCGCCGCCGGCCATGTCCTCGCGCACGAACAAGGGCGTGTCGCGCCAGGCGCCGCCGCTGTACATGCGCACCGTGCGGCGCGGCGCCAGCGCACCGTCGCGGCTGCGCGAAGCGGGCGTCTCGGTGACGCGCTCGCCGCCGCCGGTGGCTTCCACCGAAATGGTTTCCACGACCAGTTCGCGGTTGGGCATGAGGAAGGAATAGCGTTGGCGGTAGGCCGCCTCGAAATCCTGGCGAGCTTGCTCCAGGTCCGAATACGGCACTTCCAGCGCGGTGTCGGTGCCGCGGTACTTCAGGTGCAGGCGGCGTAGCACGCGGATGTCGCTGTCGGCGACGTGCTGGCGGCGCAGTTCGCCCACGGCCTGCTCGGCCAGCGTATCCAGCTCGCCTTGCAATTCGGCCATCAGCGCGGCATCGAGCACCTTCTCGACAGTCTTCTGGCGCATGTCGGTCTGGTCCGCCAGGCCCATGCCGTAGGCCGACAGCACGCCGCCCAGCGGGTGCGCGAACACGGTGGTCATGCCGAGCGCGTCGGCGACCAGGCAGGCGTGCTGCCCGCCGGCCCCGCCGAACACCGTCAGCGCGTACTCGGTGACATCGTGGCCGCGCTGCACGGATATGCGCTTGATCGCTTCGGCCATGTTGCCGACGGCGATTTCCAGGAAGCCCTCGGCCAGTTGTTCCGGCGTCATGTCGCGGCCGGTGGCGGCGCGGACCTCGTCGGCCATGGCCTGAAACCGCTGCACCACGGCATCGCGGTCCAGCGGCTCGTTGGCGTCGGGGCCGAACACCTTGGGGAAGAAGTCGGGCTGGATCTTGCCGAGCAGCACGTTGCAGTCGGTCACGGCCAGCGGGCCGCCCCGGCGGTAGCAGGCGGGGCCGGGATTGGCGCCGGCCGAATCCGGGCCGACCCGCAGGCGCGCGCCGTCGAAATGCAGGATCGAGCCGCCGCCGGCCGCGACCGTGTGGATGCTCATCATGGGCGCGCGCATGCGCACGCCGGCCACCTGGGTTTCGAACTCGCGCTCGAATTCGCCGGCATAGTGCGATACATCGGTCGAAGTGCCGCCCATGTCGAAGCCGATGATCTTGTCGAAGCCAGCCTGTTCGCTGGTCCGGACCATGCCGACGATGCCGCCGGCCGGGCCGGACAGGATGGCGTCCTTGCCGCGGAAGCGGTGCGCATCGGTCAGGCCGCCGCTCGACTGCATGAACATCAGGCGGATGCCGGGCAGTTCGCCGGCCACCTGGTCAACGTAGCGTTTGAGGATGGGCGACAGGTAGGCGTCGACCACCGTGGTGTCGCCGCGCGAGACGTATTTGATCAGCGGGCTGACCTCGTGCGAGGCCGACACCTGGGTGAAGCCGATCTCGCGCGCGATACGGGCGGCGCGCTGTTCATGGTCCGTGGCGTGCCAGGCGTGCAGGAACACGATGGCGACGGTGCGGATGCCGCGGTCGTAGGCCGCCTGCATATCGCGGCGCAACGCGGCTTCGTCCAGGGCGCGGATCACTTGGCCGTCGGCGGCCACGCGCTCGTCGGCCTCGACCACGGCCTCGTAGAGCATTTCCGGCAGCAGCACGTTGCGGTCGAACAGACGCGGACGGTTCTGGTAGGCGATGCGCAGGCCGTCGCGGAAACCGCGCGTGGTCACCAGCAGCGTGCGTTCGCCCTTGCGTTCGAGCAGCGCGTTGGTGGCGACCGTGGTGCCCATCTTGACGCATTCGACCTGCTCGGCCGGCACCGGCTGGCCGGGCGCGATGCCCAGCAGCTTGCGGATGCCCGCCACCGCCGCATCGCGGTACTGCTCCGGGTTCTCCGACAGCATCTTCGCGGTGGTGGTGGTGCCATCGGGGCGGCGCGCCACGATGTCGGTGAAGGTGCCCCCACGATCAATCCAGAATTGCCACTTCATAACTATCCTCGGGTACAAGAAGCCGCCACGGCGCTGCCGGCCGCGGCGTGCGGGTTGCGGTACGGGAACGATCCCGCGTATCGGGTTACAGGGACGTCGCGGCGCGCGCGGCCTGGTCGTACAGGCCGGACAGGGCGCGCAGCGTGTGCGCCAGTTGGCGGCTGAATTCCAGGCCACCCCCGCCCGGCGCATCGAGGCCGGCGGTCAGGCATTGCTCGCGGATTTCGCCATAGCGCTTGATGATGGCCGCGCCTTCGGGCGTGACGCTGTAGAACACTTCCTTGCTGGCGCGCTCGCCCTTGACGACGCCCAGACGGTCGAGTTTTTTCAGCGCGTAGTTGACGATGTGCGTGTCCTCGATATTGAGCGTGAAGCAGATGTCGGCCAGCTTCTTGGGGCGTTGGCGGTGGAACACGTGGTGGAACACCATGACGTCGGTGGGCGTCAGGTCGGGCAGGCCGGCCGCGGCCATGCAGCGCACGGTCCAGCGATCGAAGGCATGGCTGGCGATCATCAGGCCGAATTCGACTTCGGACAGGTCCGGCGCGCTGCCGCCGGCCAAGTGGGCCGACGAGGCGATCAACGTGGAGGTCATAGAGGCCGCGCAACAAGTTTATCTGTGCGAAATACTAATAATTTATCTATATTTCATCAATAAAAAATAATTGAGGGACGGAAAAAAACCCTCATTTCGAGGGAATACCCTAGGGCCGCGCGCCGCGCCCCGGCCGGAACGCGGCGGCCGGCGGTGACTACGGCGCGTCCCAGCCCGCCGGCAGGTGGGCGCGGATCAACGCGCCGGCGATGGAGATGCGCGCCGCGATCTCGGGCATCGGGTCACCCGGGCCAAACCAGCGCGCGTCGGCGATCTCGTCTTCCTGCACGCGGATGTCGCCCGACACGTACTCGGCGGTGTAGGCCACCATCAGCGAATGCGGAAACGGCCATGACTGGCTGCCGAAGTACTTCAGGTTGCCGACCTTCAGGCCGACCTCTTCCAGCACTTCGCGATGCACCGTCTGCTCGATGCTCTCGCCCGGCTCGACGAAGCCGGCCAGCGCGGTGTAGCGTCCGGCGGCATTGGCGGTGTGGCGCGCCAGCAGGATGCTGTCGCCCTTGCGGATCAGCACCATCATGGCCGGCGAGATGCGCGGATAGGCCGAGAAGCCGCAGGCCGGGCAGCGCTGGCAGAACTCGCCGTTGACGCGCGTGGTGGGCGTGCCGCAGGCGCCACAGAAACGGTGGGTGCGGGCCCATTCGGCGATCTGGTAAGCGCGCCCGGCGAGCGCCATGCGTTCCTCGTCCAGCACACCGAACAGCGAGCGCAGCTTCTTGAACGCGTAGCCGTGCGGCGCCTCGATGCCCGGCTCGACATGGGCGGCGCGGGCCGGCGATTCGGGCGCGGCCCAGACCGGCTGCAAGGCCTCGGCCGCGAGCCCGGCGCGCACACAGGCGTCCAGGTCCGGCAACACGCTGGTCGCTTCCTCGACCAGCAACTCGTCACGACGAAAAACGAAATTCACACGACCCTCTGCGATACGACTGCGATGACAAGATCTTAGAAGAAAAAAGCGTCGGCGCAATGCGGCGTCCGGCCTGTGGGCAACACTATTTCAATCTTCAAGCAAACGGCCCGCGTCAGCCTAGGAATTACCCGTAAACGCGCCGTTCCGGGCACATCGCGGCGGTCCGGCAACATAGAATGGCACGGCTTTTCCGCAACGCGGCATTCGGCGCAGCCCGCTTTTTCGCACTGTCTATCGGGCCCGTTCCGCACTCCTCATTCGCAAAGAAGGACCATCATGATCAAGAAGCTCTCGCTGTTGACCGGCTCCATCGTCCTGGCGTTCAGCGCCGGCGCCCAGGCCCAGACCACGTGGGACCTGCCCAGCGCCTACCCCGCCAGCAACTTCCACGTCGAAAACCTGGCCACCTTCATCAAGGACGTCGACACCCTCTCGCAGGGCAAGCTCAAGATCACCCTGCACAACAACGCCTCGCTGTACAAGGCGCCGGAAATCAAGCGCGCGGTGCAAGGCAACCAGGCGCAGATCGGCGAAATCCTGCTGACCAACTTCGCCAACGAAGACCCGGTCTACGAACTGGACGGCCTGCCCTTCCTGGCCACCGGCTACGATGCGTCCTTCAAGCTCTACCAGGCGCAGAAGCCGTTCCTGGAAAAGAAGCTGAACTCGCAAGGCATGATGCTGCTGTACGCGGTGGCGTGGCCGCCCCAGGGCATCTTCGCCAACAAGGACATCAAGCAGATCAGCGACATGAAGGGCCTGAAATGGCGCGCCTACAGCCCGGTGACCGCCAAGATCGCCGAACTGGTCGGCGCGCAACCCGTCACGGTGCAGCAGGCCGAGCTGTCGCAGGCCTTGGCCACCGGCGTGATCAACTCGTACATGTCGTCTGCCTCGACCGGCTACGACACCAAGACGTATGAGTACATCAAGAAGTTCTACGACACCCAGGCCTGGCTGCCCAAGAACGCCGTGATCGTCAACAAGAAGGCGTTCGACGCGCTTGATCCGGCCACGCAGGAAGCCCTGAAGAAGGCCGGCGCCCAAGCCGAGGAACGCGGCTGGAAGCTGTCGCAGGAGAAGAACAAGTGGTACCAGGAAGAGCTGGCCAAGAACGGCATGGAAACCATCAAGCCGACGGTCGAACTCAAGGAAGGCCTGTCGGTGATCGGCAAGCGCATGCTGGATGACTGGCTCAAAAAGGCCGGCGCCGATGGCCAGGCCATGATCGACGCCTACCGGAAGCAGTGATATCGCCATGCGCCGCTTTCTGGATGGACTTTACGGCGCGGCCGGCCTGCTGGCCGGCCTGTGCACCATCGGCGTGCTGGTGGCAGTGCTGGCCGCGATCATCGCGCGCCAGCTCGGCCTGAACATCCCCGGCACCGATGCCTATGCCGGGTATTTCATGGCCGCCGCCGGTTTCCTGGCGCTGGCCAGCACGTTCAAGCACGGCGAACACATTCGCGTAACGCTGTTGCTGAACGCGCTGCCGCCGGCCGGCAGCCGCCGCCTGGATATCTTCGCGCTGGCGGCGGGCAGCCTGATGGCCGCCGCCTTCGCTTTCTTCAGCGTCAAGCTCGCCTACGACTCCTGGCAATTCAACGACGTCTCCACGTCCAACGACGCCACGCCGTTGTGGATTCCGCAGCTCACCATGGCGGTGGGCACGGTCCTTTTCCTGGTCGCCCTGCTCGATGAGCTGGTCCGCCGTTCGCGCGGTCTGGCCGCCGCCAACTCGCAGCAAACCCATGAATGAACTTCTCGTCATTACCCTGCTGTTGATCTCGATCTTCGCGCTGCTCGGATGCGGCGTCTGGGTCGGTTTGACACTGGCCGGCACCGCCTGGATCGGCATGGAGATCTTCTCCAGCCGGCCGGCCGGCGATGCCATGGCCGTCACCATTTGGGGCGCCTCGTCCAGCTGGACGCTGACCGCCCTGCCGCTGTTCCTGTGGATGGGCGAAATCCTGTTCCGCACCCGCTTGTCCGAAGACCTGTTCAAGGGCCTGGCGCCTTGGCTCAACCGCCTGCCGGGCCGGCTGCTGCACACCAACGTCATCGGTTGCGCCATCTTCGCGGCCGTGTCGGGCTCGTCCGCGGCCACCTGCGCCACGGTGGGCAAGATGACCATCCCCGAGCTGACGCGCCGCGGCTACCCCGAGGAGAAGATCCTGGGCACGCTGTCGGGCGCAGGCACGCTGGGGCTGCTGATCCCGCCGTCGATCATCATGATCGTCTACGGGGTGGCGGCGGACGTGTCCATCGCCAAGCTGTTCATCGCCGGCATTCTGCCCGGCCTGTTGCTGGCTCTGTTGTTCATGGGCTACATCGCCTGGTGGGCGCTGCGTAATCCGGAGCAGGTACCGTCGGCCGACCCCGGCCTGACGCTCAAGGAAAAGCTGTCGCGTTCGCGCCACCTGATCCCGGTGATGCTGCTGATCGGCGCGGTGCTGGGTTCGATCTACAGCGGCGTGGCGACCGCCACCGAAGCGGCGGCCGTGGGCGTGGTTGGCGCCTTGGTTCTGTCGGGACTGCAAGGGTCGCTCAGCCGCGCCACGTTCATGCAATCGCTGCTGGGCGCCACCCGGCTGTATTGCATGATCGCCCTGATCCTGGCGGGCGCGCAGTTCCTGACGCTGGCGATGGGCTACATCGGCCTGCCGCGTGCGCTGGCCGAATGGATCGGCGGACTGGGCCTGTCGCAGTTCTGGTTGATCGTGGCCCTGATGGTGTTCTTCGTGGTGCTGGGTTGCTTCCTGGACGGCATTTCCATCGTGGTGCTGACCATGGGCGTGCTGCTGCCGACCGTGCAGGCCGCCGGCATCGACTTGATCTGGTTCGGCATCTTCGTCGTGTTCGTTGTGGAAATGGCACAGATCACACCGCCGGTGGGCTTCAATCTGTTCGTGCTGTCAGGCATGAGCGGCCGCGAGCTGCCGTATATCGCGCGCGCCTCGATGCCCATGTTCCTGTTGATGATCGTTGCGGTGCTGCTGCTGTATCTGGTGCCGGGCATCGCGACCTGGCTGCCATTGCATATGAAGCTGTGACGCCATGGCCTGCCGAAACCCCGTTCTCGCAACGGGGTTTTTTTTGGCCCGCCACGGCGATCGCTTCAGGGCGGCCCCTTTTTTGCGGTTCTGTAAACCCAGGGAAAACACGAAAACGAGAACCCTCCACTCCCCGTCGTAACTTTTCTAGAATCGGCGAGGCATTTCATTGCGCACCAAGTTGGCGCATGGAATCCACCACTGGGCCTATGCTCCGGACCCGCGCCAACCCTGGCGTCGGTGCTGCGGCCCAGCGCCAGGCGAACCGCCCGGCGCATCCAGCCGGGCCACAAGTCCGGTTCACGCTAAAAACAGAAACATTAGGAGAAGCCTTCGTGAAACGCATTACCCTTACGCTTGCCGCTGCCGGCCTCGGCCTGGCCGCGGGCGCCGCCAGCGCCGAAACCAGCGTCACCCTGTACGGCATCGCCGATGTCAGCATGCGCTATGTCAACACCAGCTCGGGCTCGACCGGCGTGGACGGCAGCCGCATCTCGATGGAAAACGGCGCCATCTCCAACAGCCGCTGGGGTCTGCGCGGCTCGGAAGACCTGGGCGACGGCAACCGCGCCTTCTTCCGCCTGGAGCAAGGCTTCAACGTGCAGAATGGCCAATCGTCCAGCTCCGGCAAGACCTTCAACCGCCTGGCCTACGTCGGCCTGGATGGCGGCAGCATCGGCGCGCTGACCCTGGGCCTGCAGAACACGGTGATCCAGGACCTGATGGCGGACTACTTCGATCCGCTGACCGTCGGTAACTATGCCGAGAACTCCTGGCTACCCGCCGCCATGGGCCGCGTGCGCAACGACAATACCGTCCGCTACTCGAACACGATCGGCGACCTGGCCGTGATCGCCTCGTGGGCCAATGGCGACAAGTGGTCGGATCGCAAGGCGGGCCAGCAGATGGGCATCAGCCTGCGCTACACCGTCGGCCAGCTCGGCTTGGGCGGCGCGTTCATGAAGACCTACGAGGGCAATAACTCGGATCTGCGCCAGCAAGTGTGGAACCTGAGCGCCTCGTACCAGTTCGACAGCGCCAAGATCTTCGCCGGCTACTTCAACGGCAAGGACCAGACCGGCTGGGTCAACATGATCATGGGCGGCACCACCAAAGCCCAGCTCGACCGCAAGGACAACGGCTACTTCGCCGGCGTGACCTGGCAGGCCACCCCGCGCTGGGCGATCACCGGCGCCGCCTACTACGACCAGAGCAAGAACATCGTGGAAGACGGCGACAAGGGCAAGCGCTACGCCCTGGTGGCCGTGGCCGAGTACGCGCTGTCCAAGCGCACCCAGGTGTACGGCACCGTGGACTACAACAAGGTCCGCGACGCCGCCACGGGCGAAATCGCCGGTCGCACCAGCCAGATCGGCGCCGGTGTGGGCATCCGCCACATTTTCTGAGTATGCCGCCGCGAACGGCCCGCACCGGGCCATCGCGCAAAAAACCCATCGCGCGCGATGGGTT
>LXNH01000231.1_pt1 | contig 13831 bp, 5 predicted proteins | sample 809111 | NCBI WGS metagenome assembly LXNH01 (sample SAMN04870528, study PRJNA318959) | seawater metagenome | biome: 00002010; material: water; isolation source: marine seawater | place: Greece: Milos, Mediterranean Sea | collected 2013-05-29 | depth 5-7 m
TTCTTGCTTGTGGCCCTACAAAAAGCAAGGAATATTTTGCGGCAAAAGGGTTTACAGTGTGTTTTCCGTATGCTGAACTTATTTCTCCCGCGATTTAAAATCAAGAGGGATCATCAAAGTCACTGCTGTTCCACTTGGCTTTCCTTTGTCATCATATAAATCCTCTATATTGAAACTCAATTCATAGTTGTTATAATAATTGAAGATGTCAATACGCTGTTTCATAATTTGTGTGGCAAATGACTTGTGCGTTTTGTTATACTTTTCACTTTCCTCTGCAGATGCTGTACGCCCAATTCCATTATCAGAAATCCTGCATCTTAAAAAATAAGGGAGTTTTGTAAAATGGATATCAATCTTGTTTTCGCCATCTTTTTTTACAAGTCCATGAACAATTGCATTCTCTACAATGGGTTGTAGCATCATGCAGGGCAAATAGCTTGTCTCAGGTTCAATTTCATCATCAATATGAATTGTTGTTTGAATTGCTTTTTCGAGTCGAAGTGCTTGTAAATCAATATAATTTTCAATGTAGTCCAACTCATCGTCAAGCGATATTTTGTCAAGGTTACTCATCTCAAAAGTGTTGCGTATCAGTTTAGAAAATGAGGATATGTATTTGTTGAACTTCTCTTCTCCATGAAGAACCATAGCTGCTTGCATACCATTGAGGGCATTGAAGATAAAATGTGGATTCATTTGGGCACGATAGGCGTGTGCTTCGAGATTTGAAATTTTCAAATCTCGATCTTTTTTGATTTTTAAGATGCGATACTCATATGATCTCCACAAAGAAACTATGCCCAGAACCAGCAAAACCATACAAAGGTGAAACCACCAAGTGCGCCAATAGGGTGGTGGTACATCCATTTCCAACTCAATAATGTTTTGTGATTCTTGACCAGACTCATTTCTTGCCATAATCAGCAAAGTGTAGTCTCCATCCTCGAGTCCAACCAAGCGCAACTCCTCCTCAAAACTGAGCCACTCATCTGGAACTTTAGAAGTGTAAAGTTTAAAAAAATAGTCGAGGGTCTGTCCTGTAACAGAGTCTTTTTCTGGAAAATGAATAGCAAAATAATTATCGACTCTAGGAGATATAACGATTTAACACTCTCAAGATCCTCAGTAATTGTAATGAGTTCGTGAGTGTCAGGGCAGATGTATTCAATGCGATCTGAACGAACCGAAAAACTTTGCGCTTTGACAATAAATAATGACCCTATGAAAAATAAAAAAATATAGCTTAAACCCTGTTGTAATTTCATTTTTTAAAAATTTGGCACGATAAATGTAATTAATTAAACGTTTTAATAATTTTTTGTTAGTTATTGTTTTTTACGCCTGCACTGCTTATCCCTTGGTGCAGGCGTTTTTTATAATCTTTAGCTATCTTTATAAACGATATAAAAATAATACTTTCCCTTTTTTATGGATTTAAATCGTTACTCCTTTATAGAATTTCTAAACAAACAAAACATTGATATTGGTCTTGCTTGGTGGATTGATTTTATTGCTACATCATCCCTACTTTTACTCATATCTTATCTGTTAGCAGCTGTTTCAAGAACGGTTAGTAAAAATATTTTAATTAAACTTTCTAAACAGACAAAAACACATTTGGATGACTACCTTTTATCGTCTGGTTTTCCAAAATATATCTCTAGGGTAATTCCTTATGTTTTTCTGTTTTCTATTGTACCGTTTTGGATTGTTGATAGTCCTACTACAACCTCAAATGTAACGCTGCTGCTCAATGTATATGGGGTAATGGTTTCGATTTGGATTTTTAGAAGTATTCTCCAAACATTGCGTTCTTTTTTGCTCACACTCGATTCATTTAAAGACAAGCCTATAGACAGCTATGTTCAGGTTTTTATGTTGCTCATTTGGATCATCGGTATCATCGTGATTTTTTCTATCCTTACGGGAAAAGAAGTTGGATATTTCCTCACAGCAATGGGGGCACTATCGGCAGTGCTGCTATTGATATTCAAAGACACCATTTTAGGGTTTGTAGCCAGTATTCAGATTGCAGCCAATGATTTGGTGAGAATTGGCGATTGGGTTACGATGGAAAAATATGGCGCAGATGGCGATGTGATAGAGATTAACCTATCAACTGTTAAGATTCAAAACTTTGACAAGACCATCACAACTATTCCAACCTATAATCTGATTTCTGATTCCTTTAAGAATTGGCGAGGTATGGCAGAATCTGCTGGGCGGCGTATCAAACGCTCCATTCATATAAGTACGCCGAGTATTCGCTTTCTGGAAAGTGGTGAATTGGAAAAACTACGTCAAATTGAACGAATTTCAACCTATCTCTCAGAACGAACTTCTGAAATCGATCAAGACAATCAAACATCGAAAAGCGATAAGTCGATTGCCATTAATGGTCGAAATCTGACCAATTTGGGTGTTTACCGACAGTATGTTGAAAATTATCTAAAAACGCATCCCAAAATCAGTGATCAACTAACCGTAATGTGTCGCCAGCTCCCTGCTAACCAATTTGGCGCAACCACTTTAGAAGTTTATGCCTTTAGTGTGGAGAAGGATTGGGTGATGTATGAGCATCTAACTGCGGATATTTTTGACCATTTATTATCTGCCCTAAGATATTTTGAGTTAGAAAGTTATGAAGTAGGTTCTCCAAAAATTCGAGATTAGATCTGTTTTTCTTACTTTATATATGAAAACGGAAAAATATAGCTCATTCCCATCTGGATCCCGATTCCTTGTGCATCGGCTGGAGTCGCAATGCCACCAAAATCATTTATTGCCATATGGAATTGCAAAGGTCCAAAACGAAATGCTGCAGCACAAGCCCAGACGGTATCGCCTCCAACAAACATCATTGTAGGTGATAAGCTAAGTGCGTTACGAATCCCTAAATTGGCAGAAAATGCACAGGTGTCTCGCTTGTAATAAGGAGAGGCGTAGTGGGCATACATTGCGCCAAAGTCAAGGTTTTTAAGCAAGCGAAACTCCGCACCCATCGAAATCGTATATGGCAATTTCTCTGTGTAGGAATCTTCAGTAAGCTGGAAACTAAATTCATTTTTGATATCCTCTTTAAGCTCGTCTAATACATCCTCTGAGCTTTTATAGTTGTCTGCCTGATCGTCAATCGAGTCACTGAAATCAGCCCCTGTGTAGCGATATGTTGTATCGAGAGTAAGTTGTTTGACATCATTTTTCCATCGTATTTCGCCAATATCCGTAACAGCAGCACTCAGTACAAGCTTTGGACTGACAGTATAGACAAGTCCCAGATCTACCGCATAGCCCGGATTGTCGGTTGAAAAGATTTGGTTGGTGGAGTCCACACTGATTTCATCAACCAAATCGTAAGCATCCAAAGTAAATTCTATGGGTCCAGAAACTCGAATATCTGCTTCCGCGCCTATTTCAAGAGTGTTGTCTGATTCTATTCCACGAAGAGACAAGGCAAGCTTATTTGTTGTGATGTTAAGTCCACCCAATAAATATTTTAGTCTTAATCCAACCCATAGTTTGTCATCTATTTCTCTTGCATAAGTAGCACCAAGTTCTGAATAAACTGAGCTGTTGATTCGAGCATGTCCTGTTGAGAAGTCCTGATCATAGAAAGGCGCATTTCCTTGGGTCAGCAATTCAACATAGTTTTTATCGAAGCTTAGCCCACCTGTTACACGCTGTCGAATTCCGAACCCAAAATAAGAACTTCTCTGTGTTTTAATTTCATTATCAACTTTATATTCATTGGCAGTCCTTACAAAACCAAACTGAACTAGAAGAACTTCTCCGCTGATATCAAGATAATTTTTATTACCCAAGGCCTTACGAAATCGATTAAAATCTAAAACTATAGAGTCTGCCAAATTTCCTGTCCCCTTTTGAATCAGGTCACTATATCTAAAATTCAAATTTGTTTCCAAGGCAAAGGATTGGATATCGATGTGTTTAGTTATGGAATCCGCAACAAATAATACAGGATTAAAATGAAGCTTTAAGGTATTGTTTTTCTGGTGATAAGTGGAATAACTAATTTGTGAGTAGCTCGAAGATATCACAAATAGTAAAACGATAGACAACCTACCTCGCACAAAATGTAAAGTTCTATTATTCATCAACATCGATTTTAACTTCAACTTGAACCTTTAATTCGATTGTTGAATTGGCAGAAATTATAGCATTCTTAGTTTCGGCGTCGGAAGAGCTAATCGTCAATTCAAAAGGAATACCGTTTACATCCGCTAAGTCCGTGATTTCGTCTTGTGTTAAAGAGATCGACATTCTTCCTGAAGCGGGCTCCGTCACCTCCCCGATGTCAGAAATAGGAGCGGGATTTAGCAATAAGGGCTCCAGCTCGAAAAATACATTTTTAGAGAGAGTATCAATCATTTGTGTACCTAATTGAACCTCGAGAGGTAGTTCTGAGCGATAATCAAAATGTAGCGTTGCTTCAAGTATTTGGTCAAGATCACTTGTGTCAATCGGAGAGTCGATGGTCAAGGTGTCTAAAATTTCTACATTATTAATATTAAAATGCAAAGGTGTTTCCACATAAATATCAATCCAAAACTCAGACTCATCATGCAAAAAATTATCATTTACTGCATTTGGATTTACATCGATGGTAGCATCAAGCTTGAGATTTTTATCTGGAATGAACGAAATCAATTCATCTAGGTTGCTATTGGATTTATCATTGAACCATTCGGATTGAGCAATCTCATATAGTTGTGTAGCTGCAGCAATAGCTTGATCATTGTTGTCAAAAACAAATTCGAATTGAGAGCCATCAGTTCTCTTCCCAAATGAATCGTAAGAAAGTGACAACGGAATCCCAAAGCCGTTGTGTGCTGTAAATGTTAGTTTTGGGTCAACAAAATTTACTTTGTCATACAGTTCGGAGAGTTTTTGGTTGATTCGAATTGAATCCGAAACAATGAATTGTTTGGTAGTAAACTTTCCATATACATACTCAAAATCAACAACCTCAAATAAAGCTTTATAACTCAAATCCCGATTTGCCTCAAGTATATCACCTGGCTTGAGATCAAGAGTCAAATGAAAATCAATTGAAAATTTACTTATACCTGTTGTTTGATCTGGAGTAAATTCAATAAGTGCATTATTTAGATCCTCTGAGAAAACCTGTGTTAGATTATTTTCGATAACTATATATTGTAATTGAAGGGGTTGTCCATTAATAGTAAGGTCATCGCTGCTTATATTTATCTCAACAGGATGGTCAATTTGATTGAAAAATTCTAATTTCATAATACTTCCCTCTAGATACATCTGATCAAGTAATACATCGTCACTTTCATCGATTTCTACATATGTAGAAAAGGTATAGTTAAAACTTTTCGATTTATTTAACACCAACTGATCAACGCTCGCATCTAATAGATTGAATTGAGTGTCAATAAACTGGTTCTGACTATCTACTGTGATCGGTTGAGTACTTCCAGGAGATTGGATATCCATGCGAGCTTCTAATTTTTTAGAAATTATCAAACCGTCAATTTGAATAAAAGACATTTCTGAAGTATTTTTTGCTACTGAAAAGGTTTCAGAAGATGTTATCAGTTGATTGTTTTCGTCATAAAGTAATATACTTACATCGGCATCAATTGGAAACTCATTTGTAACCGTAAATTCTATTGAACCATCAACAAATCTGGCACTTTGGTATGGCTCATTATAAAAATCTATGTTTCCCAAAGTAATTGCAGACTGAAATGAGGGAATCACTATTGTTGTGCCATCAGGTATTTGAGTCGCTTCGCTCATCGAAATACGATTAAAATAGTTGGTTGTATTTTCCAATTCTACTGGAGATAAAGTGTATGTAGACTCAACTTCGGCAGAAAGCTCTGTTGGGTCATAAACATCCTCAGTTGAGGTTTCTACCAGTCTTTGAATCGAATCGGAAACATAAATAGTCGCATAACTATCTCTTTCATAATCGATGTTGTAATCTAGACGATCGAGAAAAGAATTGAGTTGAATGTCGGCTCTAGCCACAGGGAGTTGCAGGTGGGGTGTTAAGCCTGTTTTGTCACTTAGTTTATCTAACTCAAATAGTTCTGTTTCACAAGAATATGTTGTGAATAAAATAAAAGATAAAATACCAAGAAAAAGATGTAGGTATTTGCGTTTGGGTGGTATGATTAAATTTTCGATAACTGATAAGATTTAGGTTAGCACAAAAATAAGAACATTTTTTACAAATATAAAAATTATTATAAAAAATTTGGGGCTATTCTGATAATTGAAAGTGGGGAAACTCTCTAATCCCCCTACATATTGTCGGTACTTAGTCGCTTGTAGTTTCCTCTTCGATTTCGGGAGAACTGATTGAAGTCCATAGTCACACCAATTTGTACAATTGATGGTGGGTTGAAAGTGGTTTGCGAACTTGGAAATGTGTATGTCAAATCAACACGATAATTGTCGGATGAGAAGCCAGTAATCAGTCCAAACTCAAGTGAGTTGTTGTCTAAATATTTTGCTAGCGATTGTAGAATTCCCAATGAAAACCCATCCATTTGAAGTTCTTGCGAAGAGAATATCCTCAAGGTCTCACCTGCTTGTTGTGCATATAAATATGTCAACATATATGAATTATCAGGGAGAAAACTTCGTCCGTATTGGTTTACATTAAATTCGAGAGCAGCTTGAAGAGAAAATGCAATTTCTTTTTCAATTTCTGATTCGTTGTTAAAAGAAACATTGGGTGTATTTATATGGTCGAGGCTTAATCCAATCAAAAATCTTTCATTATAAACAAGGGCCGATGCGCCAATATCGAAATAGTTGGTTGAAGGAGAAAAGTCAGCCAATGGGTCTCTAGAAACGCCAGAGATTGTTCCGAGGGTCAAATCAATTTGGTCTTGGAAGATCAGAGAGCTTCTGTCGATATCTTGCGAACCAATACCCAGTGTCAATGCACCAAGAATATAGGTGTCAAAGTTGACAGGGATTTTATATATGTAGCTCAAATCAATTTGATTTTCAGTCAGGCCAAGATTTGTTAAGCTGAATGAGTTGACGTCTAGTCCAATACTGAAATTCATATCTTCAAAAGCAAAGTTTCCATAGAGGTACTTATTGTCGATATATGATGTTCCATCTCCAAAATCAAAACGACTGTAGTACACTCCTGCTTTAGAAACCATATTCATGCCGTGATAACTTGGGTTTATAAACTGCATATTTCGAGAACTAATGGAATATCCCTCTTGGGCATATCCAACTGAAAATGCCAACAGTACAATTAAAATGATATGTCCTCTTACAACCCTTTTCATTGAATTAAAAATATTGTACCTGTTTTGGTTACAACCTCATCATTGATGCGTACACCAATAATTTTGTATACATAGAAGTTAGATGCTGGATCAGAGTTGGTACCATCCCATCCTTTGATTTCAATCGTTCCATCGGCAGACAAATTGGTTTCTGAAACAGACTCTTGATAGACCATAATTCCTTGTTTGTTGTAGACAAAGTAGTCAACCGATTTTAGCCCTGTAAACACTGGTCCTATAATTTCATTGATATTGTCTCCATTGGGGCTAAATGCATTTGGCATCAGAATCGTATAGCCTTTTCCAACGACAATTTCTTGTGTAGCTGAAGTAAAGCAGCCAGATGCGTTGTATACATAAACAGTGACTGTATAGGTGCCATCTGCAAAGTATTGATGTGATACTCTTTCGCCTGTAACGACTGGTGATGCATCTCCAAAGTCCCACTCAACATTGTAATAGCTGGTATTGTTGGCTAGGGTAAATAGGACATTGCTTCTCTCGCTAATTGTGCCATATTTTTCAAGCTCAGGACTTGTGTAATTTATGATAGGTGTGAGTACAGTAGTGTCTAAAAGATCTTGCGCAACCACAACTCCACAGCCGTTTACATTTCTGATTTCAAATGTTGCATCACTCAGTGGTGAGCTAATGAGCACACGATAGGTATTAATTCCAAATTCTGCTGCAATAATGCTGATGTCTGCACTTGGAACACGAACACCATTATATTGGAAAAATATTTCGCCAGCACTTTGGTTGACATCGATGTCGATATAACCTCCTGATAATGAACAATAGGCATCATCAACTCGAACTGACCCATACAAAATTTGATCTTTTGGAAGGTCAAATATCTGATCTGTAATACACACATCTGGATCATTGCGAAGGTCATCGATATTTAAGGATTCGATATCTGCTAGGTTTGGCCCTTCAACGACTGTCAGCCTATACAGACCCTCCGATAGATTGTCGGCATAAGTTGTTCCTCGAAGGCGATCAATTTTTTGCCACGAACCAGAAGAGCATGAAGCTGTTCCGCCACTAACCACTGCAGATGAAATGTTTGGTGTACTCACATCTAAATCATGATCTAGGTTGGCATCTGAAGAAACTGAGTTGGGTACTGCACAAATTTGATAGGTCCCATTACCCGAAAAGTCAGATAATTCTTGTTTGTTGTCAGTTATAAACGTTCCATCACAACTTTGGTATGAAACAATACTGTAAGAGAAATTACTATTACTGGCTTCGTCTACAATCCCATCCCCATTCGAATCTGTTTTGTTTGGATCTATGGTCCCATCGTTATCAATGTCTGCATCAGCAATATCATAAATCCCATCGTTGTCTGTGTCGCGTAGCTTGATGGTGTATGTCACACAATTTTGATCTTCTTCAAGAACTTCCCATATATAGTTCTTGTAATAGAATGAGTTGCCGCCATTAATTGAAACAGATATCAAACCATCATCGCTGCCAGTACAAGAGACAGGGGATATTGAATTGATCGTTATACCGGTTGGGTCTGGCTGAACAATTGTAAATGACTCTGTCACAGGACAATCTGCGTTTCCTTGGGGATAAACACTAACAGTGTAGTTCCCCGACTGTAAGTTTTTAATGTGATTTGATTGGGTGGTATTTGCATAATTGTTTGGTCCAATCCAAGAGTAAATATAGCTTAGACTAGAAGTGGTGTTGGAAAGATTAACCTTAATTTCTCCATCGCGATTTCCATAACAAGATATGTTTTTGACCAGTGACTCATCCACACCATTGTTGGGGTCACTCATATCCATGACAACTCTTGGTGGGTTGATCGAATAATCAGGAACGATACCAAGCTGAACAGTAATTGCTGTCGAGCTACAACCATTTGTGTTTGTACCGACAACATCAAAGGTGTATGGACCCCCAACAGAAATACTACCATAAATACGCAGTACATCTGTACCGACGACTTCCGAACTAAGACCCCCCGGAAGGCTATTGGCAACTGGAACAGTACTGTTTTTGAATCTAATTCTTATGTCAGAAATATTCGAGTTCACACAAACTGTTTGGTCAACTGTATTGGTAGAGCTTAGGAGGGTGAGTTCTGCATTTGCCTTCAGCGTTATTTCACCTGTCAGTTCGGGACTTTCGCAGCCTTGATCATTCAATGCAATGACATTAAAATTGTATGAGGTATCAACCTCAATATTTTGTGTTGGAGTACCTGTAATTGTCATGATTCTCGAAGTCGTATTGTAAGAACCTGTGATTCCTGCTGGTAAGCCAGAAACTACAGCATTTACAGTACCTCCACCAAATGAATACGTGATAGGATCGATTGATTCACCTTCACAAATGAATTGGTTTGATGTGGATGGTTGGGTTGTCAAAGTAATTTCTGCATCTGGATTGATTGTAATCTGACCAGTGAGTGTTTGCTGTGTGCAATTGTTTCCAAGGGTTTCTACAGTGAATGGATAGCTTGTTGTTGCTGAGATATTTTCGGACGCAACACCACTGATGGTAATCACATTTCCAGTGACTGTCCACCCAATACCAGGTGGCAATCCAAGGACTCTAGCTGAGTTTGCACCTCCGCCAAATTCATAAATGACGTCTGATGAAAGAGCTGAACCTTCACAAATGCTTTGACTTGTTAAGCCTTCTATCTGCGTTAGATTATGCCCATTTAGTACTGAAATTGACCCTGTCAACTCCTCTGAAACACACCCATCAGAAAGGTTTACTGCTCGTAGGGTATAATTGTATGTTTTGTCTTCTGTCAAATTGGATGGTATTCCAGAAATTGTAAATTGCTGGGTTAACGCGTCAAATTGGCCAAAAATACCATTGGGCTGAGTATCCCATGACAATTCTACATTTTCGGCACCATCAAAAGTACTGTACACAATATCGGAAATTGGCTGATCCTCACAAACAGACGATTGTATATTTTGACCACTAATGAGTTGAATCATTGGGTTCGGAATCAAAGTAATTGTTCCTGTTTCAGTTGCTGATAAGCAAGAGGTGCCAATTGTTTCGACTGTGTATGTAAATATGTTGGATGTTGTGGAAGTCACATTTACATTTGGTGTACCTGAGATTGTTATTCTATTGTCAAGGATTGACCAGTTGATCCCAGGTGGAAGTCCAAGCACACGAGCTGACAATGCTCCACCACCAAATTCATATGAAATTGGGAATATAAGCTCCTCTCCTTCACACAAGGTTCGATTTACAGATGATGACCCTGAAACTGGCTGTAAATCATGTCCATTTAATACTGTTAAACTACCTGTAAATGCCTCTGACTCACATCCTGCAGTGCTGTTCATTCCTTTAATGCTAAAATTGTAAGTCGTGTCTTCATTAATTCCGGTTGGTGTACCAGAAATTGTGAATTGCTTTGTTGTTGAATCATATTGGGTATTGATTCCAGGGGGCTGCAAATCCCATGTAATGACTGCATTGTTGGCACCTTGCGTCACATCAATCACCACATCAGTGATGGATTCTCCTTCACATTTGATTTGATTGCTTGGACCACTATTTAAAATCAATTGAGGTTTGGGTAGAATGGTAATCACACCAGTGTAGCTCGTCGCAGGGGTACAGCCACTATTGATGGTCGTAACAGTATATTCAAGTTCGGTCGAAGATGTGATGTTATCAGAGGGTGTTCCTGAAATCGTTAATATTCCAGCATTGTTACTCATGACAAGCCCTGTGGGAGTTGTTGCTGATGGTGGTGATCCATCAATGCTCCAATCCACTGTAACTCCAATTGCCCCTCCAGAATAATCGTAGCGTATTGTATCTATCTGATCCCCTTCACAAGCAGTTTGTGAGATGTCAGAAACTGGCGTCAAGACGTCATCTCGGCTAATTGTTAGCAGCCCATCAACCGATGTAGAGCAGACTCCAGAACTTCCAGAAGCAGTAATAGTGTAATTGTAATTGTCATTTGGATTACTAGAGTCTAGGGTTCCCGATATGGTTAATGTATTGTTTGCTGCATCATAAAAATAATTCACGCCAGTTGGCAACCCTGAAACGCCTGGGTTGATAGCACCATCAACCAAATTAAACACAATGTTATCGATGTTATTCCCTTCACATTTGATTTGATTTACCGATCCACTAGATAATTCAATTCTAGGACCGGGGTTTACGACTAAAGTGCCGTTTACATTTCCTGCACCACACGAGCCCCCACTTGTGGAGATGTCAAAGGCATAGGTGGTCGTTGCTATTATATTCTCTGAAAAATTACCTCCAATGACAAGTTGCCCATTATTTAAGCTATAGCCAATTCCTGGTGGGTTTCCAGTAATCGTGGTTCCATCTTTCGTCCAAATCAGGTTAATTCCAGAAACTCCATTTCCAACACTATACTCAATTGGAGTAATCGGATTTCCTTCACAAACTGATTGGTTATCAGCTCCTGGGTTTATAGGAACTAGACTCGATAAAGCGTTTACTGTGATTGAACCTGTATAAGGAACACCTGCACAACCTGTAATCGAATTAACAGGGATGATCTGGTAGGTGTATTCACTCGTTGCAGCCTGAGCATTTGGCGTACCAGTAATACGATATACACTCCCCGAAAGACTTTGCGTAAGGCCGTTGGGTATCGTTAAGCTTGTCCACTGAAACTGCACATTGTCAGCTCCATTTTCCAATTGATATTCGATTGGTGCAATGGAATTGCCCTCACAGAACGTTTGCGAATCGGATCCAGTAGCTTGAAGGGTCAAGGATGGGCTAGCAGATAATGTAATCGAGCCTGTTTCAACAACAGTGAGAGTTGTACAACCACTGACTGATGCTGTCAATTCATAAGAATAAACTGTATCAGAAGTAAGTGTTTCGTTGGCAACACCAGCTATTGTGAAAGAATCTACTGTAATTGAAGTTGTAATACCTTGTGGCGCAGCAACATTGGAACCTCCAACAGACCATTGTATCGAAATTTCACTATCGTCTGTTCCACCTGCAAATGCATATTCAATAGGATCCAAAGGATCGTTGAAACAAAGCACTTGGTCACTGTTATTTGAAGAGGTAAGGATCAGCTCTGGCTCTGCCTGAATATCAATCGGAAGTGTCATAAACTGAATCTGACCTGGACAATTGTTTGATGCCAGCACAGATATTTCAGCCGTTTCATCTTGACTGAAACTATCGAATGAAACAATAATTGATGATGTACCATCTCCAGAAACAATAGAGACTCCATCTGGAACTGTCCATTCATAATTCACAGCACCTGTTAGTCCTGTCACTGAATAGCTTCCAGAAGTGTTTTCACAAACAACTGCATTGCCTGTAATTGTTCCTGTACCCTGTAGATCTTCTGAAATATAAATCACTTTTACAAATGGAGGTGGTGGTGTACAACTAAAGCTACCAGTGTTGGATGGCACGATATTTAGACCTAAACGAACACCATTGGGGTTCGATTTATCGAGTGCACTAGGCACATACTCAGGGGTAAGGGAATTTGGATTGAGAAGCTGTCCATCTCCATCTAAAATCGTCCATTGGTATGATGAATAGCTGTCTGGACTGCTATTGATAACAGCGTCTTGTACGATATAACTGTCTGGATAACACACACTGTCGACCTCTCCAGCAGTTGCATCTATGGCCTCGGAGAAGAAAATTGTCATTGTGTCTTCAATACTGTTTGTACAGTTTCCAGAACCAGCACCTCTAAGAACGAGAGTCACATACCCACGATCATAGTCTTCTTGTAGTGGTTGGTATGATGTGTTCACAGTGGTTGGATCAACAAACCCAGCTTGACTTCCATCAAGTGTAGTCCATGTGACAACAGGGTTGGCTTTGTTGGTCGTCGCATCAGCAATTGTGTAGAACGTATTGTCGGTACAAACTGTGGCATCTGCCCCTGCATATACACTTATGCTTGGCTCAACAAGAAGTTGAATTGATTCTGACTGACCAGGGCAGCTCCCCTTTCCTGTTGCTGTTAGTGTCAAGGTAACTGGTGTTATAAATCCGTTTTGCTCATCTAATGGGCCTGGTGTATATATTGGGTTTTCACGGGTTGCATTGTTGAAGAATCCATCACCTGAAGTAGTCCAACTATATGCAGTCGTTCCAAATACTTGCGCACCAAAAATCTGATAGTCTTGTCCCTCACATATCGTTCCGCCTGTACCTGCATTGACAATGATCTCTGGATCAAATTCGATATTAATCTCTTGGGTATCGATAAAATTACAGTCTCCTTCGCCAAAAGCAGTCAACAATAGCGTTACACCAGTCGTGTAGTCATTCCCTGCTGGTATATACGTAGGGTTGACCTCAGTATTCGAGTTTTGCCATGTTCCTTGCCCAGTAATGATTGACCATTCTATATCGGGTGAACCTCCTGTGATGTCAACATTTAAAAGACTGATGCCAGTAATCGGAATCACAGTCTCGCTATCACAGAATGTAAAGTAATCTTGTGTTGTAATGATTACAACATCTTCTGTTAGCGTTAAGGT
>LXNH01000232.1_pt1 | contig 13811 bp, 14 predicted proteins | sample 809111 | NCBI WGS metagenome assembly LXNH01 (sample SAMN04870528, study PRJNA318959) | seawater metagenome | biome: 00002010; material: water; isolation source: marine seawater | place: Greece: Milos, Mediterranean Sea | collected 2013-05-29 | depth 5-7 m
TGGCCTCGACAGATGCCAGTGCTTTTTGGGCCGCCTTGAGCTGATTTAAAATATCAATGCAATATTCGCCGTCGTCAATCAGGCGAACAACACCTCGTAATTGGCCTTCCGCCCGTCTGAGTCTGGCGATTTGAGATCGGTGACACGGATGCGACGTCATTTAGATAAAACTCGGTACAATGTAAGTAAAAACTGTAGCAAAAGAGAAGATTGCCACTGACACATAATAAATGATGCGCGAGTTTTTACGTGTCTGCATACAAGCCCGCCCTGCCTCAGGGTCTATGGGGCACGGCATATAATACGTTTTGTAATTTACATAGCCTGCAATGACAATCATCAAAAGCGCCGCGCTTGTAATTGCTAGCTTGTATTGGGACACAACAATCAAAAAGGGGAAAAGACCCAAAAGGCTCGCAAAACTCGCGCCGGCCCCCAGCAGCACGAAAACGGCTGGCAACGCACAACAGATAAGCGTAGAGGAGGACGCGAATAGTGAGAAAAAATTCGCCGTTTTATCTTGCATCTTTGTCTCTATCTGCTTCGGCTATTGCGCGCGCATGATTTGTATAGCCGTGACCGTCTGACCATTAGCTAGGATTTTTTGTTCTATGTCCTCGTTGACTATTTGTTTGTCTTCGGCGAAGGCCAGCAAGACTTTTCCGGTTTCCAAGTCGACATCAATTTTTTTGAAACCTGCATCTTTTTGAAACGTCTTTTCAATGCCGCGCGCGCAAAAATCGCACACCATGCCCGAAACGCTGACAACAGCGATTTGGTTGCCCGACAGATCGCTCACAAACTTCTTGAAACGTTCGTCATCCAGTTCGGCTTGTGTGCCGTCTACATACTCCGTCGGAATATGATCCGCATGACCTGTATGCCCGTGATGGGCATCGTGGCTTGCGTGCTCGCCCTGCATATCACCCGCAGCAAAAGCAAGGCTAGGCAATATCAGGATAAGAAATAATTTATACCGCATGTGTATCCTCTAAATTCTGACCATGAAATGAAGGTCAAGTTTCTCGTTTTCATCGACGCCGACTTCCAAAAAATAGTCACCCTTGAAAAACCGCAGCATTGGATAAGTGTTCCAGTCATCGGCTGAACTGGTACGTTTTGACTTGACCATGAACCAACTGTGCAAATCGCCATATTCACCAACATAGGGCGCAAAGCCCAATTGGATGAATTGTTTGGAATGGGAACGGGTATCGGACTCAAATTCTCTGGCACCAAACCCGACGAAGTATTGTCGGGTTTCCCAATCACCCATCAATCCATAAAAGTTTTCCTTGTCGCTACCTGCGCTCAGTCCGGATTCGAAATACAGATTGCGTTGCGAATGGCGTGTGTTTTTTCGATCAAGCAAATAGGTAAACCGAAAACGGGCATGGTCTTCGCCCTGCTCTTGTGCATCGATCATCTCTATGCCGAGCGAATATCTATAGTTTGGTGAATAATGATAATAGACGCTGTCTTGCCTATCGTCGGCAAAAAGCATGAACGTCGAGCCGCCGGTATATGATACCGGCCGCGCCTGAACTGTGGCCGGAAGCAAAAGAAACAACACGAGAATTCTGATACCCATAGGGGGTATATAGGAGGTGTAACCGCATATGTCAAACAAATTCGTGAACGTGCTGTATGAACGCGGGCGCACAGCCAGTGCTGCACAAGCAGACTTGGCAGGTTCTCTACAGGCGATGCACGCGAATTCTAAAAAAAACTGGGTGATGGTGAGCCCGGAAGGATTCGAACCTTCCTATTTTGTACCACCACGCGCACAAAACGCCGCTATCGGTACATACGCACAACAAGTTGTGACCCGTGTTGCGGGTTATTCGTGGTGTTAGGCACACGTTAGGCAGACAGCTAGGATTAGCAGAAATTGCAAAATCTCGAACAGAAGCTATGAATTTTTCGTTATTTTTATCGCTAGAAATGCAAATTCTTTCTCAAAACTGTTTCATCACGGGTAAGTTTGACAAAGTCCAGCGAAGACCCAGTGTGCTTATTTGGGGTGTTGGTCACATGAGGTGCCTGTAGTAACAATTTGCGATCTGTTCCGAACTGATTTGGCAAAATACGGGCTCCAAGAAAAATACCTTTCGTCTAAGAAATGACTTTTGATCACCTAAGTTTTGGCCCATTTATTGCAGTCAGTCGATTAGCATGCGACAAACTCGAAGAATGACCAATGACTAACTTCCCAATTAAAACAACTATAAAGCAGGCCAAAGCTCTTGAAAAAAATGGGGAGTTTGTTGAAGCCAAGAAATTATATGAAACGCTTTTACTAGAGTTTCCGCAATCCTTTTACGCCAAGCGAGAACTTGAAAGATTAAAGTGGCGTGTCGGTAAATCTGCATTTAAAAAAACTGGAAGTCGGGGAGTTCAAGAATTAGTTGATTTAATTGAAATTGGCCAATTTGACAAAGCCGAAGAAGTCGCTGATTCGGTGCTTTCCGCGCATCAAGACGATCACGATATCTGGGGTTTATATGGCATTGTACTAGCAAACTTAAATAAGCTTGAAGAGTCTGAGAAAGCGTTCATCAAGGCACTGCTTTTAGCTCCAGATTCGCCAAAAACTCTCAATAACTTTGGATTACTACTTTGCAAGCAGAAGCGTTGGGAAGAGGCCATCGAAAAGTATGATGAAGCTATCTCAATATCACCAGACTTCACTCAAGCTTATTTCAACTTGGGAAATGCACATAAGTCTGCTTGTAACTATGACGAAGCAATCAAAGCATATGAAATAGCGGTAAACAAAAAACCGGATTTCTTCCGCGCATATATGAATATGGGAAACGTTTTGGCTGAGATTGGAAGGTTCACAGATGCAGAAGCTGCTCTAGCTAAAGCCCATTCGCTCGAACCCAAAAATCCTCAAGCGAACTTTAATCTTGGAAATATTTATAAACAGAGAAACAACCTGATAAAATCTGAGGAACTCTATAAACGAGCACTGGTAATCAAACCTAATTTCTTAGAGGCGATTGTTAATCTCGGGAATCTTTATGTCCAGAAAAATCAGAGTAAATTGGCCGAAGAAACCTTTCGTGAAGCGCTTTCCTTATGCCCGAATAACGCCGGGGCACTGTATAATTTTGGTGTCTTTTTAATGAAAGAGAGGAAATTAGAAGCATCAGTGTCAAAATTTAAAGAAGCAATATCAAATGATAGGGAGCATTTGGAGGCTTACAACGGTCTTGGCCTTGCCTTGGGGCGCATGGGTCTCGACGATCAAGCAATCGATAATTTCGTGAAAGGGTTATTGATTAGTCCAAGCGACCCAAAAACACTGGTTAATTTTGGAACAGCTGTACAAGATCGAGAGTTTTTAACAGCAAGATCAGAGCTTTTTCCAATTTTTGCGAAGCTTCTTGATAACAGCACTTACATTCGCCCCAAAGATATTTCCAATGCTTTGATAAGCCTGCTGAAACATGAAGCTGCATTTCAAAATTTTTTAAATCTCGATCCCCTGACAGAAAATTGGGAGTCACTTACAAATATTATTTCTGAAATCGCAAATTTTTCTGTCTTCATCAAACTAATGAAAGTTTGTCCGGTTCCGGACTTAGCTATTGAAAAATCGTTAATCAACCTGCGGTCCTATTATCTCCACGCATTTTTGCAAGGTAATGTCAGCTCAGAATTATTGCCACTGCAATCAGCCTTGGCTATTCAGTGCTTTTTCAACGAATATATCTACAAAAATAATGAAGGCGACGAGAAAGCATTATTAGCTATAGAAGCGCAAGTGATTAAAGAACTTGCATCGGGAAATGAACCCTGTCCAACGGCGATTTTAAGTCTAGCCAGTTTCAAGCCTCTATCAGATTACGATTGGCATAATTTGCTTCCAGTATCTGATGCAATATCCGAAACATTTCGTCGACAGGTAACCGAACCGTTATTAGAACAACAAATAAAGAGTAAAACGCCCAAGCTAAAAGAGTTATCCGACGATGTCTCAATAGAGGTAGGCAGGCAATATGAAGAAAATCCCTACCCTAGATGGGAGAACTTAGCATTGCCTAGCCAAAAGGCTACTATCAAGAACTATTTTAGCGAAAGAGATATTCAAATTTGTGATACGAAGATTTTTAATTCAAAAGACATCAAAATACTAATCGCTGGATGCGGTACTGGCCAACAATCCATTGGCACAGCTGCAACGTTCGAAAATTCAAGTGTTACCGCAATTGATTTAAGCCTAGCGAGTTTAGCGTATGCTTCTCGCAAAACTTCGGAATTCGGTATTACAAATATCAGATACCACCAAGCTGATATTTTAGACGTGGATATGTTCGAACAAAAATTTGATATCATAGAAGCCGTTGGGGTTCTTCATCACATGTCCAACCCTACTCTTGGCCTAAATGCATTAACTAAAATTCTGAAGCCTGGCGGCCTTATGAAAATTGGTCTGTACAGTCGGTTGGCACGACGAACCATAGCGCGAATAAGAGAAGAACTTGAGGCTGAGCAAGTTCAAATCAGCCCATCTTTTATAAAGGCTTTTCGGCAAAACTTAATCGAGGCAAATGACGCGTCCTATCAGCAAATCTATAGGTCCTTCGACTTTTTTAATCTAAGCAGCTTCCGTGATCTTTTGTTCCATTTTGTTGAACACAATTTTTCCATTCCTGAAATCGAAGACTGCTTATCCCAGTCTTCACTAACGTTCTGTGGCTTTACATCAAAAAAAGTTACGAGAGCTTTTTTAAGCTCGGGATCGACGAGCCAAGATTTATTGGATTTAAATAAGTGGAACACATTTGAGGAGGCTCATCCTGATGCATTTGCTGGGATGTATCAGTTCTGGTGTCAGAAAGTTGAGTAATAGACCATTTCTAACAGCCAGCTAATTGCAAAGGTGTTGTTTTCAGGGAAATAGTCCTAGAAACATGTCTGTTTACTGTGGCCTACAAACATTCGACAAAACTGTAAACAATGGTGAGCCCGGAAGGATTCGAACCTTCGACCCACTGATTAAAAGTCAGTTGCTCTACCACCTGAGCTACGGGCCCACGGACTTTGATGTACACTCACCTTCACTTTGAGGCAATACCCTAAATTGCCGTATCGGCCGCATAGTGACTGCAAATCGCCCGCCAGCTGTCCAGAAAACGCTCGAATTCGGTGCCGGAGATAAGCTTGGCGACAATTATGCGTCACGGAGACGCATCAAACACACTGCGTCGGAAATTCAAGCTATGCGATGTGCCGGGCAATCGCTTGCAACATAGCCATATTTTCTTCATCTCTATTATCGCTTTCCAATTCGGAAAGGCCGTAGTGCGGATTGGCGGATAATTTAACGGTCGTGGCGCGCGCTTTCGGGTTCACATAGGTAAATTGGTTGTAAACGCCAACGGTTGAGAAGTCGCCATGACCGCCGCCCGCACCGAAATATTAAGGAAATAATTGGTGTTTCTATGGCGGATACGCGACAATGAGGGAACACATGGAGGAGACATTAATGAGCGAACTTCAGGTTGGCAAAAACGACATCACGCAGACGCGGCTGGTCTCCGCTGGCGATGATCCCGCAAGCTTCGACCTCGCCGAGGGTGAAATATTACTGACGGTCGAGCGGTTTTCGTTTACCGCCAATAATGTGACCTATGGCGCGATTGGCGAACAAATCGGTTACTGGAAATTTTTCCCACCCACGCACCAAAACGGCGACGAGGGCGACGATTGGGGCATTGTGCCGGTTTGGGGATTTGGTGAAGTCGTGGCGTCCAAAAGCGACATTATTGAGATTGGCGAGCGGGTTTATGGCTATTTGCCCATGGCTCAGTTTGTACGGCTGCGGCCCGGGCGCATTTCCGACGACCGCTTTGTCGATGTCACGCCGCACCGCACCGAATTGCCGGCCGTGTACAATAATTACGACAGGCTCGGCAAAGATAGCGCCAATGCCGCCAATGATAATTTGCGCGCGCTGTTAAACCCGCTTTACGGCACATCATTTTGCCTGTGTGACGCGCTAGATGAAGAGGCCTATCGGGGTGCCGAACAGGTGGTTATTTTGTCGGCATCTTCAAAAACGGCGATTGGCTTGGCCTATGGCCTGTCACAGCTTGAGGGCGAACGCCCCAGCATTATTGGACTGACATCGCCCGCCAATACCGATTTTGTCACGCGCGTAGAGGCGTATGATGTGGTGCTGGGTTATGACCAAATCGACAAGCTTGAAAACCGCCCTTCCCTCATGGTCGACATGTCGGGCAACCGCGCGGTGATCGGCGCGGTACACGCACTTTTGGGCGATAATATGCTGTGGTGCCATAATGTCGGGCTAACGCATTGGGATGACGAGGCGTATAAAAGCGACCCCGCTGCCGATCAGATTATCCGCGACCGCAGCGCCATGTTCTTCGCTCCCGGCCATATTGAACGTCGGGCCAAAGAATGGGGCGGCTTATCGTTCAATCAGAAGGTTGCCGGATTTTTGCAAGGCGGCATGCAGCACGCCAACACATGGATGAATGTCCACGAGACCAGTGGCCTTGATAATTTTACCGAGATTTATGCGCGCGTGGTTGCGGGGGATTTGCGCCCCGAAGAAGGCATTATCATTCTGCCTTAATTGCGCGTGTGGCCTTGTTCAGGATTGTTTTGCGACCGCCAAAACTTTGCTCGCAATGAGGTGTCGATTTCCGATGCCGCATAGCCCAGTTCTGCCAAAACCTCCGGCCCGTGTTCACCAAGTTTTGGCGCGGGGGCTCGGATGCCGCTGGGTGTTGCCTCAAAGCGCGCGGCCGGGCGTGCCTGACGCACTTCGCCAAAGCCGTCATGAACTGCGCGCTCAATGGCATCATTAGCAATAATCTGTTCGTGATCCATCAACTCCATACGGTCGAGCAAAGGTGCCGAGGGTACGTTTTCATTCTGTAGGCGCTGCAAGAGTTCTGTGCTGTCCCATTTCTCAATCTCTTCGCCGGTGATTTGCTTGCGCAATTCAGCGTTCGCGACGCGCGCGGCAGATGTGTTGAAACGCTCATCTTCCATCAGATCTTCACGATTGAGCGCGCGGCACATGCCTGCCCACTCCGAATCCGACACTGCGCCGGCCGTGATGTAGCGATCTTTGGTTTTATATATCAGGTCCATTGTTCCTTGTAACTTCCTGACATCAAATTCTTTTTCTCCATAAACAAGCCCCGCCATTCCTTCGGGCCAGAAAAACGCCAGCATGGCATCAAGCATCGACAGACGCACATGCTGACCCCTGCCCGTGCGTTCGCGGGCGAATAGTGCCGAAGACACAGCTTGCGCCGCCGTCAGTGCGGTCACTTTATCGGCAACAATAATGCGAAACATTTGCGGCCGCCCGGAAGCGCGATCGGCCTGAATATCGGTGGCTCCGCTCAGCGCTTGAATGACGGGGTCGTAAACTCGGCTATGCGCGTAGGGTCCGTTTTCGCCAAAGCCACTGATCGACACATAAACCAGCTTTTCATTGCGCGCGCGCAAGACCTCCTCACCGAACCCCATGCGATCAATCGCACCGGGACGAAAATTCTGGATAAACACATCGGCGCGTTCGGCGAGCTTCATCAAAATCTCTTTGCCTTCATCCGATTTCAAATCGAGCGCGACCGATTTCTTGCCGCGATTACACGAGTAAAACACAGGATTTACACCATTATGCGGGGCTGCCATGTGGCGCACCTGTTCGCCGTGCAGCGGCTCAATCTTGATAACTTCGGCCCCCTGATCGGCCAGCATCATTGTCGCTGCAGGGCCCGAAACCATGCTGGTCAAGTCCAGAACTTTAATTCCCTCAAGCGGTCCCATCTAACACCTCCGGCAGGTTCGCATAATTGACAGCCATGGCTTTTTTATATGCCGGCCTTGCACCATGGCGTTTACGATAGGCCAGCATAGCATTCGGCAAATCTTCGCCATAGAAAACCGCCCAGTCAAGGCACGACATCAACATGATATCCGCCAGCCCAAAGCCTGCAGGCAAAAGCGTTTCATGCGATGCGAGATGAGCCTCAATCACCGTGAAATGGCGTTGCAAATAAGCCCGGCACGTATTCACGGCCTGTTCTGCAGCGCCGTAAATTTCGGTCAAATCATAATGCCGCCGCATGACATAAAGGCTCGTCTCATCCAGCTCGCCATAAATATAACAACACCACTCATCTTCCTTGGCGCGCATTGCGGCATCTTCCGGCACATACAAGGCCCCGGGTGCGAAGCGCGTCTGCATGTAGCGGCAAATGGCGAGGCTCTCCGACAGGTTGATTTCTGCCGACTGCATGAACGGCACTTTTTGCTTGCGCGTCAGCGCGGTGTAATCGGGTGTCTGGGTTTCCCCCGTGCGCGGGCCGATTGGCTCAAGCGCATAAGCGATACCCATTTCCTCGGCCATCCAAATCGGGCGTATCGTGCGCGCCGTTCCAGCCCCCCACAGTGTCAGCTTATTTTCACCCATGCGCTTGCTCCTTGTGACGCGACAACCCGTTATTTTCCAACCTAATTGGTGCCGCCATCGCATGCAACAATCGCGCCGCTCACAAAGCGGGATGCGTCGCTTGCCAGATAAAGCGCTGTGGTTACCACTTCTTCCGGATTGCCGGGTCGCCCCAATGCGTTGGGCGCACTGCGCCGCATTTCCTCAGGCCAGGCTTTGGAAATATCGGTCAGAAACGGGCCCGCCTGTATCGCATTGACCCGTACTTTCGGCCCGAACTCATGCGCCAGCGACACAGTCATGGCGTTAAGCGCCGCTTTCGCCCCCGAATAGGGCACAACGCCGGGCACAGGCTTTACCGCAGCGATGGAAGAAATATTGATAATCACGCCCCCCTCACCATCGGCCATGCGCCGACCTATATTCGCAGCGAGCCTGAACGGGCCTTTGAAATTCAGATCAACCACGCCGTCAAACTGGCGTTCGGTAATTTCATGGCTGGCGATGGCGGGCGATTTACCCGCATTATTGACCAGAATATCAACCTTGCCGAAATGCGCGTGCGCAGCTTCGCTCAGATGATCCATGGCCGCCCATTGTGTCGCATCGACGCTAAGCGCCAAACCTTGCTGCCCCATAGCCTCGACTTCACCAATAACGGCCTCACAATTTTCCAGCTTGCGGCTGGCAATCACCAAATCAGCACCGCGCGCGGCATAGGCAAGCGCCATTTGGCGACCTAACCCGCGCGACCCGCCCGTGATGACGGCCACCTTGCCGGTAAAATCAAACAGATCTTCCATGTTCTCCCCCATGCGAATTGCGCCCTACCCCGCGGGCGGCGATGGGGCAGAAAATCTGCTTGCGGCACACCCATCGTCTTCATATCTTGCTGACCAGCTTATAGGAGATCGCTATGTCTGACATTCCCAAAATACTTGATGGCTACACGAAATGGGGTTTTGAAGAGCCATTTGAAGACCATGCGGGGCCTTTCTATATGAAAATTATTCCGGAGACCGGACGCCATCTGTCGGCGTTTATTCCCGAAAAACGCCACATGAATGGCGGCGCGTTTCTGCATGGCGGCATGCTTATGGCGTTTGCCGATTATGCGCTATTCGTCATCGCCCATGACGAGTTGCAAGATATCCATGCGGTCACTGTTTCGTGTCAGACTGAATTTTTAAAAGGCGCGGCGCCCACCACGCCTGTGTTTGCCGACGGCGAAGTCACGCGCAACACGCGCAGCCTTGTGTTCATTCGGGGTCGGGTGTTTCACGAAGACGAGACTTTGGCGACCTTTAGTGGTATTTTGAAAAAACTTGGGACAACGTAACCGGAGCGCTTTGGTGAATATTGAACGACTTACAGGGGCATGCGGCGCGGAAATATCGGGCGTTGATTTGGCGCGCCTGTCCAATTCTGAATTCGACAATATTCACAGCGCCTTGCTGGATTATGGCGTGGTGTTCTTCCGCGACCAGAATATTTCACTCGACGAACAGGTGGCCTTTGCCGGACGTTTCGGGCCGCTCGAAGTGCATCCGATTGTCGACGGCATGGACGAAAATCCAAAAATCACCAAAGTGCTGAAACCGGCGGGCGAAAGTGCCTCATTTGGCACAGGCTGGCACACGGATAATTCATTTTTTGAAGAACCCAGCATGGGCTCGGTGCTGTATGGCAAAACCATTCCACCCTTTGGCGGCGATACGCTGTTTGCCAATCAATATCTCGCCTATGACGCGCTGTCGGACACGATGAAAAACCTGTTAGACGGATTGCACGCCGTACATTCCGCATCGGAGGCTTATACGGTGGACGGCACGCAAGAAAAATACGACAAGAAAACCGCCATCACCTATAGCTGGGATGATAGCATTATGGACGAGGTGGTGCATCCGGTCATCCGCACCCACCCCGAAACCGGCCGCAAGGCGCTTTACGTCAATGACATGTTCACTTTGCGGATACAAGGCATGTCCAAGGCTGAGAGCCGCGCGCTGCTCGACTATCTTTTTGTTCATGCCACGCGCCCCGAATTTTGCTGCCGTTTTCGCTGGAGCGAAAATGCTGTCGCCATTTGGGATAATCGCTGCATGCAACATTATGCCGTAGACGACTATCAAGCCTATGAGCGCCTGATGTACCGCGTCACCATTGAAGGGTGCCGCCCCGTATAGGCCGACATGCCACGCTTTCTCGTTCTCGATGGGTATGACAAGGCAGGTCGCGCAGCACTTGAGGCGGCCGGGGCAAACCTCGCCGGTGCGCTGTATCGCGATATGGTAACCCGTTACCTGCCTGACGCGCAGATTGATATTGTTTACCCCGCCGACCCGCAAACCAAGATTTGCGATCTCGACAGCTATGACGCAATGCTGTGGACCGGCTCCAGCTTGACGATTTTTCATCATGTGCCCGCTGTCACCGCCCAAATTGAACTGGCGCGCGAAGGCTATCGGCGTGGGCTTGCGGCTTTTGGGTCGTGTTGGGCACTACAACTCGCAGCCATCGCTGCGGGCGGCACGTGCCATAAAAACCCGAACGGGCGCGAATTTGGTTTGGCGCGCAAAATCAACCTCACCCGGGCGGGCCGCGCGCATCCATTTTACGCCAACCGAGCGGCGCCTGTTTTCGACGGCTTCACCAGCCATTTCGATGCCGTGGCGCATCTGCCCCCTTGCGGCACGGTTCTGGCCGGCAACGCCATGACCGATATTCAGGCCGCCGACATTTTTCACGAAAAAGGTAGGTTCTTTGCGGTGCAATATCATCCCGAGTTTGATTTCGGGGAAATAGGAGCGCTTGCTAAATTTCGCGGTGGCGGTTTGATCGATGACGGCTTCATGGCCGACGCCACAGCGCTGGAAACATATATCGAGCAATGTGGCGCGCTTCATCGCGCACCGGAGCGCGCTGATTTGCAATGGGCCCTTGGGGCCGATGACGACGTACTGGACTGTACATGTCGCCAGAACGAGTTCATCGCTTGGCTTGACTGGCTTTTATCGTCCCGCCGGCTCAGTCCAACGGCGTAATATCGCCGTCTGTCTGCTGGCGCTCAAAATCAGCAATAAACGCAGCAATCCTGCCGGCTTCAATCGCGGCACGCAAGCCCGCCATGAGCGTCTGGTAATAGTGCAAATTATTCCACGACAGCAACATCGGCCCCAAATATTCATTGCATTTGAACAAATGATGCAAATAAGCGCGGCTATATTGACGGGCCGCCGGGCACGCGCTTTCCTCATCCAACGGGCGCGGATCGTGGGCGTGTCGGGCATTGCGAAGGTTAACCTTGCCGCGGCGCGTATAGGCCAGCCCGTGGCGTCCGGCGCGGGTCGGCATAACGCAATCAAACATATCAATGCCGCGCGCGACGGCGTGCACGAGATCGTGCGGCGTGCCCACGCCCATTAAATATCGCGGCGCATCATGCGGCAGCGCGGGCACGGTAAAATCGAGCACGCGCAACATTTCCTCATGCCCCTCGCCCACCGCCAGACCTCCGACAGCGTAACCGTCAAAGCCAATATCAATCAGCGCGCCCGCGCTTTCGTGGCGCAAATCTTCATAGACCCCGCCCTGCACAATGCCAAACAGTGCATCGCCCTGCCCGGCATCAAATTTTTCAAAAGCGGATTTGGAGCGCGCCGCCCAGCGCGTCGATAAATGCATGGAGGTTTGTGCCACCTCATGCGTGGCCGGAAAAGACGTGCACTCATCTAGCACCATGCGGATATTGGCACCCAGAAGCGTCTGAATTTCAATACTCCGCTCCGGCGTCAACATGTGCTCGCTACCATCAATATGGCTCTGGAAACGCACGCCCTCTTCGCTCATTTTTGCCAGCTTTGCCAATGACATAACCTGAAAACCGCCACTATCGGTTAAAATTGGGCCGTCCCATTGCATGAAATTTTGCAAACCGCCCAGCGCGGCCACTTCTTCCGCACCCGGGCGCAACATCAGGTGATAGGTGTTGCCAAGCACAATATCGGTACCCAAGTCGCGCACTTGGGTCGGATACATAGCCTTGACGGTGCCGGCGGTGCCGACCGGCATAAAGGCCGGCGTCTGCACACTGCCCCTCGGCGTATCAATGCGCCCGCGCCGCGCCCTCGAATCCGTGTTTTGCAGCTCAAATTTCACCGGAATTCTCCGCCCACATCATCTTGGCGCGTCAAAAGACACGCATCTCCATAAGAATAAAATCGATAGCCCGCCGCAATCGCCGCGCCATAAGCAGCTTGCATAGCATCCAGCCCCGAAAAAGCAGATACCAGCATAAACAATGTCGAGCGCGGCAGATGGAAATTCGTGAGCAGCAAATCGCAAAGGCGAAATTTATACCCCGGCGTGATGAATATATCCGTGTCGCCGCGAAACGCCGCGATGCGCCCTGGCTCAGGACACGCGCTTTCCACCAAACGCAGCGCCGTCGTGCCGACACAGACAATGCGGCCGCCCTGCGCGCGCGCGGAGTTCATTTCATCCGCTGCGCTTTGGGTCACCTCACCCCATTCGCTATGCATGGTATGGGCTTTTATATCCTGCGCCTTTACCGGCAAAAATGTGCCCGGCCCGACATGCAGCGTCACCTCAACCACGCCCACGCCCTTATCGGTGAGGCGCGCAACCAGTTCCGGCGTGAAATGCAGACCCGCCGTCGGGGCCGCCACCGCGCCCGCATGGGCGGCAAATAGTGTTTGATAATCGTCATTGTCGCGCGCATCGGGGGCGCGTTTTCCGGCAATATAGGGCGGCAGCGGCATGGCCCCGATCCGCGCCAAAGTCGTTTCCATCGCATCCGGCGCGAGGTTAAATTCCAATTCGGCATTGGCCCCCGCGCGCGCTGTCACGCATGCGTCGACACCGTCATCGAATATAATCGTGTCACCCACCTTGACCCGTCGCGCCGGTTTCAGCATGCAAGCCCACGCCGTCGGCCCTTTGCGTTCGGTCAGGGTTAGTTCAACCTTAGCGCCGGTTTCGCCCGCCACCCGCATCCGCCGACCGATAAGGCGCGCGGGAATAACTTTGGTTGTATTGACGACAAGCACATCGCCCGCGCGCATAAAATCCGGCAGGTCGGAAACCACATGATGGTCGGTCTGGCCCGTCGCGCCGACATGCAGCAACCGCGCGCTGTCGCGCGGCACCGCAGGGCGCAGGGCAATCAGCTCTTCCGGCAGGTCAAAATCAAACAGATCGACCTGCATTCGGATTAGTCGGCCAGGGTTAGGCTAATGATTTGGTCGGGTTCAGCAGGTGGCTCGCCGCGCGTGATGGCGTCGATATGCTCCATGCCTTCTACAACTTCACCGAACACCGTATATTGCCCGTTCAACCAAGC
>LXNH01000233.1_pt1 | contig 13785 bp, 10 predicted proteins | sample 809111 | NCBI WGS metagenome assembly LXNH01 (sample SAMN04870528, study PRJNA318959) | seawater metagenome | biome: 00002010; material: water; isolation source: marine seawater | place: Greece: Milos, Mediterranean Sea | collected 2013-05-29 | depth 5-7 m
CGGGCGTGACACAGGCGCGGATCGGCTGCCCATCCAGGTGCGTGGTACAGGCGCCGCACAGGGCCATGCCGCAGCCGAACTTGGTGCCGGTCATGCCAAGCTCGTCGCGCAGCACCCACAACAAAGGCATATCGTCCGGAACGGCGACGTCCCTGGCCTGGCCGTTGACTTGCAGTTGTGTCATGGCGAAATCCTCATGGAGGTGGAAGGAGGTGGCGAACTGGCGCGGCAACGGCGGCGGGCATCCGCCGGCCGTCGTCCCGAAACGGGGCCGGCAGCCGGCCAGACTGGCATTTTCCGGAATCGGAGCGCCTGCCGGTAGTGCAATCCGCTGGATTTCCTGCCTGATTCTATGCGCACGCACCCACTTTGTGTGCAGGCGGCCAACGCCGCGGCGGCGGCTGGCCGTTGCGCGCGGCGATTGCATTGCCAGGCAATCCGCTTGTTGGCTTTTCGCCAAAGGGCGCCATCCCGCCTGCCTGCGCCCAGGCGCGGCTTGCTAAGATGCGCGCAATCGCGCAGTTTCATGACCATGCCTCAGGAGCGGGCCCCTTGACGCGGATTCTCACGACCTTGCTCGCCCGTTTCGGGCAAGCGCTGATGCTCGCCGGCCTGGCCGGCGCCGCCTTCGCCGCGCCCCCCACCCTGGCGCAATGCAATGGCATCAAAGACCTCGCCTTCGTCGCCCACCTGGACGACGACCTGCTGTTCATGAACCCGGACATCGCCTCCAACATCGCGGCCGGCGGCTGCGTGCGGGTGGTCTACCTGACCGCCAGCGATGCGGGCGAAGGCGCCCCCTACATGCTGGGTCGGGAACGCGGCGTGCGCGCGGCCTATGCCTATATGGCGGGCCAGCCCGATCTCTGGAAGGAAGGCGTCGGCCACGCGGGCCAGCGCCGGATCGCGCGTTTCAGCCTGTCGGGCAACCCGCGCGTGCAACTGTGGCATCTGCGCCTGAAGGACCCGTGGCTGGGCAACGGCTGGGGCAGCCTCACGCCGCTGAGCCGCGCCGAATCCGAACCCGGACAGAACGTGGACACGCTCGGCCCATACCCCGAGGTGTACTCGCGCGAACAGTTGATCGACACCCTGGCCGAATTGATCCGGCAATACCAGCCGACCACCGTGCGTCACCTGGACGACACGATCAGCGTGCCGTATACGCAACTGTGCTGGCGCTGCGCCGGACACGGCCATCCCGACCACATCGCCAGCGCGCGGCTGGTGCGCGCCGCCATGCTGCGCGCGCCCGGCAACTATGCCGAGACCGGCTATATCGACTATCCCAGCCAGGAGCGCGCCAGCAATCTCGCCGACAGCGAGATCGCCAGCAAATCCATCATCTTCCAGCACTACGCCTGGAACGACTACCACTATTGCGCCGGCCCCAGCGGCTGCAAGGAACCCGCCGGTCCCGCGGCCGCCTGGGTACAGCGCGCCTACTACGTCTCGCACCGGGACATGCCGCCGCAGATCTATCCCGACAAGCGCGACGGGCTGGTGGTGTTCGCGGCGGGCGAGACCAACGCCGCCGCCAACCGCTGGGACGCGGGCCAGCGCCGCTGGCAAAGCCTGGGCGGCCGCACCGGCGGCCCCTTGGTCACGTTCGGCCACGCCGACGGCACCGCCGGCCTGATGGCGCGCGATCCGCTGGGCGGGGTATGGGCCAACAAGCAACGCCACGACGGCACCTGGCAGGGGTGGCAGGCGCTGGCCGGCATCCGCGTCATCCAGATTCCCGCGGTGGCGCCGCGCGGCGAGGCCGCCGCCGTCGCGCTGGGCTATGACGGCCGGCTGCACTGGATCTCACCGTCCGGCATCGATGGCAGCTGGGGGCCCTGGCAAAGCCTGCCGCCGCTGGACGGCGCCTCCGGCGCGCCCGCGGTGGTGCGCGGCGACGATGGCCGCTACATCGTCTTCGCGTCGGCGGGCGGGCAGTTGTTCTCCTCCCGCCAATTGCCGGCCGCCAAGGGCCAGCGGCCGGACTGGCAGGCCTGGCGCCGCGTGCCGGCGCCCGCGGCGGCCGGCGGGCTGGCCGCGATCCGCAACCACGAACACCGGGTCGAACTGTATTTCCGCCAACGTGGCAACAACCACCTGACCCGCCTGGAGGAAACCGGCGACACCACCGACCTGGAAATGGACTGGAGCGTGCCGGCCGACCTGGGCGTGCCCTACATAGGCCGTCCGGCAATCGATGCCGACGCGCAGGGCAACGTGGTGGTGGCGGTCCTGGAGCGCGCGGATGGCCCGCTCTGGCTGGTCGAGCGCGGCAAGCCCGCCAGGCTGCCGGCCGAGGCTGCGTCACCGCCGGCGATCCATTTGATTGACGGCACGTTGTATGTGGTGGCGCGCATGGCCGGCTCGCCACAGCGCTACCAGGTGCTATCGCGCCGTGATGGCCAATGGGCGGCGAACCTGACGCTGGACGGCGTGCCGGCCAGCGGCGGCGGCCCCTTTTCGAACTTGGCCGCGCGTCCGGTGGACCTGCCCAAGCTGGGCGCCAGCGACAGCCGGAATGCCGTCGTGGTGCGTCCTTCCCAGGCCGAACCAGGCACCCTGACGCAGGAACGCCTGTCCACGCAGGCCTCCCGCGCCGCGACGCCTGCCCAGCAACAATGAGCCGCCAGCGATCCGCGCCTTGCCCGCTGGCCGCATGGCGCGCGCCGCCGCGCCGTCCCCGATCCGGCTAGCAACCCGCCGTCAATGCCGGGGCCGTCGCGGCCAGGCCCGCGTCCATACGCCCGGCCCCCTGCCGCGGCGCGGCCGGCAGCAAGCGCCGGATGGCCAGCAGCACCGCTTCCGGCTCGGCGGGCTTGCGCAACAGGGTCGCGCGCCCGGCGCAGGCCGGGCCGATCTCGGATTCGGGCCGGCCGCTGAGCACCAGGACCGGGGTATCGTTCAGATAGGCGTTTTCACGCATGGCGGTCAGCAAGGCGCCGCCGTCCATGCCGGGCATGGAAAAGTCGGTGATGACCAGGTCGGGCCGCAATTCCAGCATCTGCCGCAAGGCCGTCAAGCCATCGGTATGCGTGATGACGTCGTAGCCTTCGCTACTCAGGAATTCGCTCATCAGGGCGACCAACGCCGGCTGATCGTCGACCAAAAGGATTTTCGTCATGGTTGTCATGTCCCGCGCGCGCCACAGGCGGCGCGCAAGCGGATTGGCACAGCGGGGAAGGCCGCATCCTAGGGGATGCGCGCCCTTCGAGGGGGAAGCAATTGTATCCGGACGAAACCACTCCCCCGGACCCCTGTATAGTCGTTGCTTCATTTTTTCCCCGCCGAACCGTTCCCATGCCGCACATGCCGCACTCCGCCAGCCGCCATGCCGTTCCGCGCACCCTGATGATCGGTTTCGTGATGGCCGCGCTGGCCACGCTGCTCATCGCCTTCGTCAACGTGCGCTCGGCCAATACCCGCGCCGAGGCGGTCAAGGCCATGGACAACACGACCGAGACACTGCGCCAGCTGAGCCTGTTCAACTCGGCGCTCAAGGACGCCGAAATCGGCCAGCGCGGCTATCTGCTGACGGGCGATCCGGCCTACCTGCAGCCCTACCTGCGCTCGGTGCCGCTGATCGAACAGCGCCTGGCGGTGGTCCAGCAAGCCGCCGCCGCGGATGCGGCGCAACGCCGCATCGTCAACGATATCGCCGGCATCACGCAGCAGAAACTGGCCGAGCTGCGGACCACCATCGAAATGCGCAAGGCCGGCGATGTCGAAGGCGCGCTGGCCGTAGTGCGGACCGACTCGGGCAAGGAAGCAATGGATCGGCTGCGCGACCTGGTCGCCGACCTGTACACGCGCCAAATGTCCCTGGTCACGGAACAACGCGAGGCCTGGGTCGCCGCCTCGGCCACCTCGGCCTACTACTCATGGGGCGGGTCGTTGCTGCTGCTGGTGCTGATCACGGCCTCGGCCGCCATGACCATCCGCGAATACCGCGCCAAGGCGCGCCAGGCCTGGATCACCGCCGGGCTTTCCGGATTGAGCCTGCGCCTGCGCGGCGATCACCGTCTGGACGAGATCGGCAAGCGCGCGCTCGAATACCTGGCGCAGTACCTCAACGCCAGCGTGGGGGCCGGCTACGTGGTCAACGGCGGCGACGACCTGACGCTGTTCGGCGGCTATGCCCTGCCCCCCGAGCGCCTGGCGCAGAAGATATCCCCCGCCGAAGGGCTGGTCGGACAGGCGGCCCGTTCACGCCAACTGCTGCACCTGCGCGACGTGCCCGCCGGCCACTTCGAGGTGTCCTCGGCCACCGGCCGCTCCAATCCGGCCGAACTGGTGCTGGCGCCCGCCATGCAGAACGAGCGGGTGTATGCCGTGATCGAGCTGGGCTTCAATCATCCGGTGGGCCAGAGCGAACGCAGCCTGCTCGAAGGCGCCTCCGAGATGCTGGCCTCGGCCATCCGCGCCGGGCTGGACCGCACCCGGCTGGAAGCGCTGCTGGCGGAAACCCAACGCCAGTCCGAAGAACTCCAGACCCAGCAGGAAGAACTGCGCGTCAGCAACGAAGAACTGGAACAGCAAAGCCGCATCCTGCAGGAATCGCAGGCGCGCATGGAAACGCAGCAGACCGAGCTCAAGCAGGCCAACGTCAGCCTGGAATTGCAGACCGAGCAGTTGCTGCGGGTCCAGGGCGCGCTGACCGACAAGGCGCGCCTGTTGAGCCAGGCCAGCCAGTACAAGAGCGAATTCCTGGCCAATATGAGCCACGAACTGCGCACGCCGCTCAACTCGACCCTGATCCTGGCCAAGCTGCTGGCAGACAACAAGCCCGGCAACCTGAGCCCGGAACAGGTCAAGTATGCGCAGACCATCCATGCCGCCGGCAGCGACCTGCTGGCGCTGATCAACGACATTCTCGACCTGGCCAAGATCGAGGCCGGCCAGGCCACCGTGGAGGTCGAAGAGGTGGCGATCGCCCCGACGCTGCAACGGCTGCTCGACCCGTTGCGGCCGATCGCCCAGGAAAAGGGGCTGAAGCTGGACCTGGATATCGCCGCCGACTCGCCGGCGGCCCTGCACACGGACCCGCAGCGCCTCGGCCAGGTGATCAAGAACCTGCTGTCGAACGCCCTCAAATTCACCGAGCGCGGCAGTGTCACCCTCAAGGTGGCGCGCGCGCCGCGCGGCATGCTGTCATTCGCGGTGCAAGATACCGGCATCGGCGTGCCGGCCGAGCAGCAGGAATTGATCTTCGAGGCCTTTCGCCAGGCCGACGGCAGCACTCACCGCAAGCATGGCGGCACCGGCCTGGGCCTGTCGATCTCGCGCGACCTGGCCAAGCTGCTGGGCGGCACCCTGTCGCTGGTCAGCACGCCGGGGCAAGGCAGCGTCTTCACGCTGCTGCTGCCGCTGCGCCTGGAAGCCCAGCCGGCGCCGCATGACGGCGTGCCGCCGCGCGCGGCGATACCCCAGCCCCCCGCGATGGCGCCTTCCCCCACGCCCCTTGCCGCGGACCCCGAGCCCGAACCGGAACAGGACGCCGGCCGCAGCATCCTCGTCATCGAAGACGACGAGCGCTTTGCCGCCATCCTGGGCGACCTGGCGCGCGAGATGGGCTTCGGCTGCCTGGCGGCGCACACCGCCACCGAAGGGCTGGCGCTGGCGGCGCGGCGCCGGCCCGACGCCATCGTGCTCGATATCAACCTGCCCGATTTCTCGGGCCTGGGCGTGCTGGACCAGCTCAAGCGCAATCCGCACACCCGCCACATTCCGGTCCATATCGTCTCGGTCGCCGACTACGCCCAGGAAGCGATGGGCCGCGGCGCGGTCGGCTACGCGCTCAAGCCGGTCAAGCGCGAGGAACTGGAGCGGGCCCTGCAGCGCCTGGAAGCCAAGTTCACCCAGAACGTGCGGCGCGTGCTGGTGGTCGAGGACGACGAACGCCAGCGCGACAGCGTGCGGGAACTGCTGGCGCGCGACGACGTGCAGATCGTCCCGGCCGCCACCGCCCATGCCGCGCTGGAATTGCTGCGCAACACCACCTTCGACTGCGTCGTCATGGACCTGAACCTGCCGGACATCAGCGGCCACGAGCTGCTGCGCGCCATGGCCGAGCAGGACAGCGTGTCGTTCCCGCCCGTCATCGTCTACACCGGGCGGGCGCTGTCGCGCGACGAGGAACAGCAGCTGCGCCGCTTCTCCAAGTCCATCATCATCAAGGACGCGCGTTCGCCCGAACGCCTGCTCGATGAAGTGACGCTGTTCCTGCACCAGGTCGAAGCCGACCTGCCGCCGCAGCAGCGCCAGATGCTGGAACTGGCCCGCAGCCGCGATTCCGCGCTCGAAGGCCGCACCGTGCTGGTGGTCGAGGACGACGTGCGCAATGTGTTCGCGCTCTCCAGCATTCTGGAGCCGACCGGCCTGCGGGTGGAGATCGCGCGCAACGGCCGCGAGGCGCTCGAGGCGCTGGACCGCGCCGGCGCCGAGGGCCAGCCGGCCATCGACCTGGTGCTGATGGACATCATGATGCCCGAGATGGACGGCTACACCGCCATGCGCGAGATCCGCGCACGGCCGCAATGGCGCCGCCTGCCCATCATCGCCCTGACCGCCAAGGCCATGAAGGACGACCAGGAGAAATGCCTGGCCGCGGGCGCCAACGACTACATCGCCAAGCCGCTGGATGTCGAACGCCTGTTGTCGCTGGTGCGCGTCTGGATGGGAAAATGACCGGCCGCCCCCTGCCCCGATGACGACCATGCCGCGACCGAACCAGACGCCTACCGAGGATATCGAGCAGCGCTTGCTGCTCGAGGCGATCTACCACCACTATCACTACGACTTTCGCGCCTACGCGCAGGCCTCGCTCAAGCGGCGCCTGCAAAGCGCCCTGGCGCATTTCGGCTGCAAGACCCTGTCCCTGCTGCAGGACCGCGTGCTGCACGAACCGCCGGTGTTCACCGAGTTGCTGCAGTTCCTGACGGTGCAGGTCAGCGACATGTTCCGCGATCCTGGCTACTTCCTGGCGCTGCGCAAAGAAGTGGTGCCGATCCTGCGCACCTACCCTTCGATCAAGGTATGGGTGGCCGGCTGCAGTACCGGCGAAGAAGTCTATTCGCTGGCCATCCTGCTGCGCGAGGAAGGCTTGCTGGAGCGCGCACTGATCTATGCCACCGACATCAATCCCCATGCGCTGCGCACGGCCGAGCAAGGCGTGTTCGACCTGGAGCGGGTGGCCGCGTTCACCCGCAACCACGCTCAGGCCGGCGGCCGTAGCTCCCTGTCCGACTACTACACCGCCCGCTACGGCCGCGTGGTGTTCGACAAGGCGCTGCGCGCGCACATGGTCTTCTCCGACCACAGCCTGGCCACGGACAGCGTGTTCGCCGAAGTGCACCTGGTGTCGTGCCGCAACGTGCTCATCTACTTCGAGCGCGAGTTGCAGAACCGGGCGCTGCGCCTGTTCCACGATGCCCTGGTCCATCGCGGCTTCCTGGGCCTGGGGTCGCGGGAATCGGTACGCTTTTCGGCCCAGGCCGACGGCTTCGACGACTTCGTGCTCGAAGACCGCATCTACCGCAAAAAGGCCGGGCTGTGAGCCGCCGCCCGTCAGCGCCCCGCGACGACAAGGCGTCCACGCCCGGCTGGGACGCGATCGTCATCGGCGGCTCGTCCGGCGCCATCGAAGTCCTGAATCTGCTGCTGCCGGCCCTGCCCGCCGGCCTGCGCGCGGCGGTGATCGTATTGCTGCACCTGCCGCGCGACCGCCGCAGCCTGCTGGTCGAGATCTTCCGCGACCGCTGCGCGCTGCCCTTGCGCGAGGCCGAGGACCAGCAGCCGATACTGCCCGGACATCTCTACTTCGCGCCGCCGGACTACCATCTGCTGGTCGACCGCGGCCCGCGCCTGGCGCTGTCGATCGGGCCGCCGGTGCATTTCTCGCGACCATCGATCGACGTGCTGTTCCAATCCGCCGCCGACTGCTACGGCGCCAGGCTGCTGGGCATATTGCTGTCCGGCGCCAACGAAGATGGCGCCCAGGGGCTGGCGGCGATCCACGCCGCCGGCGGCCAGGCCGTGGTGCAGGCGCCGGACTCGGCCGCCATGCGCGCCATGCCCGACGCCGCGCTGGCGCTGTTGGATACGCCCTGCGTGCGCTCTCCCGCGGCCATCGCCGCCCTGCTGGCGCGCCTGCCCGCGCGGCCGCTGTCCTGATTCCACTTCCCCGACACCATGATATCGACACCTGCCCCCACGCCGGACACCCCTGTCAAATGCCTGCTGGTCGACGACGTTCCCGAGAATCTGGTCGCGCTGGAAGCGTTGCTGGCCAGCGACCGCGTCCAGGTACTGAAGGCCCAGTCCGGCCCGCAGGCGCTGGAACTGCTGTTGAACCATCCCGACGTGGCGCTGGCGCTGCTCGATGTGCAGATGCCCGACATGAATGGCTTCGAGCTGGCCGAACTGATCCGCGGCAGCGCGCGCACCCGCCATATCCCGCTGATCTTCATCACCGCCGGCTCGCATGAACAGAGCTGGCAATTCCGCGGCTACGAAAGCGGCGCGGTGGACTTCCTGTACAAGCCGGTCGACCCCTACATGCTGCGCAGCAAGGCGAATGTCTTCTTCGAACTGCATGAACGCCGGCGCGCGCTGGCGCGCGAACTGGAAGCGCGCACCGAGGCCCTGCGGGTCAATGACATGTTCATGGCGGTGCTCGGCCACGATCTGCGCACGCCGCTGCAGGCGGTCATCATGGGCGCTGCGCTGCTGCGGCGCCAGAGCGACGACGCGCGCGTCGTCAGCCTGGCGCAGCGCATCCTGCAAAGCGGCGAGCGCATGAACCTCCTGATTTCGGACCTGCTCGACGTGACGCGCATCCGCCAGGCCGGCGGCCTGGCGCTGGCGCCCGCAAGCACCCACATGGAAACCCTGGTCGAACGCACGCTGGACGAAATCCGCACCGGCTTCGCCGGCCGCCCGATCGAAGCCGCCTATCGCGGCGACACCAACGGAGTCTGGGACGGCGAGCGCATCGCGCAGGTGCTGGCCAACCTGCTGGGCAACGCCTTGCACCACGGCAGCCCCGACGTCCCGGTGCAGGTCGAGGTCGACGGCACGGCGGCCGGCCAAGTCGCCATCACCGTCAGCAACGGCGGCAACATTCCGCCAGATGTGCTGCCGCGCTTGTTCGACCCCTTCCGCAGCGGCGCCCGGCGCGCCGGCGGCCATCGCGGCCTGGGGCTGGGACTGTTCATCGCGCAACAGGTGGTGCAGGCCCATGGCGGCCGCATCAGTGCCGAATCGCGCGACGCCGTCACGCGTTTCCGCGTGGAGCTGCCGCGCGCAACCGTGGTGGCGCCAACGCCCGCGGCCAGCCCCTGACGCCCGCGCGCCGGCGCGGCGGCCGCGGACTTCAATGCCATGGATACCGTGGCGCCGGCCGCCGGCAGCCGCGCCACGCCTGGTCGCCTATCGCTCGGCCGCGCGGGTCCGCACCCACTCCGCCAGCGCCTTGCGATCCACCTTGCCCACCGCATTCTCGGGCAGGGCATCGCGGCAGTAGACCGCTTGCGGCACATAGATCCGGCCCAGCCGCTCCTGCACCAGGGCCCGCATGTCCGCCTCGGCCGGCATGGCCGCCGAACCATCGGCCATCACCACCGCCACCGGCACTTCGCCCAGATCCGCATCGCCCTGCGCCACCACACAGCAGGCGGCAATGCCCGGCAGCGTGACCAGTACGTCTTCGATCAGCCTGGGCGAGATGTTCTCGCCGCCGCGGATGATCACTTCCTTGATGCGGCCGGTGATGCTGAGATAGCCGTCGGCGTCGAAACGGCCCAGGTCGCCGGTGTGCAGCCAGCCGTCGCGCACCGGGTCATCGCCATCGTGGCCAAGATAGCCGAGCATCAGCGCATCGCCGCCGATGCAGATCTCCCCTTCCCCCCCGGCGGCCACCGGCTTGCCGGAGGCGTCCAGCAAGGCCACCTGCTGCCCCGCCAGCACGGTGCCGACCGTGCCGATGCGGCGCGCGCCCGGCGGATTCATGGTCGAGGTGCAGGTGGCCTCGGACAGCCCATACGACACCACCAGTTCGCAGCCCGTGAACGCCTCGATTTCACGATGCAGCGTGGTCGTAATCGGCGCCGACCCGCAGCGCAATAGCCGCAACCGCGAAAATGCATCCGGCGCGAAGGTCTGGCGCAGCATGCGCGCATACATGGTGGGCACGCCGGTCAACACCGTCGGCCGGAAGCGCGACAGCACCTGCGGCAGGGCCTCGGCGCGAAAGCGCTCGGCCAAGGCGATGGCGGCGCCACAGGCCAGCGGCGCGAACACCTGGTTGTTGATGGCGTTGGTATGGTGCAGCGGCATCAGGTGCAGCAGCACATCCTCCGGACCAAGCCCGGTGTGCGCCAGAATGCCTGCCGTATTGCGCGCGATACCGCGATGCGATAGCAGCACGCCTTTTGGCCTGCCGGTGCTGCCCGACGTGAACAGCAGCAACGCCGCATCGGCGGGCGCCGGGTGCGGCGCCCAGTACGGCTGCGCATCCGCCAACGCCTCCCAGGCCAGGATGCGCGCCGCCGGCAGCCCACAAGCCGTCGCGCCTGCGGCATTGTCATCATCGTGCACGATCCAGCCCAGGCCAACCGCCTGGACCCGCCGCGCAGTTTCCTCGGCGGCGATCCGCGGCTCCAGCGGACACGGGCAGGCGCCCGCGGCGATGCATCCGAGCAGCGCGATCACTTGCGCCGGCCCGCGTTCCAGCGCCAGCGCCACGAAATCCCCGGCCTGCACGCCGGCGCGCCGCAGGCCGCCCGCGACGCCGCGCACGGCCGCGTCCAATTGCCGGTAGGTCCATTCGCGCTGTGCCGTGATCAGTGCGGGCCGGTCGCGTAGTCCGGGCGCGCGCCACTGCGCCTGCCAGGTCTGCGGCAGCGTCGGAATTTCATTCATTGCCAGTCTCCCTGCCGCGCGTCAGCGCAGCCGCACGTTGGCATCGCGTTCGAATATGCCTTCGGGGTCGAGCGCCGCCAGGGCGGCCCGCTCTGCCGCGGTGGGCAGCGGCGTCGGCGCCGCGCCGGTGGCGTCGAACGCGAATCCCGTGCGCTCACGCACCTCGGCCAGGCTCGATTCCGGATGCCACGACTGCAGGGCCAGGCGGCCATCGCGCTTGATGAAGACGGCGATGGGCGTGACCACGCCGTGAAAGCCTCCCCAGGAGGTGCGGAAATCGAGCGTCTGCACGAAGGTCCGCGGCGAATGCTCGGTGCGCCAGGTGCAGGCGCGCCGCGCGGTCGGCAACATCACCGCGCCACCGCCGCCGCCCGGAAGACGCACCTTGGGTTGATGCCAGTCGCCAATGCACGAGTTGTTGGCGCAGCCCTCGCCGTCGATCTGCGCGGCGCCGAGGAAGGTCAGATCCATCCGGCCGCGGGTGCACAGATCATAGAAATCTTCGTTGGAGAAAATCGAGGCGGTATGGGCGGCCAGTTGCGGATCCGAACTGGAAATCGGGATGGATTCGGGGCGCGGATCGACGCCGCCCGCCACGTTGATGTAGATGAAATCGAAATCGTAGGCCTGCTTGGCCAGCAGGCAGGCCAGCATCGGCGGCGTCGAGTTCACGCCGCTGAAGGTGATCTCATTGGGCTGGATGAAACGGGCCAGCCCCAGCACCACGTGCTCGAAGGGCGAAAAGGTGTCAGGCATGCGAAGTCTCCTTGAGCTCGGGCGCCTCGGCCATATGCGCCTGCAGCGTGCGTTCCGTATCCATATAGCGCTCGACGGCGGGGTAGTCGATGTCGTAATACGGCGTGCAGGACCCTGGCCACGCGCTGCCCGGCAATACCGTGAACGCCTCGACCATGAAGTAGGGCAGCAGCGTGGCTTCGGGCTGCGCTTCGAACACTTCCGTCTCGACCAGCTTCTCGGCCACCACCAGCACCGAGCCCGCGGCACGCGACATGATGCGGTCCCAATGCGCCGTGCCATGGACGCGGGCGTTACCCAGGCGGTCGATCTCCGACACCTGCAGCACCGCGAAATCGGGCTTCACCGCGGGAATCAGATAGGTGCTGGCCCCGCTGCCATAGGGATCGTCGAGCAGCTTCCATTGATTCAGCGCGGGCAGATCGCTGCCATGCAGGCCGCCGCAGGGCATGAACGGCACCCCGAAGGCGGCGGCGCGCAGGCCCGCCGTGAGGCTGGCGCACGCGTGCTCTTCCAGTTCGAGCCGCCCCTGTTCGATGGCCTTGCGGTACCAGGGGGCCAGGCCGAAATTGCCTTCCATCGCCACGATGCCGGCCCGCGCCCGCGTGGCCACGCCGGCCCGGCACAGGATATCGATGTCGTAACCCGGCGATTGCTTGATGATTTCGAGGCCGCGGCGCTCTTGCCGGATCAGCTCGCGCACCAGCGCGAAAGGCCCGCGATGCAGAAAGCTGCCGCCCAGCGCCACCGATGCCCCGTCTGGAATCATCGCGCCCAGCGCGGCCAGGGAGATCCGCTTATCGGATTGGTTGAAACCTGATGTCATGTGTCTCGCTCCAGTTGACCGCGCTGCTCGCTGGCAACGTCGGTGCCCAATACAGGCCTGCGCCTAGGGATTCAGATAAGCACGTATGCGGTCCTTCAGCCCGGGCGCGGCGGCCGATCGCACCAGGTCGGCCAGGTCGGCGTCGCGCTCGCCGCCGCCAATCGCGGCGTGCAGCCGCGCGCGCGTGACCGCGTCGAGCTCGCGCGCGCTCGCCAACGCGGCGGCCGCCACCGGCTCCCACTCCAATGGCTGCGCCAGGTGGGTGGCAAAGCCCATCTCGCGCGCGGCTTGCGCCGAGAACGTGCGGGTATGCAGGAGCACGTCGTGCGCCGTCTGCGCGCCCACCAGCGCGGCGAAGCGCCGCGTGCCCAGCACCAGGCCGAACTTCAGGCCCGGCATGCGAAAGCTCGCGTCCGGCGCCGCCACCCGCAGCCGGCACGCGCCGAACAGGTCGACGCCGGCGCCGAAATTCTTGCCATGGGCCAGCGCCAGCGTGAGCGCGGGCGACGCCGCCACTTTCTGCAGCAGCTGTTCGAGCCGCACGAAGCGCAGCAACAGGTCGCCTTCGCTCTGTTCGGCATAACCGCCGAAATCGAAGCCAGCGCTGAAATTCCTGCCTTGCCCCTGGAACACAATGGCATCGCTCTCGCGGGCATGGGCGTCATCCACCGCGGCGATCAGGGCCTCGACCAGCTCGCCGGACAGGGCATTCATCTTGTCCGGGCGCTGCAATGTAATGCGGCTGCACCCCTCTTCATGACGCACATCGACCAGGCTCATGCCGGCTCCTTGCGCGCGCCGCGCAGCGCGCCCAGGATCTCGTCGCTGTGTTCGCCCAGCCCTGGCGGCCGCATCCGTATCGGCGTCGCGGCGCCGCCGATACGCACCGGCGCACCGAACGTGCGGGTGCGCACGCCATTGGGCAGTTCCAGCGGCCGCACCCATTCCATATGCTCGACCTGCGGATCGGCAAGCACTTCCGAGTAGCTGTTGATGGGCGCGCACGGCACGCCGCGGCCCCGGAACTGCTGCAGCCAGTGGTCGCCATCGCGGGTCTCGAAAATGGCTTCGAGGAATTCACGCAGTTCGGCCTGGTTGCGCGCGCGCAGCGTCGTCGTGGCATAACGCGGGTCTTCCACCAGCTCGGGATGGCCCACGATCTCGCAGACCGCGCGCCACAGCGCGTTGTTGCCCGCCGCCATGCCGAAGTAGCCGTCGCGGCAACGGAACGCCTGGTAGGGCGCATTGCGCGGATGCGCGGAACCGAGCTTCTGCGGGTCCTT
>LXNH01000234.1_pt1 | contig 13730 bp, 16 predicted proteins | sample 809111 | NCBI WGS metagenome assembly LXNH01 (sample SAMN04870528, study PRJNA318959) | seawater metagenome | biome: 00002010; material: water; isolation source: marine seawater | place: Greece: Milos, Mediterranean Sea | collected 2013-05-29 | depth 5-7 m
CACACCAAAGGGCTTGTCATCACGACAGGCCTTTTTTTATTGTGAGACCTATGAAGTACACATTAGAAACACATCATCGCAAATTGCTCGTCGATACCATGACGCCTGTGAACATGTATTTGAAGATAAGGGATAAGTATCCCAACAGTATCCTTTTGGAAAGTTCAGATTATGGGGTCAATGACAACAGTGTGGCTTATATATGTTTTAATCCGATTGCTGAGATCAAACTCCAAAATCATATTCTTCAGATGAGTTATCCCGATGGGTCATCCAAACAACTCGAGCTGGCAGAAAACGAGAGAGTCGCCAAGCATTGTAGTAGTTTTGCGAAACAGTTTTCGTCAAATTCTCAAAATGATCGATTTGTTGCAAATGGGCTATTTGGTTTCACTTCCTATGACGCAGTTCAGCATTTTGAAGATATTCGTTTTTCAAAAAAAGATAAAGATCTTGAACTGCCACAATTGTATTATGCCCTTTTTCAGAATGTGATTGCCATCAATGTTTTCAATAATGAGGCGCATATCTATGCACATTGTTATCAGACAAGCAGCAATCTAGATGAAGTGGTTGAGGTATTACAATCACCAAATCCTGTGACGCATTCTTTTTCAAGAAAAGGAGAGCCCTATTCCAATTTGACAGATGATGAATTTGTTGCGCTTGTGAAAAAGGGGATTCATCACTGCTATCGAGGTGATGTTTTTCAAATCGTACTCTCTCGACGTTTTTCGCAACCCTTTACAGGCGATGACTTCACCTTGTATCGTGTACTGAGATCAGTCAATCCTTCCCCTTATTTATTTTATTTTGATTTTGGGGAATATCAAATTTTTGGCAGTTCACCAGAGGCACAGTTGGTTGTCAAAGATGGTAAAGCAGAGATTCACCCCATTGCAGGTACCTTCCGACGAACAGGCAATGACAAGCAAGATGCCGAACGTGCAAGTAAATTGGCCAAAGATCAAAAAGAAAACAGCGAGCATGTGATGCTCGTCGATTTGGCAAGAAATGACCTCAGCCGAAATGGCGATCAAGTCAAGGTTGAAAAAAACAGGGAAATACAGTTCTACTCCCATGTGATTCACCTTGTATCTAAGGTTACTGCCATGAAAAAAGAAAATCGAGAAACGATGGAAATTGTGGCTGATACGTTTCCTGCCGGAACACTCAGCGGGGCACCCAAACACAGGGCTATGCAACTCATTGACGAATACGAAAATCGCAGTCGCGGATTCTATGGTGGTGCCATAGGTTTTATGGATTTTGATGGCAACTACAACCACGCCATCATCATTCGCTCCTTTTTGAGCAAAAACAATGTCTTACACTATCAAGCAGGTGCTGGGGTAGTGTCTGAGTCTGTACCCGAAAATGAATTACAAGAAGTTTACAATAAACTAGGTGCTCTCAACAAAGCCCTGGAAGAAGCTGAAAAATTATAATTATGCACATACTTATCATTGATAATTACGATTCTTTTACCTATAATTTGGTGCATTATCTCGAAGACCTCGATTGTTTGGTAACAGTCAAGCGAAACGACCAACTGACGATCGAGGAGGTCGCAGATTACGATAAAATTGTGTTATCACCAGGGCCTGGTATTCCAGATGAAGCAGGTCTTTTAAAATCGATCATCTCTGCATACGCCCAAACCAAACCCATTTTAGGAGTCTGTTTGGGGCATCAGGCGATTGGTGAGGTGTTTGGTGGTTCATTGACAAACCTAGACAAGGTCTATCATGGCATCGCTACTACTGTGCAAGTGGTTTGTGATGACCCCCTTTTTGAGGGGCTGGGCAAACAGTTTGAAGTGGGGCGTTATCACTCCTGGGTGGTTGAAAAACCCTTACCAGAAGAACTTGTGTTACTAGCAGAAGAAGACAATGGACAAGTGATGGCAATGAAGCACAAGAAGTATGATATATATGGTGTTCAATTTCACCCTGAATCTATTTTAAGCCCAGATGGAAAACAACTGTTGAACAATTGGTTAAAGATGTGAAATGAAAGAGATATTAGAAAAACGAATTCGCAACAAAAGCCTGACTAAGGACGAAGCCAAACATACGCTTCTTGAGATTGTACAGGGCAAATGCAATTCGCATCAAATTGCTGCGTTTTTGACCACATATATGATGCGCGTGGTGACTGTAGAGGAGCTATCTGGCTTTCGTGCTGCGTTGCTTGACCTTTGCATTGCGATTGACTTGAAGGACTATGATCCTATCGACTTGTGTGGGACTGGTGGTGATGGGAAAGACACCTTCAATATTTCCACTCTTGCCTCATTTGTGACTGCTGGTGCTGATGTTGCTGTGGCCAAGCATGGGAACTATGGTGTTTCCTCTTCTTGTGGATCAAGTAATGTGATGGAACACTTGGGTATTCGCTTTTCAAACGATCAAGAATTTTTGCGAAACTGCATCGAAAAAGCTGGGATATGCGTTCTTCATGCGCCTTTGTTTCACCCTGCGATGAAGCATGTTGCGCCAATCCGACGTGATCTGGGAATCAAAACCTTTTTCAATATGCTCGGGCCACTTGTGAATCCATCAAAACCCAACAAACAAATGGTGGGTGTTTTCAGTCTAGAATTACAGCGGATTTATCGCTATCTCTTGAAAGAAACCAACCAACAATACAGCATTCTACATGCCCTAGATGGATACGACGAAATATCCCTTACAGGGGATACCAAAGTGGTGTCGAACAATGGAACTGCAACGATTAATGCTGCCACTTTTTCAATCGAAACACTGCAAGCAACTCAAATTGGTGGTGGCAAATCAGTAGCCGATGCTGCAGATATTTTTATGCAAGTGCTCAAAGGTACTTCTACCGATGCTCAAAAACAGGTCGTTTGTGCCAATGCAGCTGTGGCAATCGCAACTGCAAAAGGGTGTAGTATCAACGATGGCTTTGCTTATGCTACTGAATCGATCGACTCGGGCAAAGCACTTCAGTCATTAGAAACATTACAAAAACTCAGCACAAAGTGAATATCCTTCAACGTATTGTAAAAAGTATCCAAGAGGATTTGGTATTGAAAAAGGAAATTGTTCCTGTTCAATCACTAGAGTCTTCGATATTGTTTGATCGTCAAACCATTTCACTGAGCAAAAGCATTCTCGATTCACAGGGGGTTATCGCTGAACATAAACGCAGATCACCCTCCAAACCGAATATCAATTTTGGTCTTTCTGTGTCAGAGGTAGCCAGGGGCTATGCGTCTGCAGGTGCTGCAGGAATGTCTGTGTTGACCAACACTCAATATTTTGGAGGGTCTTTGGAAGATTTACTCCTTGCAAGACAAGCATGTTCACTGCCTTTATTAAGGAAAGAATTTATCGTAGATGAATACCAAGTATTGGAAGCCAAGGCCAATGGAGCAGATGCCATTTTACTCATTGCTGCTTGCCTGGAAAAACAAGAAATTAAAACCCTTTCGGAACTTGCAAAACAACTCGGATTAGAGGTGTTGCTAGAGGTTCACAATGCCCATGAGTTGGAAAAATCAGTGATGCCATCTCTTGACATGATTGGGGTTAACAATAGAGACCTGACAACATTTGATGTTCGTTTAGAGACAAGCATGTCCTTGGTAGATCAAATCCCGGCTACGTTTGTCAAATTATCGGAAAGTGGCCTTTCTACAGCTGAAGACGTTATCAAGCTAAGAGACTGTGGGTACGATGGTTTTTTGATGGGTGAACATTTTATGAAAACAGACAACCCAGGTGCATCGGCCAAAAACTTTATTCAATCATTAAAAACATGAAAATCAAAGTTTGTGGCATGCGAGAAAAAGTTAATATAACAGGCTTGGTAAGCCTTCAGCCTGATTATATAGGGTTTATTTTTTGGGAGTCCTCAAAAAGATATTGTACGGACATCCCCAAAGATATCCCAAAACACATCAAAAAGGTTGGGGTATTTGTAGATGAAACAACAGAAGAAATCATATCCAAAATTGAGACATTTGGGCTAGACGTCATTCAACTTCATGGAAAAGAGAGTCCTGAACAATGCGCTGCACTACAGCCATACTGTGAAGTGATCAAAGCCTTCAGCGTTGGTCCTCATTTTGACTTTACAAGAGTAAGTCCCTATCAAGACCATTGTACATATTTTTTGTTTGACACCCAGGGTCCACTGCCTGGTGGAAATGGCAACAGCTTTGACTGGACATTGCTCAAGAACTATAACCTAGATATCCCTTTTTTTATAAGTGGGGGTATTGGTTTAGGTCATATGAATGCAATTGCCGAAATTCGCAAACTAAACTTGCCAATTCATGCATTGGACATCAATAGCAAGTTTGAGAGTGAACCAGGGGTAAAAAGATTAGACGATATAAAAACATTTAAAAAACAATTACAGCTATGAGTTATCACGTCGATGAAAAAGGGTATTATGGGGAATTTGGAGGAGCATTTATCCCTGAGATGCTATACCCTAATGTAGAGGAACTTAGACAGAATTACCTAAAAATCACTGCGCAAGATGATTTCAAATCAGAGTTTGATCAACTCCTCAGGGATTATGTTGGTCGACCAACGCCACTCTACTTTGCCTCTCGTTTGTCAAAAAAATATAATACCAAAATCTATCTCAAGCGTGAAGACCTCTGTCACACTGGTGCACATAAAATCAACAATACCATTGGGCAGATTTTAGTAGCAAAGCGATTAGGAAAAAATCGCATCATTGCAGAAACTGGAGCTGGGCAACATGGTGTAGCAACAGCGACTGTATGTGCACTCATGGGAATTGAATGTGTGGTGTATATGGGGGAATTAGACATCAAACGTCAAGCACCCAATGTCGCACGTATGAAAATGCTAGGTGCAGAGGTTCGTCCTGCACAATCGGGAAGTAAGACTCTTAAAGATGCAACCAATGAGGCCATCAGAGATTGGATCAACAATCCAGTTGACACACACTATATCATTGGATCAGTTGTGGGGCCACATCCCTACCCTGATATGGTTGCTCGATTTCAGGCAGTCATCAGTGAAGAATGCAAATCCCAGCTGATGGAAGCCGAGGGTCGTGATTATCCAGACCATGTGGTGGCTTGTGTGGGCGGAGGTAGTAATGCTGCTGGCTTATACTATCATTACCTCAATGACAAAAGAGTGAATGTCATCGCTGTCGAAGCAGCTGGAAAAGGTATTGATACAGGCGAAAGCGCAGCAACATCAGCACTTGGAAAAGAGGGGATTATCCATGGAAGCAAAACCCTACTCATGCAAACAGAAGATGGGCAGATTACAGAACCATACTCCATATCGGCTGGGCTTGACTACCCTGGTGTGGGGCCAATGCATGCACACCTATTCAGGTCGAAACGTGCTGAGTTTATCTCGATTCCAGATCAAGAGGCAATGGATTGGGGACTTACCCTTTCTCAGACAGAAGGTATTATTCCAGCAATCGAAACAGCACATGCTTTTGCCATTTTGGATGAGAGATCATTTGATCCTAATGAAATTGTATTGTTTAATTGCTCTGGACGAGGGGATAAAGATCTAGATACTTACATCGATTATTTTAAATTGTAATGAATAGAATTCAAGCATCCTTAGCGCAAAACAAAAAGCTATTGTCCATCTATTTCACTGCTGGTTTCCCTGCAATAGATGATACTGTTTCCATTTTGGAGCAACTGCAAGAAGCAGGTGTCGATATGATTGAGTTAGGACTTCCATTCTCCGACCCCCTTGCAGATGGACCCACAATACAGGAGAGTTCAACCAAAGCACTTCACAATGGAATGACAACCGATAAACTATTTGACCAACTCCAAGGGATTCGTAAAACCATAGATGTTCCTTTGATTGTCATGGGATACTTCAATCCTATGATGCAGTTTGGTGTCGAACGTTTTTGCAAACGCTGCCAGGAAGTTGGCATCGATGGGCTCATCATTCCAGATCTTCCTGTTGATGTGTATCATGAAAAATACCAAAAACTATTTCAGCAATATGGTCTTCTCAATATGTTTTTGATCACTCCGCAAACACCTGATGATCGAATCACTTATATCGATAAGGTCTCTGAAGGTTTTATCTATATGGTGAGTAGTGCTGCTACCACTGGCGCACAAGGTAGTTTTGGCAATGAACAAGAACAATATTTTAAACGTATTGGCGCTATGAATCTAAAGTCCAAACTCCTCGTAGGTTTTGGTATTAGTAATCGAGAAACCTATGATGCTGCTGTTGCCCATAGTCAAGGCGCAATCATTGGCTCTGCTTTCATCAAGCATTTGGAAAAGAATGGAGGCAATAGCGTGAAAAAATTTATCGAACAGATTCGATAAAAGAACTACCTCACATACACAGGTTTTGTAGGATCGGCTGTATGTTCCTCACTGTAACGATAACCATCGATAGCAAAGCCCAAAACGTCTACCGCAGTTTTTGAATTGTTGTCAATGAGATAACGCGCCATCAAACCCCTGGCCTTTTTGGCATAAAATGAAATGATTTTGAGATTGCCGTTTTTATAGTCTTTGAATATGGGTTCAATTACTGTTCCATCTAAGTCAGCTAACGAAACAGCAGAGGCATACTCCTTGCTGGCAAGGTTTACGACCAACTCATCAGATTGGAGTTCGCTATTGAGTTGGGCAGTGATTTTTTCTTGCCAAAACCCATAGAGATTTTTACTGCCATTCACGCCAAAAGAAGTACCCATTTCCAAGCGATAGGGTTGCATCAAATCGAAAGGTTTGAGTACACCATAAAGACCCGAAAGAATACGCAAACTGTTGTTGAGGGTATCCCATTTTTCTTTGTCAATGGTATAAGCATCAAGGCCAGTGTATACATCACCATCAAAAGCGTACACAGCTGGACGAGCATTGTCAGAAGTAAAAGGAGTTGTAAAACTCTGATTACGTGTCCAGTTTAGCTCGGCAAGTTTATCTGAAATTCCCATGAGTGACTTGAGCTCAGCTGGTGATTTTTTTCGCAATGCCATATTCAAAGCAGCTGCTTCGTTGACAAAGACTGGCTGACTGCAATGCGCATGTGGCAATGGACTTTCATAATTTAAAGACTTGGCGGGGGATACTAATAGTTTCATATCAACAGCTTTTTGTCAAAAATATAAAGGGTTTTTGGGATAGGCAAGTTACAGATAGTCAAAGTGTTGATTGCTTTAACTCTGTTTTTTTTGCTTTCCAATCATCCAATACCCACCTCGAATTAGAAACTCGGATCAAACCTAGACGTAATTGTTTAAAAATATATATATATTTGATAAGTCCTACTATTAAATATCACAACAATGAAAAAAGATATTATCCTCTATTAATTCTATATAGTCCCCTCCGCCGAGGGGCTTTTTTTTATCCATTTTTTTTACCCAAGTTCAATCCAACCGATGCTTTGCATAGTGACGCCACTTATCTAGTGCAGTAAGCATATCATTGGGTAAAGGGGCTTCAAATGACATCGATTTGCCAGAAATAGGATGAACAAAGCCCAGCGTTTGGGCGTGGAGTGCCTGGCGAGGAAGCAGTTTGAAGCAATTGTCCACAAACTGTTTGTACTTCGTAAAAGTAGTGCCTTTCAGAATGTTATCGCCCCCATAGCGAGCATCGCCAAACAATGTATGACCAATGTGTTTCATATGCGCTCTTATCTGGTGTGTGCGTCCTGTCTCAAGTCGGCATCTCACAAGTGTGGTGTATCCAAATCGCTCCACCACTTCATAATGTGTAATGGCCTCTTTTCCTTGGTCTCCATCTGGAAATACTGTCATAAGCAGACGATTTTTGAGATCTCTACCAATATGTCCTTCTATCGTGCCAGTATCATCCTTAACATCTCCCCAAACAAGTGCATAATAACTGCGCTGAGAAGTTTTGTCAAAAAACTGTTTTGCCAGATGAGTCATTGCCTTTTCTGTCTTTGCCACAACGAGCAAACCACTGGTGTCTTTATCGATTCGATGAACCAATCCAGGTCTGTCATTGGCGTTTAATGGCAATGATTCAAAATGATATAAAAGAGCATTGAGCAAAGTTCCATTGTAGTTCCCATGACCAGGGTGAACAACCATCCCAGCAGCTTTATTGACCACTACCAACGCATCATCTTCATAAACAATGTCAAGTGGAATGTCCTCACCAACAAGTAGATTTTCATATGGAGGATGAGTGAACAACACCTTGACCTGATCTCCCCCTTTTACCTTGTAATTTGACTTCACAACTACATCATTGACGCGTACACTTCCAGCCTTTGCTGCCTGTTGGATTTTGTTTCGAGTCGCATTCTCAATGCGATTCATCAGGAATTTATCGACACGCAGGGCTTGTTGACCACTATCAGCAGTAAAGGAATAATGTTCATACAGAGACTCGTCTATATCTTGTGTTTCCATCAGCGGCCACGTTTTCCATTTCCGAGAACCAAATCTACTTTGGAGGATTTTGGAATTTTTTCACCTGGCTCAATTTCATCCCCTTCAAATCGCAAAGCCAAGACCATATCTTTACCAATATTATTGCGATAGATTATTTTTCCCACCTCAAGTCCAACTGCTCGCAGCGAAGTAACTGCATTGCGATAGGTTACTTGAACCACGTTTGGTATCGATACTTTTCGATATGTAGATGGATTGAGTGTGAGATAAATTTTACGTCCACGTTTCACTTGTTCAAATGCTCGAGGTTGCTGCTCAAGTACAGAAAATGGGGGGATTTCAGGATTGAAATGCGTGGAGTCGATGACTTCAAAATTTAATTTGAGATCTGAAAGCATCTCGTTTGCATCGCTCAACTGAACCAGATATAAATCCGGCACTTCAATTAAATTATTTTGACGAGTGTGAAAGTGCAACCCGACAAACAATAAAAAAATAAACCCAACAAGAATAAGCCCTGCTTTGATCAACAAAAAAGTCAAGGTTTTACTGATAAAAAATTTCAATAGTCGCATTGGATTGTGCTTGTTTGCAAAGATATTCAATGTGTGGGGTCAAAATTAATGATATTTTTGTCAAATGAGACCACGAGTAGCTGTCATCATGGGTGGATACACCTCCGAGCATAACATTTCGATGAAAAGTGGTGCTGTAGTCATGGCACATATTGACAGAGATGCGTATGAAGTATATGCTGTTCATATCGACAAAGATGTATGGTTGGTCGAAATAAATGGCAATTGGAAACCCATTGATATTTCTGACTTTAGTTGTGATGACATCAAATTTGATGTTGTTTTCAACGCTGTACATGGCGCACCTGGTGAAAATGGTGAAATTCAAAAATACTTTAACAGCTTGGGTATTCCCTACACTGGCTGCTCTGCCCAACTATCGTCTTTGACCTACAATAAATACAAGACCTTAGAATTTCTAGAACCTCATGGCATCGCCATGGCAAAACGCATTGTTTCAACTGCAAAGGATACGATCAATACTGATGAAATTGTTTCAAAGCTAGGACTTCCTTGCTTTGTAAAGGCAAACCAGGCAGGCAGTAGTTTTGGTGTTTCCAAAGTTCATAAAAAAGAAGACCTAAACAAGGCAATTGAGTTTGCACTCAAAGAAGACAATACAATACTCCTTGAATCTTTTTTAGAAGGTACTGAAGTGTCCATTGGGGTGATTACTTATAAAAATTCTGTTCGTGTTTTGGCACCAACAGAAATTGTAACTGAAAATGGTTTTTTTGACTTTAGTGCAAAATACGAAGGCAAATCTGCAGAAATCACACCTGCTCGATTGACAGATGCGCAACATGATGCACTACAAATAGCTGCCAAAAAAGTCTATACAACTCTTGGCATGAAAGGATTGAGTCGAAGTGACTTCATCTTTGTTGGAGACACGCCTCACTTTTTAGAGATCAACACTGTGCCAGGACTTACAGAAGAAAGCTTGTTGCCACAACAAGCCAAACATGCAGGTATTTCTTTAAAAGAACTATTTAGCAATGCCCTAGTTGAGGCCATTGAAAAATAAATACCTTTGTATTATGAAACGAGCTGTCTTTCCAGGATCCTTTGACCCTTTCACTTTGGGTCACCAAGACATCGTAGAACGAGGCGTCACGATATTCGATGAAATCATCATTGGCATTGGTCATAATGCTGATAAAAACTATATGTTTTCACTCGATCAACGAAAAATGTTTATTGAGCAGTGTTTTGAAAATAATCCAAAAGTAAAAGTGATGGATTACAATGGGCTAACCATTGATTTTTGTAAGTCTATAGAAGCGAATTATCTCTTGCGTGGGGTTCGAAACAATGGTGATTTTGAATTTGAAAAAGCCATCGCTCGCACCAATCGTGAACTGTCAGAAATCGAAACAGTGTTTTTGTTAACCTCTGTGCAAACTTCATTTATCAGCAGTAGTATTGTAAGAGAAATCATCCGAAATAAGGGAGATTATAAACGATTTGTTCCTGATAGTGTACGCGTCTAAGCTATGTTCAGATGATCGAGTAAATACTTGATGTTTCCATAAGAATTTTCAAGTGCTTTGGCCATTTTAGTTGGGCCTTTCCATTCAGCTTTTGTAATATCCTCTTGCGCTTCTGGTTTCAATTTTCCAGAGAAGTTTGTCGTCATGTGAAACCAGTAGGTTTCTTTAAGTCGATATTGGTTATTCCTCCTAAAAACATGATATGTCATCCCAGCAAAACTGATCAACTTTAGTTTTTTGACGCCAGTTTCTTCTTCCACTTCACGCATCGCTCCATTTTCCAAAGTCTCTCCTTTGTCAACTTTACCCTTGGGCAAATCCCATTTGTTCTTTCTAAAAATAAACAGCATCTTACCTTTTTTGTTTCGAACCAAACCTCCTGCTGCTTGAACCAATGGCAATTTTGTTTTAAACATATCGATCAAAACAGAAGGATCATTATCAACCAAAAAGATTTCATTTGAACCTGCAGTCTTTACTGACTGCATAATGGTTTTGAAAGATGATGATGCAAGTGGCAAAACAATCGCATCTTTGGACTTTGGGGGTGAGGATGTTAGGGTAATCAACTTTGTATTGATAAAAACTTTATACTTTTGTCCCATGATTCACGATGCCTTCACAGCTAAAAAAGTTGCTGAGTTACTCATACAAATTAATGCAATAAAGTTGGAACCCAAAAATCCATTTACTTGGGCCAGTGGTTGGACTTCACCAATTTACTGTGACAACCGAATTGCATTGTCTTATCCAACTGTTCGCACATACTTGCGAGAGGAGTTTGCAAAGCAAATAGAAAAACATCATGGCAAGCCCGATGCAATTGCTGGTGTGGCTACTGGTGCAATTGGGATTGGTGCCTTGGTGGCTGAAAAACTCAATTTGCCATTTGTTTACATTCGTCCAAAGCCAAAAGGTCATGGGCGTAAAAATCAGATTGAAGGAGTATTGCCCAAAAACAGTCAAGTTGTTGTGATTGAAGATCTGATCAGCACTGGAAAAAGCAGCATGGAAGCAATAAAAGCACTACGAGAAAGTGATGCGTCGATCAAGTGTTTACTCTCCATTTTTGATTATAATTTTGAAGTGGCACAAAAGCGTTTTAAAAAAGAAAATGTCAGCGTGTATTCATTGAGTGATTACAATCATTTAATAGAACTCGCAACAGAAAATAGATTTATATTGAAAAGTGAAGAACAGATGTTGAAAAATTGGCGTTTAGCACCTCAAAAATGGAAACCTTAACAACATATGGAAATCAACAGCTCAACAGCCACAGTTGATCAGTCAACTGAAATGCTTTTTTCGAAACTCTCACAAGTTGATACCTATCAACAACTGATGCCAGAAGGTGCTGCATTTACAACGATAAGCGACAATCAGTTCCGCTTTAAGCTTGGTGGTATGCCAGAAATAGGTCTTACCATCAGCGAAAAACAACCCAATAAATCAATCGTTTTGAAATCATCTAGCGATAAAATCTCTTTTTCGCTACGAGGGCAGCTGACAGAAGTTTCAGCAGATCAAACTGATATCCAGCTTCATTTCGAAGGGGATTTCAACCCTATGATGGCAATGATGGTGAAAAAACCATTGACACAATTCATGGAGTCATTGGTCAGTAACATGCACAAATTGTAACTCTTTCACATCAAATACTTGCTCGCCAGCTGTCGTTTTCAAAACCAACTTACCCTCAGAATTGACAGATTGGATAATTCCCTCAAACGTTTTTTTATCTTTTAAAAACAATCTGCTTTGACCAAGACCGTAGAGGTATTTATGATAATCATCATTATAATTTTTTATAGGAGGTGTCAAGCATTCAATAAGCTTAGTCGTCAGAGAAAACAATAAAGCATCGATGTCATATTTTTTACCTGTCAACAACTGCATCGAAGTCGCATTCGGAAGGTTTTGGAATTCAACTTGATTGACGTTCAAACCTACGCCAATAATAATGGAATTGGCAGTTGACTGGAGAACGTTGCTTTCAATTAAAATCCCAGCCAGTTTGCTGTCGCCTGACAAAATGTCGTTTGGCCATTTCACACAGATATTTGGCAATTGAAATGATGAAAGCCAATGCAGCAAACAAACAGAAACGATTTTATTGATTGAAAAAACTTCTTTGGTGGGCAGAGTAAAATTTGGCATGTACAGAGAAAACATTAGGTTTTTCCCAGCTTGACTTGTCCAAACTTGCCCACGCTGACCTTTCCCTTTTTTTTGATATTGGCTCATGACAACAGTAGGCGTTGTTGGTTTTTTTTTCAAAATCAACTTGCGCAAGTAGTCATTTGTAGAGTCAATGGCATCAAGTTTGATCATATGCATGAAGCAAAACTAGCAAATAAGGCATCGAATTACGTGAATTTGTGATAGATTTGCTTCACCAACTTATATGGGTAAACTCGAAAACACTGATCAACTCATCGCAGCGATAGTCGACGCTCTCGAAGATATTAAGGGGGAAGACATCAAAGTGTTGGACTTGAGAGCTATTGAAAATGCCGTCTGCAGATATTTTATTGTTTGCTCGGGAAGTTCAAACACACAAGTGAATGCTTTGGCAGGGTCGGTTCAAAAAAAGGTAAGTAAATCACTTCGAGAGAAACCATTTCAGGTTGAGGGGACAGAATCGGCAGAATGGGTTCTTTTGGATTATATTGACATTGTTGTTCATATTTTTCAAAAACCAGTTCGTGAGTATTACGATATCGAATCTCTTTGGGGTGACGCAAAATTGATAGAAATTGCTTCTAATTATTAAAAATGGCTAAAAAAGAAAAAACTCCGAATAAAAAAAGCAACCTTAGTTCCTATTGGCTCTATGGCTTGATTGCTGTGTTTTTTATCAGCATGTCCTATTTCAATAATGGTGGCGTTTCAAGCGATCAGCGCATCAACATCTCAACATTTGAACGATTTTTGAATGACGATGAAGTGGAGCGTGTATTGGTCATCAATAAAAGCTTGGCACAAGTCACGATCAAGAATGATGCTTTACAGACCTCAAAGCATAAAAAAGCTCGCTCGACGGACTTTTTGGGTCGATCAAATTCGGGTGGTCCACATTACGAGTTTGAAGTAGGTAATCTCGAAATTTTCCAAACAAAATTGGAGGAAGCAAAAAGCAATGGAATTGCATTTGACTATGATTTTAAGACTGTCGAGAATCGCTGGTTAGATGTGATGCTCAGTTTTTTACCCTTAATTCTCATTATTGGTGTCTGGATTTTTCTGATGCGCAGAATGTCTGGTGGTGGCGCTG
>LXNH01000235.1_pt1 | contig 13723 bp, 9 predicted proteins | sample 809111 | NCBI WGS metagenome assembly LXNH01 (sample SAMN04870528, study PRJNA318959) | seawater metagenome | biome: 00002010; material: water; isolation source: marine seawater | place: Greece: Milos, Mediterranean Sea | collected 2013-05-29 | depth 5-7 m
TATGAATGTCCATATTTTAACTTCTAAGGATGGAGGTAAAAACTTTGAGCAACTAACAAATGAGAGAAATTTCTACTATTACTTTGATAAAAAGCATAGTGATCATCATGCTATGGCATTTAAAATGAGTGATCCTGACTATTTAATGGTAGGAACAGATGCAGGTATTTACGAAAGTTTTGATGGAGCAAAAAATTGGCATTACTTTTTAAATCTCCCTTTAACTCAATTTTATAAAGTAGCTGTTAACAATAAGGAACCATTCTATCACATTTTTGGTGGAACACAAGATAATGGATCTGCGGGAGGACCTTCAGCTACTGATGAAGAGTATGGAATAACTAATAGAGTATGGTATAAAACTTTAATGGCTGATGGGCATCAGTCAGCAACTGATCCAGTTTATGACGATATAATGTACGCTACAACTCAAGAAGGTGGTTTTCATAGAGTAGATTTAACAACAGGTGAACAAGTTTATATTAAGCCTCAACCTGAGGAAGGAGATCCATATGAAAGATTTAATTGGGATACACCAATATTAGTGAGCCCTCATAATCCTGCTAAAATTTATATCGGTTCATACAGAGTTTGGGAGTCTGATAGTAGAGGTGATAGTTGGAGAGCAATTTCAGGTGATCAAACAAGAAATGAAAATAGAATAGAATTGCCAATCCTTGGTAGAAAACAAAGCTGGGATAATTCTTGGGATGTAAAAGCCATGTCTCAATATAACACAATAACATCATTATCTGAATCTCCTGTTCAGGAAGGATTAATTTGGTCTGGTACCGATGACGGATTTATTCATGTAACTACGAATGGCGGTCAAACTTGGAAAGAAATACCTGTAACTGAATTAGGACTTCCTGAAAGATCTTTTGTTAATGACATAAAAGCTGATCTTTTTGATGAAAATACAGTATATGTTTCATTAGATAATCATAAGGAAGGTGATTTAAATCCTTATTTATTTAAAAGTACAGATCTAGGAGAAACTTGGGAATCAATTTCTAACAATATTCCTTCTAGAACTTTAATATGGAGATTAGTTCAAGATCATATTGAAAAAGATTTATTATTTCTTGCCACTGAGTTTGGAGTATACACATCTTTAAATGCAGGAAAATATTGGCAAAAGCTACCCGGTACACCGACCATATCTTTCAGGGACCTTGTAATTCAACAAAGAGAGGATGACCTTGTAGCTGCTTCTTTTGGAAGAGGGTTCTTTGTGCTTGACGACTATTCTGCTTTAAGAGAAATGCTTAATAAAGATAACCTATCTAGTGAGGGTAAATTATTTAAACCAAGAGATGCTAAGTTATTTAAGCCAAGAAACGCACTCGGAAATACAGGTGGGCAATATTATGTAGCCGAAAATCCAACCTTTGGTGCTGTATTTACCTATCACCTAAAAGATGTTCCTGAGACAATTAAATCTAAAAGAAAAAAAGTAGAAGCATCCTTAAACAAAGAAAACAAAGATATTCCATTCCCAGGTTATGAATACTTGACTGAGGAAATGAGAGAAAAGCCTGCAACTTTGTTATTATCAATTAATGATTTAGATGGTAATCTAATCAGAAATGTAAATAAAAAAGCTTCAAAAGGATCGGGTAGAATAACATGGGATCTTAAACATAAAAGTTACTACACTATTTCAGCAAGATCTGGTTGGAGAGAATCAACAGGCCCTTTTGTCACACCAGGAAAATACTTTGCAACCTTGTATCTGAAAAAAGATGGAGAATTAGAAAAACTTGATGGTCCAATTGAATTTGGTGTAAAACTTTTAAGAGAGGGAGTTCTCGAAGGGGCATCATTTGAAGAATATAATTCTCATGCTTCTGATCTAGCAGCTATATATAATGAGTACTCTGCTTACTCAGATACTTTTTCAAGATTACAGTCAAAGTTTAACTTACTTGAAAAGGCATTAATGTTGACTGAATCATTAAATGAAAACATGTTTTCTGAACTTGAAAAAGTTAAAAATGAATATATATTACTAAGAGATAAGTATGGAACAAGTCCTGCTAAAAATGAAATAGGAGAGTGGGATAAACCAACAATAGGATCAAGATTATCTATTGCATCTCAAGGATTATCAACTTTTTATGGTCCAACTGAGATGAACAAGTATAATCTTGAACTCTCAAAAAGGTTAGTTAGAGACTATAAAAAGGATGTAGAGTTAATTAATTCAAAAGTAGAAGATCTGGAGATGAAAATTAAAGAATTAAATCATCCTCATATATCTGGTTCAGGAATTAATTAGAAATATATTGATTGAGTTCAAAACAATCTAGTTTAAAGTATTTAACAGAAGATAAAAGGTGGTCAAAAATATCAGAGGTTAAAGCCTCATATTTTGTCCACTCTTTGTCTTTTGAAAAAGTATATATCTGAATTGGAATTCCCTGTGAAGTGGGCTCAAGCTGTCTACACATCATTGTGAGATCATCATTAGTCATTGGATGAGATTTAAGGTATTCCTCGATATATTTTCTAAATACTCCTAAATTTGTTAAGTTCCTTCCATTTAAAAGCATTGTTTTGTCAGCATTTTCTTTCTTATTATGTAGTTCAATTTCAGAGCTTTTGTTGGTTAGATAATCTTTAATTAGTTTGACTTTTTTGAGTTCTACTATTTCTTTATTTTCTAAAAATCTAACAGAACTTGGTTTAATTAATAGTGATCTTTTTATTCTCCTGCCTTTTGATTCTTCCATCCCTCTCCAATTTATAAATGAATCTGAAACAAGCTTGTAGGTTGGAATTGTTGTAATTGTATTGTCAAAGTTTTGAACTTTAACAGTGGAAAGATTTACTTCTATGACAGTTCCGTCTGCATCAGAGCCTTTCATAGTAATCCAATCACCTATCCTTACAGTATCATTTACTGTAATTTGAATACTTGATACAAATCCTAGAATAGTATCCCTAAACACTAATATAATAATGGCTGAAAGAGCTCCTAGTGAAGCAAGAAATGTTCCAATTTCTCTTCCAGTAAGTACAGATAGAATCAAAATGATACCAATAAACCAAATAAATATCATTATTACCTGAATATAGCTATCTATTGGTATATGCTTTAAAGAAGAACTTTGTTTAAAATAGTCTTTTACTGTACCAAGAACAGACTTTACGGTTACAATAAATAATACAATAGTCAATGCCTCAATAATAATTACAAGGTTATCTGTGTATGTGGGAATAACTATGTAAAGAAAAAATAGTGATGGTATAAATGATAGAAGTCTTGGAACCCTATTCTTTATCAAAAGATCATCAAAAGTTGATGAAGTTGATTTTGCAATTCTTTTAAAAAAGGATAATATTATTCTTCGTGTTATATAATTTATAATGACAACTATTACTGATATAGATAATATTATAGTACCTATTGCTATGAGGTTTGATACGTATGAACTAATACCATAATTAGATAAAAATTCAATTATTTCTTTTTTATACATGGTACAAAAATAAAAAACCCACCATTAAGGTGGGTCTTTTAATGATAAAATTTAGATAATTAGTTATGAATAGAGACTAATTCAAGTGTTACAAAGTTTTGATGATCGCTTGCTGCCTGAAGTCCTTCCATGAGTTTTGCACCTTTAAAAGTACTTCCATATTCTTCAAAGTATTTTCCAAAACTTTCCCCGCCTTCTACTCCAATATTGAAGAACATATGAGTTATTCCTTCATATGCATTCTCAGTCCTTTCATATATTCTTGCAAGATTCCACCATCTATGGTTACCATCCATTATAGCCTTCTCTACTAAAGGTTTTGCAACTTCAATCTCCCAAGTCTCAAAATCTTCAGATTTAGCAATAGTAGAATTCATTGTCATCATATCTCCAGGATTAATGTCACCTCCAGCAAAAACTGTAGCTGAAACTCCTTGCAAATGGTAGTTTCTTCTCTCATTACTAGAGTCTTGAGAACTATCAAACATTCTTGAAATTGCTCTTTTAGACATTTTCCCTTTATATACTTTCTGTGCAATTTCTCCAAAGTTTGCTGAACCAGATAAGTAATTGTCTAGTTGTTCTTTTGAGGAAAATCCAGTGATAATAAAGTAGTCTGCAGGAGTTTCCCTTTGATCACTATTTTGAATAACTTTCCAAACTGACTGATTTAACTCGAGTCCATCTTTAATTGCTTGTTTATGAAGAGGCCCCCAGAACTCTTCAGTCCTAAGATATGCAGCATCTTCGCCATCTTTTATATCTACAGCACTTATAATTGCATATTGAGCAGAGGTAGTGATTGTAAATGTAAGTGTCAATAATAAAAATAATTTTTTCATAATTTTAAATTTTGGTTATTAGTTAATAGAATAAACACAGACTAATTCATCTGCTTCACTCATATCTCGAGATGATTCAATTCCTTCCCAGAGCTTTTCCCATTTGAAACCAGACATTCCAATATATTCTCCTGGATTTTCAGCTTGAACATTAAATGCTAGATGTGTCCAACCAGAATAAGCATTTTCTGATCTGCCAATTGCTTCGACTAAAATCCACTGTCTTAAATTACCAGCAAGAATATTTTTTTCAGCAACTGGTTTCCATACTTGAGTTTCAAAATTCTCAAAATCATCAGTTTTCTTATTCATGAAGTTAACTGACATCTTATCACCTTTTTTGATGTCACCACCTGCAAGTATTGTTGCAGCAACTCCTTTAAGTTGATAAATTCTTCTTTCTTTACTCTCGGAACCTGTCTGATCAAGCATTCTTTGAATACTTCTTCTGGACATTTTGCCCTTGTAAGCTTGAAAAGCTAATTCAGTCCCATTATAACCAGCATTCATCTTTTCTTCAGATTCAAATCCATCGAAGATTATGTATTCCGGTGCACTAGCTTCATCTGTTTCTTTAGGTGTTCTTTTCCAGACTGACCATCCATTTTGAGAACCTTGTTTAATTGCTTCTTTATGAATCTCAGACCAGAATGCCTCAAGTTTCAGATAATCTTGTTCAGCCCCTTCATTAAGATCAACTGCATACATAACTGCATATTGAGCATTAACAGAAAAGGTAAATAATAATGTAAGTGTTAATAATAAATTTTTCATTTTAATTAGTTTGATTAATCAACCCAATTTAATAAAGAATTTGATTGATTAAAAATAAATTAACTAATAAAATAAAATTTGTGGAGTCGGCGGGATTCGAACCCGCGTCCATACAAGTAATTAAATTACCTTCTACAAGCTTATTTATCTTTAGGTTTTCGAGAAAATAATTGGTAGATAACAACCAAAATATTATCCTTATCACTTTGATTTAAAATTTTATTCAGTGACAATAAAATTCTAGATTAACTTAATGGTATCTCATATATAAAAACTGTTAATCAAAGTCTTTGTGAGACATCTAGCTTCTCAACCTAGTTGAGATTCGCAATGACTTACTATAATTCAGTCAATTATGCAGCTAGAGCGTAGTTATTTTCGCCATTTAAAAGTTGAAAATTAATTTAACGAGTTTATTTTCAAACCTCGACCTGCTAATAAAAAAATTAGTCTTGCTGTCAAAACCTGTCGACCCCAAAATTTCAAAGTACAATAGATCTGCAAAGATATAATAATTCAGATTATAGTTTAGATGATGCTTCTCTTAATTCTAGAAGATTAGATAACAAGTTTTCGAGGTTTTTAATATCTAACATATTAGATCCATCACTTTTTGCTTCAGATGGGTTAGTATGTGTCTCGATAAAGACTCCATCTATATTATTAACTATTCCAGCTCTTGCAAGTGACTCAATGTGTTCTGGACTTCCCCCTGTAATCCCTGAAATTTGATTAGGTTTTTGAACTGAATGAGTCACATCTAAAATAGTCGGGGCCAATTTTTTTAACTCTGAGATTCCTCTAAAATCAACAATTAGGTCATTGTATCCAAATTGAGTACCTCTTTCAGTTAACATAACTTTAGTGTTCCCTGATTGTTTAACTTTATCAACTGCATATTTCATGCTTTCAGCACTCATAAATTGACCTTTTTTTATGTTAACTGTTTTTCCAGTTTTAGCTGCATTTACTAGTAGATCAGTCTGTCTTGCTAAAAATGCAGGAATCTGAAGTATATCAACATACTCAGCTGCTAGCTTAGCTTCATCCTTACTATGTATATCTGTAATAACAGGGATGTTAAATTCAGAGTTAATTTTTTTTAAAATTTTTAATGCCTGAAGATCACCAATACCAGTGAAACTATCAAGTCTAGTCCTATTAGCTTTTCTATAGCTTCCTTTAAAAACTAAAGGTATTGATAGTTTTGATGTTATTATAACAAGTTTCTCAGCTATCTTAGAAGCTATATCTTCTCCCTCAATTGCACATGGGCCAGCTATTAAAAGAAATTTATCCTTAGATATTTTATCAGTAATCATATTTATTTTCTTTTTACTTTAAATATACTTCCATCTTCACATTTATAAACTTGCCCATCTAATTTAAGTATTAAATTATAATCATGCGTTGCAATTATCATTGATGTACCCATAGAGTTTAATTTTTTAAATAGAGATATTATTTCAGAGCTAGTTTCGGGGTCTAAGTTACCTGTAGGTTCATCTGCAATAATTAAATCAGGATTGTTAAGCATAGATCTTGCAATAGCAATTCTTTGTTGTTCCCCTCCTGATAACTCATCTGGAAATTTACTTATGGCAGATGTAAATCCAACTAATTTAAGAACTCTATCAATTTGATTATTAATTTTATCTATTTCAGACCAACCAGTTGCATCAAGTACAAATTTTAAATTATTGAAAATACTTCTGTCTGGTAAGAGTTTAAAGTCTTGAAAAACAAAACCAATTTTTCTTCTTAAAAAGGGAATATCAGAATTGTTTAAATTAGTTATATCAAAATTTAGTACATTAAAAAAATCAGATTTTGAAGGTTTTAAGTTTCCAAATATAGAATTTATAAATGTTGTTTTTCCACTACCTGTTTTTCCAATTAAGAACTTCATATCACCTTTGTTTAAATCAAAATTAACATTGGTAATAATATCTACCCCATTAATTGATAAATCAGTATTTATTATTTCAACTAGTTTCATAATTAGACCATGTTAAAGTAACAAATTAATATAATATTATTTTGTTAATTATTATTTTGTTTTTGTTTGCTAGATAACTATCATTTAACTTAATTTGTACTTTTATTTTTATGGTTAAAAGATTACTATTTCTAAATCTACTTTTGACGATGTCATGTTCTGAAAGAGCAGACCTTATTTTGTACAATGCTGATATTTATACATTAAATAAGGACTTTGAAAATGCTACTTCTTTTGCAGTAAAAGATGGAAAATTTGTTTATGTTGGAAATGACAATGTATTATCCAAGTTTACCTCTTCTAACATTATAAATGCAGAAGGCCTTCCTGTATTTCCTGGTTTTATCGATTCACACGCTCATTTTTATAATCTGGGTTTTTTTAATAATCAAGTAGATTTAAACGATACTAAAAGCTTTGAAGAAGTTGTAAAAAAAGTAATTGATTTTGATAGAGTAAATCAAAAAGAATTTATTATTGGAAGAGGCTGGGATCAAAATGACTGGGATAAAAAAGTATTTCCTACAAATAAATTACTAAACGAAAGTTTTCCTGACAAACCTGTTGTTCTTAGAAGAGTTGATGGTCACGCTTATTTGGTTAATGATTATGCATTATCTATGGCAGGAATTAACATTAACTCTGAAATTCCTGGTGGAGAATTTGTTAAATTAAATAATAAACTAACTGGAGTACTGATTGACAATTCAATGGAATTAATAAATAATATAATTCCTAGCCCTACAATGGAAGAGTCAATCAAAGCACTTTTGACCGCTCAAGAAATTGCTTTTGAGAATGGACTAACTACGATCTCTGAAGCAGGTATTTCCAAAGATCAAATTGATCTAATAGATAGTCTTCAGAGGAATGGTTCCCTTAAGATAAGAATCTATGCAATGATTAATAATGGTCCAGATGTTGATTTATATATTAAACAAGGTCCATACAAAACAGATAGACTAAATGTCAGATCAGTAAAAGTATATGCTGACGGGGCTCTAGGTTCAAGAGGTGCGAGTATGATTAATGAATATTCAGATAAAAAAGGTTATTTTGGAATTATCAGAACTCCGATTGATTCTATAAATGCTCTTGCTTTTAAACTTGCGGGTACAAAATTTCAGATGAATACACATGCTATTGGGGATAATGCAAACAGGTTTGTTCTCAATTCTTATAGACAAGCATTATTTAACTTCAGGGATCCTAGGTGGAGAATTGAACATGCTCAAGTTATAAATGAAAATGATATAGATTTATTTAATCAAAAAATTATTCCATCGGTTCAACCAACCCATGCTACAAGTGACATGTATTGGTTATATGATAGAATTGGTAAAAAAAGAGCTAATTATGCATACGCATACAAAACATTGTTAGAAAAATCATCTATTATTGCTTTTGGCACTGATTTTCCTGTTGAAGATGTCAATCCTATTATGACGTTCTACTCTGCAATTGCTAGGAAAGACAAAAATGGTTTTCCTGATGAAGGCTTTCAAATGGAAAATAGTATAAATAGAACGGATGCCTTAAATGCAATGACTATCTCTGGAGCATATGCGAATTTTGAAGAAAATGAGAAAGGTAGTATTGAAGTTGGTAAATTTGCAGACTTTGTAATACTAGATAATGATATTATTAAATCGACTGAAGTTCGAATACCATTGACTAATGTTGTTGCAACTTTTTTAAACGGTGAGTTAGTTTTTAACAGAAGATATAACTGATATATGTGTGGAATTGTTTGTGCTTTTGATATTAAAAGCAATAGTCTTGATGTAAGGTCAAATGTTCTTAAAATGGTAAAGAAGGTCAGGCATAGAGGTCCTGATTGGAGTGGAATATATTCTAATAATAATGCAATACTTGCTCATGAAAGGCTTGCTATAGTTGACCCTACTTCTGGAAAACAACCAATAATATCTGATGATGGTCTTAAAGTAATTGCAGTAAATGGAGAAATATATAATCATAAAGATCTAAGACAAAAATATACTCCAGATTATAAATTTAAAACAGAATCAGATTGTGAAGTGATTTTGGCCTTATATGAAAAGAAAGGTGTTAATTTCTTAAATGATCTTAATGGAATTTTTGCTTTTGCATTATATGACTCATCCAATGATAAGTATATAATTGCTAGAGATCATATGGGTATTATTCCTCTCTACATGGGCTGGGATAAACAAAATATATTTTATGTTTCGTCTGAACTAAAGTCATTAGAAGGTATATGTAATAGGATCGAGCTATTTCCACCTGGGCATTATCTTGATAGTATTGATGGTGAATTAACTAAATGGTACGCTCCTAAATGGACCTCATTTGATAGAGTTAAAGACTCAAAAACAATTATTAAGCAAATTCATGATTCTTTATCAGCTGCTGTTAAGAGACAATTAATGAGTGATGTGCCATACGGAGTTTTATTATCTGGTGGATTAGATTCTTCTGTAACTTCCGCACTTGCTAAAAAATTTGCATCTAAAAGAATTGAATCAAATGATCAACAAGATGCGTGGTGGCCCCAGCTTCACTCTTTTTCTGTAGGATTAGATGGAGCTCCTGATCTCAAAGCTGCAAAAATTGTTGCTGACCATATTGGAACAGTTCATCATGAAATAAACTTTACCGTTCAAGAAGGGGTTGATGCTATTAGAGATGTTATATATCATCTTGAAACATATGACGTCACTACTGTTAGAGCTTCTACTCCTATGTATTTAATGGCAAGAGCCATTAAATCACTAGGTATTAAAATGGTTCTTTCAGGTGAAGGAGCTGATGAATTATTCGGCGGCTATCTTTATTTTCACAAAGCCCCAAATGCAAAAGAATTTCACGAAGAAACTGTTAGAAAGTTAGATAAGCTTCATCAATATGACTGTTTGAGAGCTAATAAATCTCTTGCTGCATGGGGAATAGAGGGTAGAGTACCTTTCTTAGACAAAGAATTTATTGATATCGCAATGGGAATAAATCCTGAAGATAAAATGATTAAAAACGGTAGGATTGAAAAATGGGTTTTGAGAGAAGCTTTTAAGGACTATCTTCCTGAAAGTGTTTTATGGAGACAAAAGGAACAATTCTCAGATGGAGTAGGGTATTCCTGGATTGATAGTTTAAAAGAACTTGTTTCAGAGGAAGTTTCTGATTTTGATTTAAAAAATGCTTCTAAAATATTCCCTGTAAATCCTCCTCAAAACAAGGAAGAATTTTACTATAGAATAATTTTTAAAGATCATTTTCCAAGTGATGCTGCTGCAAAATCTGTTCCTTCTGTCCCCTCTGTAGCATGTAGTACTCCACAAGCTCTTGAATGGGATGAGGCGTTTAAAAAAATGAATGATCCTAGTGGTCGTTCTGTCTCAAATATTCATAATGACTCATATGAATAAAATGTTGATAAGTTTACTATAAATACTGGCTTTTTCGGCTTTTTTACCCCCTCATTTATTAGTATATTTAAAGGTATATTTTTTATACTTAAAAATGTCTACAAATAATAAAAAAAATCAGTATTCTGCAGATAGTATTCAGGCCCTTGAGGGTATGGAACATGTTAGGAAAAGGCCTTCAATGTATATAGGTGATGTCGGGTCTAGAGGTCTTCATCATCTAGTCTATGAAGTGGTTGATAACTCGATTGATGAGGCAATGGCTGGATATTGTTCAGCAATATCAATTGAAATTAATAAAGACTCTAGTTTAACTGTTGAAGATAATGGGCGAGGAATTCCTGTTGGTATTCATAAGAAAGAAGGAGTATCTGCACTTGAGGTAGTTATGACTAAAATTGGTGCAGGAGGTAAATTTGATAAAGACTCTTATAAGGTTTCAGGTGGACTACATGGTGTTGGTGTATCCTGTGTAAATGCACTATCACAATTGCTTGTGGCTAAAGTTTTTAGAGATGGAAAGGAATACGAACAGTCTTATAGTAAGGGAAAGCCTAGTGAGCCTGTTAAAGAAGTAGGAAAGTCCGATAAAACTGGTACTCGTGTTACTTTTACCCCAGACAAAGAGATCTTTAAAGAAGTAACAGAGTTCGATTATGAAATTCTATCTAATAGAATGAGAGAGCTATCATTTTTAAATAAAGGTTTAACTATATCAATTAAAGATAATAGAGCTATAGATAAGGATGATAATCCTATTTCTGAGACTTTTCACTCAAAAGAAGGTTTAAGTGAGTTTATCAAGTATCTAGATAAAGGAAGAGTTCCTATTATAAGTAGCATAATTAAAATGGAAGGCGAAAAAAATGGCATCCCTGTGGAGGTTGCTATGGTATATAATTCCTCCTTTTCAGAAAATCTTCATTCATATGTTAATAATATTGACACCCATGAAGGGGGTACTCACCTGACAGGATTTAGGAGAGGTTTAACTAATACTTTAAAAAAATACGCTGATTCATCAGGCTTAACTGACAAACTCAAATTTGATATTTCAAGTGATGACTTTAGAGAAGGATTAACTGCTGTAATTTCAGTTAAGGTTGCAGAGCCACAATTTGAGGGTCAAACAAAAACTAAGCTTGGGAATAGAGAAGTTAGTTCAGCTGTTTCACAGTCTGTTTCTCAGATGCTCGAAGATTATCTTGAAGAGAACCCAGATGACTCTAAAATTATTGTTCAGAAAATAATATTGGCTGCCCAGGCTAGAACAGCTGCAAGTAAAGCAAGAGAAATGATTCAAAGAAAGACTGTTATGTCAGGTGGGGGACTTCCGGGAAAATTATCAGATTGCTCTGAGACAGATCCTTCAAAGTGTGAAGTATTTTTAGTTGAGGGTGATTCTGCCGGGGGGACAGCTAAACAAGGAAGAGATAGAGTTTTTCAAGCAATTCTTCCGTTAAGGGGTAAAATATTAAATGTAGAGAAAGCACAACAACACAGAGTCTTTGAGAACGAGGAGATAAGAAATATATACACTGCACTTGGGGTTTCTGTTGGAACAGAAGAGGATAGTAAAGCTCTTAATTTAGAAAAATTGAGATATCATAAAATAATTGTCATGTGTGATGCTGATGTTGATGGAAGTCATATTTCAACTTTAATCTTAACATTCTTTTTTAATTATATGAGAGAGCTAGTTGAGCGAGGTAATATTTATATCGCAACACCTCCTTTGTATCTTGTCAAAAAAGGCAGTAAAAAAGTTTATGCATGGAATGATGAAGAAAGAGATAATATTGCCAAAGACTTAGGCTCAGGAGTTTCAATACAAAGATATAAGGGGCTTGGTGAAATGAATGCAGACCAACTATGGGATACTACAATGAATCCTGAATCAAGAACCTTGAGACAAATAACACTTAATAATGACAATTCAAAAGAGGCTCAGGAATGGTTTGCAACACTAATGGGTGATGAAGTTCCTCCTAGAAGAAAATTTATTGAGGATAATGCTGTATATGCTAAAATAGATGTTTAAATATGAAGGTTACTATTGTTGGAGCAGGTAATGTTGGTGCATCCTGCGCAGAATACATTTTAATAAAGGAAATTGTAGATGAAATAGTACTACTAGACATAAAAGATGGTTTTGCTGAGGGCAAGGCTCTTGATTTAACTCAATCAACCTCAACATTAGGATTCAAATCAAAGGTTACAGGAGTCACAAATGATTATAGGAGTACATCAAAAAGTGATGTTGTGGTAATCACCTCAGGTATCCCAAGAAAGCCTGGTATGACTAGAGAGGAGTTAATTGGAATTAATGCAGGAATTGTAAAATCTGTTTCAGAGAACTTATTAATGCACTCTCCTGATGCAATAATAATTGTTGTATCCAATCCTATGGACACCATGACATACCTAGTTAACAAGTCATTCAATATCAGTAAAAATAGAGTTATTGGAATGGGTGGTATTCTTGATAGTTCTAGGTTTAAAACTTATATCTCATTAGCAACAAATTTTTCTCAACATGATATTGATGCAATGGTGATAGGTGGGCATGGTGATACAACTATGATTCCTCTAACCTCAATTTCAAAATGTAATAATAAACTTTTGTCAGAGATTGTATCGCAAGATATACTTCAAAAAATTTCTTCGGATACTATGGTAGGTGGAGCCACTCTAACTAAATTAATTGGAACCTCTGCTTGGTATGCTCCTGGGGCCTCAGTTTCATATTTAGTAAATGCAATCATTAATGACACAAAGGAAATTCTTCCTTGTTCAGTTTATTTGGAGGGTGAGTATAATTCTGAGGACATATGTATAGGTGTGCCAGCAATAATTGGTAAGAATGGCTTTGAGGAAGTAGTTAAATTAGATATTAATAAAAACGAAATAGAAATGTTTGAAAAGAGTGTTAAAGCTGTTAAACAAACGAATCAAGCCTTAGATGGTTTAATCTAGATAAAGTTGTTTGTTCAATATTCAAATGTTATATTTGCAGGCGTTAAAAATGTATCATGCAAGGAAATTCATTAATTAAGACGTTTGCGATTTTATTCGGTATTGTTAGTATTTACCAACTGTCTTTTACTTTTATATCCTCAACTCTTGAAAATAAAGCAAGAAATGCTGCTATTGAAAAAATCTCTGAAGATGAGATTTCTTTTGCAGAAAAGAGAGCTAGTGAAGAAGTAAGATTTCTTG
>LXNH01000236.1_pt1 | contig 13692 bp, 10 predicted proteins | sample 809111 | NCBI WGS metagenome assembly LXNH01 (sample SAMN04870528, study PRJNA318959) | seawater metagenome | biome: 00002010; material: water; isolation source: marine seawater | place: Greece: Milos, Mediterranean Sea | collected 2013-05-29 | depth 5-7 m
GATGATGATGATGATGATGACCAAAGGGGCTGTCCTGTACCTAAATACAAATTGTATCATGATAAATGTGTGTGAAACCATATTATCTTATCCCCCGCACCTCCGAAAGGTGTGCGATAGCGGTTTCAGTCTGGCATATGTATATGAGAATGGTACCAGATGCCTCTGTAATGGAATTGGCCGTAGCTGCACCCCCACGAATAACTTCTACGGCAAAAGCACTGTTCTCCATCTATCTAGGACTGACTGTCGCCTGTGCGCTGGCCTATTATTTGGCCGGCATGTCAGCCTTTGATGCTATTAGCCATGCCTTTTCTACTATTGCCATCGGCGGCTTTTCCACCCACGACGCGAGTATGGGTTACTTTGAGAGCGATATTATTCTGCTGATTGGCTGTCTCTTTATGCTGATAAGCGCCATCAATTTTGGCCTTCACTTTGTCGCTTTTTCCAAGCGCAACCCCAGTATTTATCGCTTCGACTCGGAAACAAAGTTTTTCTCTTGGATGGTGCTCATCTCCGCGATTGTCACCTGCATTACGCTCGTGGTAATGGACACCCTGCCAATGAATAAGGCCATTGTTCACGGTTTATTCCAAACCGTTTCGATCGCGACAACGACAGGCTATGCCAGTGATCAATTCGCCGCGTGGCCCTCCTTCCTGCCGGTTTTCCTGATCATGCTCAGTGTCATGGGTGCCTGCGCGGGCTCGACCGGGGGTGGTATGAAAGCCATGCGCATTTTACTTATTTTTCGGCAGGGCCTGAGGGAGCTTAGACAACTACTGCACCCCAATGCGGTGATACCGCTAAAGCTCGACCACCGCCGAGTGCGTCCGGAAGTGGTTAGCGCGGTGTGGAGTTTCTTCGCCGTCTACATGTTCTCGTCGTTTATTTTAGTGCTGTGTATGCTGGGAACAGGGCTCGACTTTTTATCTGCCGTCAGTGCGGTGACCGCGGCAATCAATAATCTCGGGCCGGGTCTGGGCTCCGTCGCGGCTAATTACGCAACCGTGACGGATACCGGCAAATTGGTTTTGTGTGTGGCCATGCTGCTCGGACGACTTGAAATCTTCACGTTACTGATTCTTTTCACGCCGACCTTCTGGCGACCCTAAACCCGACAGGTCTACTTCAACCCGCGCGACTCCTTGATCAGATCGTACGCTGTCGTGATGTTTTGTGAGCGCTCTGTCGCAAGGTCAACCATCTCCTTCGGGACGCCCCGGGCGCTCAATTTATCAGGGTGATTCTCGCTCATAAGCCGGCGGTAGGCCTTTTTCAACTCACGATCATCCACATCAGCACTGACGCCAAGTGCTTTGTAGGCGTCTGCGAGCTGGCTTCGCTGCGGCTGGTACTGCTGACGTTGGTGCTGACGCTGATCACCAAAGTTTGCCTGTGCGCCCACCATACTGATGATGCGTTGCAAGGCCATATCGGAGATACCGAGCGCTTTAGCAACTCGCGAAAGCGCGTTGCGCTCAGCAGTTTCCAGCCGACCATCGGCCAGTGCCATACCAGCCAGGAATAGCATCAAGGTTTGAGCGGTTTGAGGTCGAAGCGATGCCGTCCGCCTAAACCGCAACAGCTCGGCCGAGGGGTCAAAATCGGGTTCCGCGCCCCGCTTGAAACGCTTAATCGCAGAGGCACGCTGAGACGGCGTTAGCCTGAGCTGCGAAAACATGGCTTCGGCCTGCGCGATCTCGGACTCGGACACCCGACCGTCGGCCTTGGCGATGAACCCCAGCATGACAAAGGTAGTATCAAAAAACTCTTGCTGTAACGCATGAAGCCCATCAGGGCCTGTCATACGAATGGCTCGTACCAGCCCCGAGTCAAATAGGTGTCCGACAAAAAATCCGACCAACCCGCCGATCACACCCAAGGTCAAAAACCCGAGCAGACTTCCTAGAATTTTACCCGTGTAAACATTCATAGCGCGGAGTCCTTGTGCGAGGCTCGTTTGACACCATGGTAATGGTTGGACAACCTCTTTGGCAGGGTTCTAAAGCGTTTATATGACCATTGATATTGCGCATCTCGTCCAGAGATGAGCGTCTCGATATCTTGGTTCATTGCCCTTAACGCAACCTCCAGGTCCTCATGGTAGATGTCCTCGGACACCGGAAGATAAATGAGCTCCCATCCACCCTTGACCCTAAACACGCCCGCGACTACCGCGCGAGCACCCGATTTCGACAACAAATTTGCGCACAGACTTGCGGTGAAACACTCGATGCCCTTGAACGGTACGTTCAAGCCACCTGACTCATGAGCCGGAACTTGATCTGGCAAAATACCCGTAAGCCCACCACGCTTAAAATGCCTGACGAGTTGCACTAGGCCTTTGAGGGTTGTGGGCACGTAGGCGCCGCCCGGGCGCTTTCGTGCATCTAAAACAACCGAACCTACAGACGGCAATTTAGGTGGCTCAAACAATCCTAAAAAATCACCCTGGGTTACCAAGTGATGGGGTAATACCTCCCAATTCCCGACGTGCGGTGCGAGAACAAGCACGCCACGCTCATCAGCCGCAGCAGCTTCCAGGTGCTCGATGCCAACGACAGTGAGTTTAGACATGACGTGAGCAGACGAGCGACGCCAAACGTGACCCAATTCAGCGCTCAACGCTCCTTGTTCCAGTACCGTAGCTTTAATCAGTGCCTCTTGCTGATCTCCCGATAGCTCTGGGTAAGCCAGCTCAATATTTCTGCGCACAACACGGACTGTCTGGGTATTCATCCGAAACGCCAGACGCCCAAAAACACGACCTGCCGAGCGCGCTACCTCGAGGGGAACGAGCGCCGACAACCGTAATACCGATCGCAAAACCGTTACAGCGAGCCCGTCTTTCAGTCGGAATTTAAGTGAATTGTGATTGTTTGGCACTGAGATGCGCTTAATTCGGTTTGGTTGCTCATATTATGCCAGTGCTGGCCACTGTATACTTCACCGTTCGGTAATTCGGGATAGAGAAGTGAGTTCATTAACGTTCCAAGAGCTAATCCTAGAGCTCCAGAGCTTCTGGGGAGACAACGGGTGTGTGATTCTTCAACCGCTTGACCTCGAAGTGGGGGCGGGGACATTTCACCCTGCAACCTTTCTTAAGGCGCTAGGGCCCGAGAACTGGAATTCGGCTTATGTTCAGCCGAGCCGTCGGCCCCAGGACGGTCGTTACGGCGAGAACCCCAACCGGTTGCAGCACTACTATCAGTTTCAAGTCGTAATGAAACCATCGCCCGCGGATTTTCAAGAGCGCTACCTTGATAGTCTCAGGCGGCTCGGCCTCGATCCGCTGGAGCATGATGTCCGATTCGTGGAGGACAACTGGGAGTCACCCACGCTCGGTGCCTGGGGTCTGGGCTGGGAGGTCTGGCTCAATGGCATGGAAGTCTCGCAGTTTACGTACTTTCAACAAGCCGGTGGATTAGAGTGCCTTCCGGTAACGGGTGAAATTACCTATGGCATTGAACGCCTTGCAATGTACCTGCAGGACGTAGATTCGGTTTACGACCTCGTTTGGTCTGAAACGCCAACAGGCACAATTAAATATGGCGATGTGTTCCATCAAAACGAGGTGGAAATGTCGACTTTCAATTTCCAACAGGCAGATGTTGATCACCTGTTTAGCTATTTCGACTTTTGCGAAAAAGAAGCTGACCGATTGGTGTCCCTGGAGCTACCGTTGCCGGCCTATGAGTTCGTTATGAAGGCATCACACACCTTCAACTTGATGGACGCAAGACACGCCATCAGCGTGACTGAGCGTCAACGCTACATTCTCCGGGTGAGAACACTGGCCCGCTTAGCCGCGCAAGGTTATGTCGCGTCTCGCGCTAAACTGGGTTTCCCTCTCGCCGATAAAGATCTAGCCGAGGCAGCGCTTAAAGCGCTGGCAGAGGAGCCTGCAGCATGAGCGCTCAAAGCATCTTGTTTGAGCTTGGGACCGAGGAACTCCCAGCCGGTGAGTACGAAAGTATGGCTAAGGCCCTGGCCAGTGGGGTGGCTTTGGGTCTTGGACAGCACGGGCTCACAATAGGCGCGGTGAAAGTGCTCGCTACAGCGAGACGACTCTCGGTTCTGATCGAGAAGGTCGAGGAGCGAGCCGACGATACAGAGCAAGAAATCTTAGGTCCTCCTGTGGCAGCAGCTCGAGCAGATGATGGTAACTGGACACCGGCCGCCATCGGTTTTGCAAAGAAGCAGGGGATGAGTGCTGACGAACTGCAGATAATACAGACCGAGAAGGGCGATCGCTTAGGAATTCGCAAGGTAGCCAAAGGCGCCCTATGTACTGATGTGCTTCCCGCCGTAGTCAGTCAAGCTGTCGATGGTATTCCGGTCTCTAAGCGCATGCGCTGGGGCAGGGAGCGGCACGAATTTTTGCGACCGGTGCAATGGCTGGTTTTGCTCTACGGAGCCGAGGCAATTGACGTTTCGTTATTTGGACTTTCATCCGGCCGAATATCACGAGGCCACCGTTTTCACGGTCAGTCATCGGTCACGATACCCCATGCTGATGCCTACGAAGCAACGCTTAGAGAGCAATTTGTCATCGCATCGGTGGACGAGCGTAAAGCACGCATCAAAACCCAGATTGCGCAACTGGCCTCAAACAACGAGCGCGTGATTGTTGACGAGAATCTGCTGGCTGAAGTGACAGGGCTTGTCGAATGGCCAGTGGCATTGCGCGGCGGCTTCGATGAATCGTTCCTTTCAGTGCCTCGGCAAGCACTGATTTCGTCCATGCGCGAGCATCAAAAGTATTTTCATATTGAAAGCCCCGATGGCGACCTACTGCCGTCGTTTATCACTATTTCAAATATCGAGAGTAAACGGGCTGAGTCGGTCATTTACGGCAACGAAAAAGTCATACGTCCACGACTAGCGGACGCCGCATTTTTCTTCGACACAGACAAAGAGACGACACTCGCTAGCAAAGCACGGCGGCTGGAGAGCGTCCTGTTTCAGCGAGACCTTGGAACACTGGCACAAAAGCAGGCCCGCATTTCTGCTGTCGCACAAACACTTAGTGAATACCTCGGCGCAGACAAGGCGACGATAGAAGCCGCTGGGGGTTTAATAAAAGCCGACCTGGTATCGGATATGGTGGGTGAATTCCCAGAGCTTCAGGGCATAGCAGGGCGCCACTATGCGCTGCATGATGGCGAGTCAGAGGCGGTAGCCAATGCGATTGAGCAACACTATTGGCCCAAGTTTTCCGGTGACAGATTGCCAGAATCCCCAGAGTCCGCAGCATTAGCCCTGGCAGATCGACTCGATACATTGATTGGCATCTTCGGAATAGGGCAGGTGCCCACCGGATCAAAAGACCCGTTTGCACTGCGTCGAGCATCACTTGCCGTCATACGAATTCTTCTTTCCTTCGCGCCGACTGTCAGTCTTGAAATGATCTTGAGAACGGCTAAGGGGTCCTTCCCGTCGGACATCTTAGATGAGGGTGTTGTCGATGCAGTCAAAGGCTATCTTCTTGATCGATTGCCCGCGCACTACGAAGAGCAGGGGGTATCTGTCGACATACTGAGAAGTGCAACGGCTGTCGGCACAGAAAGCATCGGTGATATTGATCGCCGAAGTCTGGCGGTCGCCGGCTTCGCAGGTTCAGAAGCTGCGACTGCTCTTGCCGCTGCGAATAAGCGGGTTGCGAACATTCTCATGAAAGCCGAAGAGGCCCTGCCGTCCGTTGACGAAGCGTTACTATCAGAAGCGGCTGAATGTTCACTGCACGCAGCACTTGCCGAGTCTCAAGCTGCGTTAAACGCTGCGATCGCTGACAATAACTATTCGCTAGCGCTCTCTAACTTAGCCAAATTGCGCGACCCGGTTGACGCATTCTTTGACAACGTATTAGTTAACGCAGAGGATGCCAGCGTTCGTCTAAATCGTCTGGCGTTACTCCAGGAATTGCGTGGTCAGTTCTTGAAAGTCGCTGATCTTGCGGTACTCGCTAGATAAGGCCTGCTTAATAATGTCATTTGATGCCATTGCCGTTGCTCTCGTACTCAGTCTAGCCAGCGCGATTGGTATCGGTTTCCTTATTCGCAAACACGGTGTGTACCGCGAATCTGTCGCAGATGCGCTAGCAAGAGGTGATGTCGCGAAAGAGGAGGTAGAGGTACTTAAACGACAGCTTCAGGACTTAAACCAAAAGCTCGTCATCAGTTCAGGGCGCGAGGAAGGCCTTAAGGCGACCCTTGCCATCAAGGAAACCGAACACGCCGAAAAAATTGCCCTGCTTGAAGACGCCAAGAAAATGCTTCGACTTGAATTTGAGAAAACAGCGCAGGCGCTGGTCAGTCAAGGTGAGAAGTCACTGTCAACGCGTAATCAAGAGTCGTTAAACCAGCTACTTAAGCCACTTTCGGAGAAGATCGACGGTTTTCAAGGCAGAGTAAACCAAGTTCACAGCGATTTAACAGGCCAAAATGCCGCGCTCAAGACACAGATCAAACAGCTTCATGACGTGGGAAAGGAAATGTCGTCAGAGGCCAATAATCTTACACAAGCCCTAAAGGGCGACAAGAAACTCGTCGGAAACTGGGGTGAAGCACAGCTCGAACGCACGCTCGAGCTGGCTGGACTGCGGCGTGGAGAACACTTTGAAGCGCAACAAGCCTTCAAAGGCGAGGATGGTCAACGACTGCTACCCGACTTTGTCATTTTCCTGCCCCAGGACAAACATGTTGTGATCGACAGCAAGGTGTCCCTTGTTGACTACGAGCGCGCCATTACAGCCGAGGATGACAACGAGCGAGCACAGAGCCTAGCTGCGCACGGCGCTGCGGTAAAACGCCATATAGATCAGCTTTCAGATAAGGATTACGCGAATCTAGCAGGTCTTCAAAGCCCCGATTTTGTCCTGATGTTTATGCCTGTTGAACCGGCGTACATCGAAATCATGCGAACACAGCGCGATCTCTTTAACTATGGATACCGGAAAAACGTCATTCTTGTCTCTCACACGACGCTTATGCCCATTTTGCGGACGGTCGCAAACCTATGGATGGTGGAACGAAGCAACGCCGAGGCGCGTGAAATCAGCGATCGGGCTGGAGATATTTTCAATGCCGTATGCTTAGTTGCCGAGCGTATGGAGAGCGTAGGCGCTTCTTTGTCTCAAACTACCAAACGTTACAACGAGGCGGTGAAAAGTCTGGTGGGTCGACAGGGGCTGCATGGAAAGGTTGATCGGTTTCAAACCCTGTCAACCCGGGTATCGAAGTCGTTCCCGGACAGCCTGGATGTTTTGCCCGATCAAACGGATGCCAGCCAGCTGTCCTTGGCAACCGAGAGCCCTACCAAGAAAGACGACGTTAGCGACAAATAAACAAAAATAACCTCAAATAACGAGATTAAACGTCTAAATTAGCCACTGCTAACGCATTCGTCTCAATGAAATCTCGGCGTGGCTCAACATCGTCACCCATCAATGTCACAAACATCTGGTCAGCGCGTATAGCGTCTTCAATCGTGACACGAAGCATGCGACGCGCTTCAGGATCCATGGTGGTCTCCCACAATTGGTCCGGGTTCATCTCACCCAAACCCTTGTAGCGCTGAATCGAACAGCCTCGTCGCGCCTCGTCGAGCAACCAGCGCATGATGTTAGCGAAGTCAGAGGAGGCAAACTCCTTTTCTCCGCGCTTCACAAAGCTCTCCGACGTCACCGAAGAGGCAAGCAATGCACCCAACTCGATCAGTTGCTTGTATTCGCTCGAACTAAACAGGTTGTGCCCAAGAACAATATCGGTGGCCACACTATGCGCCGTTCGGCGGACAACAACGTAATAAGTACCCCGCTCTGGATCACGCCGAACAAAACACTCAAACCGGACATTATTTCCTGATATCGTAAGTAAGCGCTCACTTAAGTCGTTCGAAAAGGTGGTTACACGAGCCTCGTCTGCCATCGCGTCAACAGTGAGCGGAGAGGTGTAAACCAGCTCCCATAAAACATCCGACGAATACACACGGCTCAAACGCTCAACGGTCGACTCTACATGCTGATAGCGAGATACGATATCCGCGAGTGGCTCTCCGGACAGCCCCTCGTCTGATTCATTCCTGAACAACGTGGTGTCTATCAACGCGGCATTGGTAAGGTACTCAGCCAGCGCCTCTTCATCTTTGAGGTACTGACTCGATTTACCGCGAGTTAGTTTGTACAGCGGTGGTTGCGCGATGTAGACATGTCCGCGGTCAACCAGCTCTCGCATTTGTCGGAAGAAAAATGTGAGAAGTAACGTTCTGATATGTGAGCCATCAACGTCCGCATCGGTCATGATGATGATTTGATGGTAACGAAGCTTGTCGGGATCAAACTCATCCTTGCCAATACCGCACCCCAGTGCAGTAACGATCGTACCGACCTCGGCATTGCCCAACATCTTGTCAAAGCGCGCCCGCTCTACATTCAAAATCTTACCTTTCAAAGGCAAGATGGCTTGGAACTTCCGGTTTCTACCCTGTTTCGCCGAACCGCCTGCCGAGTCTCCCTCAACCAAATAAAGCTCACATAAGGAGGGATCGCGCTCCTGACAATCTGCCAGCTTCCCAGGCAATCCCGCAATATCAAGTGCACCCTTTCGACGAGTCATCTCTCGTGCTTTACGCGCTGCCTCTCGGGCACGCGCTGCATCGAGCATCTTGCCGACAATTTGTTTCGCTTCCGCGGGGTTTTCCAGCAAGAACTCGCCAAAAGCTGCACCCATCGCTTGTTCAACAATGGGCTTAACCTCACTCGATACCAGCTTGTCTTTGGTCTGCGAGGAGAATTTTGGGTCGGGCACTTTAACGGAAACGATGGCCGTCAAACCCTCTCGGGCGTCATCACCTGTTGTGTTGACCTTCTCCTTTTTAGCCAAACCCTCTCGCTCAATATATCCATTCAACCCGCGAGTTAGCGCCGACCTAAACCCTGCAAGGTGAGTGCCCCCATCGCGCTGGGGGATATTGTTGGTGTAGCAGAAAATATTCTCCTGAAACCCATCGTTCCACTGCAGCGCAACCTCGACACCGACACCATCGTCGCTCGTGGTTTCAAAATGAAAAATCTTGTTAATCGGCGACTTTGCCTGGTTAAGAAAGTCAACGAAAGCGCTCAAGCCACCGTCATAGCTGTAAGTTTCACTTTCGCCACTTCGCTCGTCTGACAGCACAATTCTCACACCAGAATTAAGGAAGGCTAACTCCCGCAAACGCTTTGCCAACACATCGAAGTGGAACTTGATATTAGAAAACGTGTCTGAAGAGGGCTTGAACCTCACTGAGGTCCCCGACTCCTGCGTATCGCCGATCACGGCCAGCGGTGCATCAGGGACACCGTGCCTATAAATCTGTTCGTGAAGCTTTCCCTGCCGGCGAATGGTTAAACAAAGCTCTTCCGACAGCGCATTGACCACAGAGACGCCAACGCCATGCAGGCCACCCGATACCTTATAGGTGTTATCGTCGAATTTACCGCCCGCGTGCAGAACGGTCATGATGACCTCTGCGGCGGAAACCCCCTCTTCGTGCTGCTCTGTTGGAATGCCCCGCCCATCATCGCTCACACTCACCGATTCATCCGGATGAATAACGATATCGATTTGGCTGCAGTGTCCTGCTAAGGCTTCATCTATGGAGTTATCGACGATTTCGAAGACCATGTGATGGAGGCCGGTTCCGTCGTCTGTATCGCCAATGTACATGCCTGGTCGTTTACGAACGGCATCGAGACCTTTCAGTACTTTAATACTGGAGGAGTCGTAATTGGCCTCTTCGGTACCCGGGGTATTGTCTTCCATGAGATCTCCTTTCTCTTACCCCCTATTATGCCATTGAATTGGTCTTTGTTATCACCCCTTGTTCCACGTGGAACACGGTTATCCGACCAAAATCTGCCCACTCGGACACATTACCAAGTGACACCATGGTTGCGAGGACCTGGACCCTGCTGGCGGCCAATACCGAAAAGACCGCTCTGGCGTTCTCTCCGTCAAGCTCAGCGGCCACATCATCCAGCAAGAATACGGGTGTGCGACCAGTTACGTCGGCGAGCACCCTGCCTTGCGCAACCCGCATTGCGGACATCAACACCTTCATTTGGCCTCGAGACAAAACATCATGTGCCGGCCTTCCCTCAATGAGACACCGAAGATCCCCTCGATGAGGACCAACCTGTGTAAAGCCGCGCTGCCGATCGCTCTGACCGTTGGCCTTAAGCGCGCCCAGTAACGCCTCACCCTCTTGCCAGCCTGATCGCAAATCCAATGACAGACTTGGAAACGTTAAATCCATAGCCAGTAGGACATTGAATAACTCCTCTGACAAAAGCGTAGTTACTCTTTCTCTCGCTTGATGAACCTGCTCTCCTAGCGATGCTAGCTCGCTTAGCCACGCCGGGTCATCGCCTGCGCGCGCCCTTCGAAGCAGCATATTTCTCTGCTTCAACGCGTGATGGTATCGCTGCCACAGCGAGATAAAGGAATGTTCCACGTGGAACACCAGTTGATCGATAAGTCGTCGCCGCGCCTCTGGACCCTCCCTCAGTGCGTTCAGTGAGTCGGCGTTTAGTAGGACCAACGGAAGCTCACGAGCAAGCTCGGATAACGCCTTCACGGGAGCCCCGGATAGTCGGGTTTCGCCACCACCAGTGCGCAAACGGCTAATCCCGATAACGGATTCGGCGCCACCGTATTTCATGCGGCCTACCACTTGAAGGCCTGGTTGGTCGTTACGTATTACTTTACTGAGCTGCGACGTCGTAAAGGACTTACCCGTACCTAAAACATGAACTGCATCGAGAGCCGAGGTTTTGCCGGCACCATTCAGGCCCGTAAATACCGATAGCCCCTCCGATATTTCAAGAGAGGCCTCAGATAAATTTCTCAGATTTTGAATCGATAGCTGCGTTAGCAAGACGGCATCAGGAGTGGCTTACAACCGCATGGGCATAACGACGTACAACGCTTCTGCGTCCGCATCACCGCCCGCTTCGCCTTCTTCAATTAGCGCAGAGCTCGCCGAGTCAGAAAGCGACATACGCACCGTAGAACCAGTTAACACGCCCATTACATCGAGCAAATAGCTCACGTTAAACCCAACTTCGAGCGCCTCTCCAGCATACTCCACCGGGACAGACTCCTCCGCCTGCTCTTGCTCTGGGTTATTGGCCGTAATTTCAAGAGAGCCGGGTGTTAATGAAAGCCTGACCCCTCGATACTTTTCGTTGGACAAAATGGCGGTTCGTGTAAACGCCTGCCGCAACTCGGATCGATCACCAGAAACGGATTTATCGGGCGATCGAGGAAGCACCCGTTCGTACTCAGGAAACTTGCCGTCAACCAGCTTTGATGTGAAAGTGAATTGATGGGTTGCCGCACGAATGTGGTTAGACCCGACACTCAAGGTAACCGAACCATCACCATCAAGAAGTCGAGATAATTCCAAAACACCCTTGCGCGGCACAATCACAGACTTGTCGTCAGCAGCCACCTGCCCAGGTGCCGTACAAAGCGCCAAACGGTGACCGTCTGTTGCGACAAACCGCAGTCGCCCTTCCTTTATCTCCAGATACATGCCGTTTAGGTAATAGCGCACATCTTGCTGCGCCATAGCAAAACCCGTGCGATCGATCATTTGGCGCACAAGGGGCTGCGCCAAATCCATATCAATCTCGCCGTCACCCACCTCTACGGTTGGAAACTCTGCCGCGGGTAGTGTTGATAAGGTGAAACGGCTCCGCCCCGCTCGCACGGTGACCTTGCCCTCTTCCACGTTAAACGAAATATCGACTCCGTCGGGTAGGCTTTTGCAGATATCAACAAGCTTTCGAGCCGGCACGGTGATGTCACCGTCTGGACCCTCACTTTGGACCTCGATGCGGCCAACCAACTCAACCTCAAGATCGGTACCTGTCAAGGACAGACGATTACCTTCTAAGCTCATTAAGACGTTAGATAAAATAGGCAATGTCTGTCGACGCTCAACCACACCAGCAACCAGGTTGAGTGGCTTAATCAGTGCATCCCGTGATACCGAAAACTTCATTCGTATGATCTCTCTTGTCGTAGCTAACGCTTATATCACGTAGTCAGTAAGCGCAGCAGATTCTTATAATCTTCCCCAATGTCCGATGTTGTTCCACGCAACTCCGCTATCTTACGACAAGCGTGAAGCACTGTCGTGTGGTCTCTTCCCCCAAATGCATCACCAATTTCTGGAAGGCTATGGTTCGTCAGCTCTTTGGATAAGGCCATCGCCACCTGTCTAGGGCGCGCGACCGAGCGGTTTCGCCTTTTTGATAATAAATCAGCCACCTTAATTTTATAATAGTCCGCGACCGTCCGCTTGATGTTTTCTAACGACACCTGCTTATCCTGGAGTGCTAACAGGTCTTTCAAACTCTCCTTGATCAAATCAATATCAAAGGGTCTGCCCGTGAAGTTCGCACTGGCGATAACGCGCTTCAATGCACCCTCCAACTCACGCACATTCGAGCGAATTCGCTGAGCGATAAAAAAAGCCGACTCGTGGGACATTTCGATACCAAACTGCTCCGCTTTTTTCATGAGGATAGCAACGCGGGTCTCTAACTCAGGCGGCTCTACCGCCACCGTTAATCCCCAGCCAAACCGACTTTTCAGGCGCTCTTCTACACCATCAATCTCCTTCGGATAACGGTCGCACGTCAGGATCATTTGCTGACCCCCCTCTAGCAACGCATTAAACGTGTGGAAAAACTCCTCCTGACTCCGGTCTTTGTTGGCAAAAAACTGAATGTCATCAATAAGTAAGGCGTCGACCGATCGGTAAAACCGCTTAAAGTCGTTAATGGCGTTGAGCTGCAACGCTTTGACCATATCAGCAACAAAGCGCTCACTATGAAGGTAAACAATTTTAGCGTCGGGTTTACGCCGTCTGAGCGCGTTACCAACGGCATGCATAAGGTGGGTCTTCCCCAGACCCACTCCGCCATACAGAAACAGCGGGTTATAGGCGTCACCAGGGCTTTCCGCTACCTGCTGAGCAGCAGCCATCGCAAGCTGGTTACTTTTGCCTTCAACAAAATTCGAAAATGTGTAGCCATCAACCAGGTTGTGCTGATGGGATGGCACCACAACCGCTGGCGCCTGCTTTTTCGGTAGGCGGGGCGACTCCTCCCTAACCGAATGGCTCGGCGCACTACTGGTAAAGTTCAACTCGTGAGCAACTACTGCTTGCTTAGTGACGCCCGCCGCGCCTGCACCGATCACTACTCTCACAGGCACCGCTGGTGCATTTGAATTAACAGCAGCCAAGCATTGAGCAATGGTTGAGCTGTATTTTTCTTCCACAAAATCTCGGATAAACCGGTTTGGCGCACACAAAACGAATTCTGTGCCGTCTTCAATCACCGTCAGAGGGCGCACCCAGGTATTAAACTGAACCTCTGGAACCTCGCGTTTTAACTCTTCTAAGCACTGTGTCCACAACACCGTATTTGATGTTGACGAGGGGGATGTGGAGAGTATTTGCATGGTGTTATTGCTCTTTGAAGCGAGTTTGTGACTTATTACGACAACAGCGGTGTGTTTCGGCTCATTAATCAGCCACCTCTCGCTGTCGACCTATAGTTATCCACATATTTATCTCCAGTTCAACAAAAATAAAGTTCAACAAAAACAATTATTTAGGTTTGTTTTTGTC
>LXNH01000237.1_pt1 | contig 13624 bp, 12 predicted proteins | sample 809111 | NCBI WGS metagenome assembly LXNH01 (sample SAMN04870528, study PRJNA318959) | seawater metagenome | biome: 00002010; material: water; isolation source: marine seawater | place: Greece: Milos, Mediterranean Sea | collected 2013-05-29 | depth 5-7 m
GTTGCATCACGTGACTATCGCACAGATGGTGCCCGATTCTCTTGAGGCAACGATTGCAGAGCGCGATCGGATTGTCGCGATTGCGGCGTCGATGACGCTCGATGAATCCCAGCTTTGGTATCAGATGGCACTCGCAGGTAAACGCGACCTAAGTCTGGCGTCAGACCCAAGAGCAGGTTTGGATATGGCCATTCTCAGAATGATTGCCTTCCGCCCGGGTCTTGTCTTGCAGGATACTGAACAAGCGGGAGTTGCGACGCAAAAAAAGTCTGATCCACCGGTGCTGCCGGTGGCATCCGACACAGGAAGCTCGGAGCCCAGCAAAACAACCTCTACTGCACCGTCGATTGATGCCGACTCAGCCGATGCTCATGCAAGTGGGGACGCCGAAGCTGTCGCGCCTCCTGCCGAATCAAGTCCCGCGGTCGATATCGAGATAGCGGAAATGCCGCCTGTACCTCGGACGTCTATTCAGTCGATGGACATGCCGGAAGGCGCTCTCGTTGATGCCGATACCAATGCGACCTTGGAGGATGGTGGCGACACGACTCTAGGCGAATCGACGCCGAATCAGGATGACATTGTGGCTGAAGAGCGCGTTGCCTCCGCAAAGGCTTCTAAAGCAGAGCTAGCGGGCTTTGATACGGCGGCTGAGGACCTGCCTACACACGCTTCTTGGTGCGATTTTTTCGAAGAGCTGCAACTGAAGGGGGTGATTCACAGCGTTGTCTCGCATTTTGAGCTCGATTGCGTCAGCGAGCGTACACTGAACTTTAAGATCGCTGAGAAGAACGCAACCCTGTATAACGAGAGACACAACTCGAGTCTGGCTGCCATGATCAGCGATGCGGTTGGTAATGCCGTAGAGGTGGCGGTGAAGGTTGCTCCCACTGGTGAATTAACTCCATTTCGGCAGCGAGAACTCAAAGAGCGTGCCCGGGTCGACGCGGCTGAGCAGGCGCTTGGGAGTGATGAAGCACTAGCGACCTTGCTAACCGAATTTGATGCAGAGGTAGTGCCGGGGACGGTGCGGCCGCCGTTAGTGGAAATTTAAAGGCATGAAACTCAGTCCATCGATTCAGACACTGGTAGACGCGCTCCGACAATTGCCTGGCATAGGGCCTAAGTCGGCACAGCGTATGACGCTACACCTGCTAGAGCGTGACCGCGAAACAGCTTCCTCGCTGGCGTCTGCATTGTCGGTGGCGCTTGAGAAAGTGCAGCGCTGTGACCGCTGTAGAAACTTTACCGAACTCCGTATCTGCGAAGTGTGTGGTGATCCCAAACGAGATGAAAGCTTGCTCTGTGTTGTTGAAGCGCCAGCGGACGTATTAGCTATCGAGCAAACCGCGAGTTATCGCGGGCTTTATTACGTCTTGATGGGGCATTTATCGCCGCTCGATGGCGTCGGTCCAGAGCAACTCGGCTTGGATAGGCTGTCTCAGCTGTTGTCAGACGAGCCCATTGAAGAGGTGATTCTCGCGACTAATCCCACTATGGAAGGTGAAGCGACTGGACACTACATCGCACAGCTAGCGCGGCAAGAGAGCATTAAGGTGTCGCGCATTGCGCATGGTGTTCCCTTGGGCGGAGAGCTCGAATACATCGATACATCGACGCTGGCGCATGCGTTGGGCGGTCGGCGCACATTGAGCGATTAATGCGATTCGAGCTGATAAATGATGATCAGTCCTTGGCTGAGTGTGTCGAGGCGCATCGCACCGAGGGTTTAGTGGCGATCGATACCGAGTTTCGGCGTCGTGACACGTTTCATCCGCAACCCGCATTGCTTCAGGTCTGTTGGAACGACACCGCTTACCTGATAGATCCCCTGACCATCGACGACCCCAGCCCGATTATCGACCTGATGACGTCATCCAGTCTCATGAAGTTAATTCACAGCCCGAGTGAAGATCTCGAAGTCTTCGACTACTGGCTGGGTGCATTGCCGGCACCGCTGTTTGACACTCAGCGGGCGCTAGCGTTTCTGGGGCAGGGGTTCGGTGTTGGCTACCGTTCCATGGTCGAGCTTTATCGTGGCCTCCAGCTCGATAAAGACGAGACGCAATCGAACTGGTTGCAACGCCCGCTCAGTGATAAGCAGCTGAGTTATGCGGTGCAGGATGTCACGCACCTTAGGGATATCGGCGAAGAGATTGTGGCCGCCTGTGAGGCCTTACAACGTCTCGATTGGGTGCTTGAGGACACGGCTGCGATCAGGCTCGGTGGCCGCGGACCGCTCAGTAAGTTTAAATCAGCCTGGAAGCTATCAGCGGTAGAGCAACAGGTGATTGTTGATCTGGTGAGCTGGCGAGAAGCGGAGGCGCATCGTCTCGATAAGCCCCGCAGTTGGATCCTGCCAGATAAAATAATTTCAGCGATTGCCAAGGCCAAACCCAGCTACTTGGGGGGACTGGCAAAGATTGATGGACTGCACGATTCAGTCCTGAGACGTCGCGGCAAAACAATCCTTAGTCTTGTCGATGGCGCACTGGATGAAAATCCCACAGCGCCGCATTTTCGACCTCCATTACTTGGCGATCAGCGGGCGCTGGTAGCACCATTACTCGAACAGGTGCAGGCGACGGCAAAGACACTCAATATCGCGCCCGAAGTGCTGATGTCCAAGGCTGAACTCGAGCAGTTGATACAGGTTTGGCTTGGCGCGTCCGATGATGCTTCGGGCTGCATTAGTGGTTGGCGCGAAGCCGTGTTAACCGAGCCTCTTCAATCAACATTTAACAGGCTTACGCAGGGCGAGTGACAGGAGTCAGCCGGATATGAGTGAGGTTGACGCTCCTAATGAATCTCTGAGCTACCGTGCGCTTATTTCCAAAGCGTGGCCATTGGTGCTCGCCAATGCCTCGGTGCCCCTGCTGGGGCTGGTCGACACGGCAGTCATTGGGAACACCGGTACCACGATCGATCTGGGAGCCATCGCATTCGGTTCCTTAATTTTTGGTTTTGTTTACTGGACGTTTGGATTCCTGCGTATGGGAACCACCGGGTTCATCGCACAAGCCTACGGCGCTAATAACCAGTTAGAAATTAGAGCAATTTTGGGCCGAGGCTTTCTTATGGCCCTGGCGATCGGTTTGTCATTGCTGCTGAGTCAACAATTGATCGGTACCGTGAGCTTCTCGTTATTGGAGGGCAGCTCTCAAGTTGAATCAGTGGCTGCGGAGTATTTTTTCATCAGAATTTGGGGGGCTCCTGCGACCCTTTGCTTGTTCGTTGTCATGGGGGTTTGGGTTGGCCTGGGTGAGTCCCGTGAACTACTCCGGCTCCAGCTGCTGCTCAACGGTCTAAATATTGTGCTCGATGTTCTGTTCGCGGGTGTCTTTGGCTGGGGTGCGCAAGGTATTGCTGTGGGTACGCTTATCGCCGAGCTCGTCTGTACTAGCTACGGGGTGCTGCGCCTGCTTGAGTTTTTGGGATTTTCCAGAACAGCATTTTGGCCTTGGGAGCAAATATTGTCAGGTGCTGAGCTTAAGCGAAGTGTCGCGGCTAACACTGACATCATGATCAGAACATTACTGCTCGTTTATGCCTTTGCTTTGTTTACCAATCGCGCCGCGATTTACGGTGATGTCTCTCTGGCGGCGACCCACGTCCTTATGCAGATAGTGGCGTTCACAGCCTTTTTTCTCGATGGGTATGCCTACGTCGCAGAATCCCTAGTAGGACGTGCTATCGGTGCCAAAGATCGCCTATTCTTTAATGTAGCGGTGGTGCGGACAACAGTCTTGGCTGCGGTCACGGCGTTAGTTCTAGCGGCGGTAGTCTGGCTCTGCGGTGACGTTTTTATCTATTGGCTTACCGATATCGAGGAAGTACAACAACAGGCTGTGCTTATGATCTGGGCGGTCAGCGCCTACGTTTTGTTATCGTTTCCAGCGTTTCAACTCGATGGTATTTTCATAGGTGCCTCTGCGACCAAGGCGATGCGGGACGCGTCCATACTCTCGCTGTTGGTTTACCTAGTGTGTGTCTTTGGTGCTCCTACTGACTTGGGGCTTGGGGCACTTTGGGGTGCCATGGTGATTTTCGTTGTCGCTCGAGCGCTAGCATTGCTGGTATACACACCCAGCACCCTGCGGCGCGCGTTTTCGGCATGATGGAGTAGGGATGGAATCGATCGGGAGCGTTATGGTGAACTGGCTAGGAGTAAGTGATGCCTGACGTAGTATCAGTCGCGGTTTACGCCTCAGCGCGCAAATGCGATACCTATGTGTACATGGCAGAGGCTAGCGCCCCCGATGACCTGCCTGACGCCCTACAGGGGCTTCTCGGCGGGCTGAGGCCAGTCATTACTATTGAGCTCACCGCGGATAAGGTGTTGGCACGCACTACAGGCGCTGAGGTATTACAGAAGATTGCGGATGACGGTTATTATCTGCAACTCCCGCCCGGGCCAGCAGACTTAACACAGGGGCATGCAAGCGATGTTGACGGTTGAAAGCTACTTAATGGCACTTCTTGTTCTTCTGTTAGTAACCATCGGCGGCGCTTGGCTTCTCTATAAACTATGGTTTTCACGATGGCGTCCCACAACGGCCTGTGTGATTACCGGTCTGACGGCTGGTTTGTTACTGGCACCGGCATATCCCATGCAGGATGTCAGCACCCTGGCTCCCGCGTTGATCACTGGGGTTTTTAATTTGCTGTTTGTAGGGGGCTTTACTGCTGCTAAGCCTGCTCTTATTTCGCTTGCCGTTTGTGGCGTACTAGGTGCTGTCATGGGACGCGCCTACGCCGCTGTGGTGAATCGTTAAGTGAGGTTCTGATGACTCGTAGCTGTCCTGATGAATTGTGGAAATAACTCGCCCTTAAAAGGCCTATCCGGTAGGCTCACCGCTCGAATTTTGGAGTAATGCAATGAAATTTACTGGAACCGACAAATACGTTGCCACAGATGATCTGCGCATGGCGGTTGATGCCGCTGTAGCGCTCCAGCGCCCCCTATTGATTAAGGGTGAGCCGGGAACAGGAAAGACAATGCTTGCTGAGGAAGTGGCTTCGGGTCTAGGAATGAAGCTCATTCAATGGCACATCAAGTCGACCACAAAGGCGCAACAGGGCCTTTACGAGTATGACGCGGTTTCTCGCTTGCGCGACTCGCAGCTCGGTGGCGAGGGTGTCCATGATATCGCCAACTATATTAAGCGCGGCAAGTTGTGGGAGGCCTTTGATTCGGATGAGCAGGTCGTTCTGCTGATCGACGAAGTCGACAAGGCCGACATCGAATTCCCCAACGATTTACTAGTAGAACTCGACCGAATGGAGTTTTTCGTCTACGAAACCGGTGAGACGGTCAAGGCGAAGCACCGACCGGTCATTATCATTACCTCAAACAATGAGAAGGAACTGCCCGACGCCTTCCTGCGCCGCTGTTTTTTCCACTTCATTAACTTCCCCGATCGGGACACCATGCGCCAGATCATTGATGTGCACTACCCGACGATTAAACAGGACCTTGTTCAAGAGGCGCTGGAGGTGTTCTTTGAGCTTCGTGCCATACCGGGGCTCAAGAAAAAGCCTTCGACCTCTGAGTTAATTGATTGGCTTAAGTTATTGATGGCAGACGATATTCCGGATGAGGTTCTGAAGAACCGAGACCAGACCAAAGCTATTCCGCCGTTGTATGGGGCTCTCGTTAAGAACGAGCAGGACGTACAGCTGCTGGAGCGGCTTGCGTTCATGCACCGCCGAGAAAGTAATCAGTAATGCTGGTTAACTTCTTTCAAGGGCTCAAAGACGGTGGTGTTCCTGTAACGCCTAGAGAGCTTTTGGATTTGTTAGCGGCCATGAACCGGCAGCTGGTGTTTGGCAGCATCGATGACTTCTACAACCTGTCGCGCGCAGTTCTTGTTAAAGACGAAAAGTACTACGACCGCTTTGATCGTGCTTTCGGTCTCCACTTTCGCGACCTTGAGGGCGTTGATGACGTCATCGAAGCACTAATCCCCGACGATTGGTTGCGCTCTGAGTTCGTCAAGCAATTGTCGGAAGAGGACAAGGCCAAGATTGAATCGCTCGGTGGGCTTGAAAAGCTTATTGACGAGTTCAAAAAGCGTCTCGAAGAGCAGGAAAAGCGTCACGAAGGCGGTAACAAGTGGGTCGGTACCGGCGGCACGTCGCCATTTGGGAATGACGGCTACCATCCTGAAGGTATTCGTGTCGGCGGGCAGGGTAAAAACAAGAAGGCGGTCAAAGTCTGGGACCGACGCGACTTTAAGAATCTCGACGACAGCGTCGAAATCGGTACGCGAAACATCAAGATAGCGTTACGTCGACTGCGAAAGTTTGCGCGCACCGGTGCTGCGGATGAGCTCGACCTCGACGACACCATCAGTTCGACCGCGCGTAATGCCGGTCTGCTTGATATCAAGATGGTGCCTGAGCGTCACAACGCAGTAAAAGTGCTGCTTTTTTTGGATGTGGGCGGGTCGATGGATCCACACGTCAAGGTGTGTGAAGAGCTGTTCAGTGCCGCGCGCACCGAGTTTAAGCACCTACAACATTTCTATTTTCATAACTTTCTTTACGACAACGTCTGGGAAAACAATATTCGACGTCACAACCAGCGAACCTCATTGCTGGATGTCATGCATAAGTACGGGCATGACTACAAAGTGGTGATTGTGGGTGATGCATCGATGTCGCCCTATGAGATCGTGCAGCCCGGTGGTAGCGTCGAGCACTGGAACGAAGAGCCGGGTGCAGTATGGCTCGAGCGTCTGCGTTCAACCTATGAGAAGTGTGTCTGGCTCAATCCAGTCCCTGAAGACGAATGGCAATACACCCAGTCGATCGCCATCACCAATCAGCTAATGGAAGAGAAAATGTATCCGTTGACTCTCGGTGGTCTCGAAGATGCCATGGGCTTCTTGGCGAAATAAACGCGTATCTCAGCGTTAACAATCTCTCTAGAACTTCCCCAAGTGGCTGCGCTTTGGCTACACTCAGTGCAAATATTAATAAGAATGACAGGATTCTGGCTATGACCTATTTTAAGCCCGCCCTCGTGGCCGCCGTGAGCATAATTCTTGTTGCCTGCGGTTCAGAGCAACCCGTAAGTACAGAGGTTATCGAAACCCCATCAGCACCCGTGGCAGCCGTCGATACCGACCGTATCAAAAATGCGGCTGCCGAACCCGAGATGTGGCTGACTTACGGTGGTAGCTATGATGAGACTCGCCACTCGCAGCTCGGACAAATCAACGGGGATACGGTTCAGAACCTGGGCGTAGACTGGGTATTCGAGATGGATAAACCGCGGGGCGCCGAGGCCACTCCCGTGGTAGTCGACGGCGTGATGTATGTAACCGGATCCTGGTCGATTGTTTATGCGGTCGATGCCCGGACTGGTGAAGAGCTCTGGACCTATGATCCAAAGGTATCAGGCGAGGATGCGGTAAAGGGCTGTTGTGACGTGGTTAACCGAGGTGTTGCAGTACACAGCGGCAAGGTATTCGTTGGTGTATTCGATGGCCGGTTAGAGGCGCTCGATGCCGCGACCGGTAATGTGCTGTGGAGCAACGTGACTGTCGATCAGAGCAAGCCCTATACCATCACAGGCGCGCCTCGGGTCTTCAAAGATAAGGTGATTATCGGTAACGCAGGCGCGGAGCTCGGTGTCCGTGGCTATATAACAGCTTACAACGTCGAGACTGGTGATCTGGAGTGGCGCTTCTACACCGTGCCAAATCCTAACAAGGAGCCTGACGGTGCGGCATCCGACGCTATCTTTGCGGAACTTGCCAACGATAGCTGGGGCGATACCGGTGCATGGACCACCGATGGTGGCGGCGGTACCGTTTGGGACTCAATCGTTTACGACACGGTTAACGATCAGGTGCTAGTAGGCGTTGGCAATGGCTCACCCTGGAATGCCAGCGTCCGCGATCCTGAAGGCGATTACAGCGGCGCCTACGACAACCTGTTCCTATCATCCATTTTGGCGCTGGACGCTGATACAGGCGCTTACCGTTGGCACTATCAGGGTACGCCTCGCGACCAGTGGGATTTCACCGCAACCCAGCAGATGGTGCTCGCTGATTTGCCGCTGGGTGAAGATGGAGCTCCCCGCAGAGTGGTGATGCAGGCACCCAAGAACGGCTTTTTCTATGTACTCGATGCGGCAAACGGTGAATTGATTTCTGCAACACCGTTTGCGCAGCAGAACTGGACAACGGGTGAGCTTGATGAAAACGGGCGACCGATCCTCGTGCAGGAAGCGATCGATCTCAATGGCTACGTGGTAATGCCCGGACCGACTGGTGCCCACAACTGGCATCCGATGTCGTATAACCCTGACACTGGTTATGTCTACATTCCTACCAACGTGGCGCTTCCCTATGTTTACGCGAGTAATGAAGCGAGTCGCAATGCTAAGAGCATTTGGAATACGGGCTATGACGCGGGTATGGCATGGGCCTATGAATACCCGAAGGGTACGATTGCCTACACGCAGACTCTCGATGGTGGCAGCTTGGTCGCTTGGGATCCCGTTGCAGCAGAGCCTGCCTGGATCGTCCCATTTCCACAGGCATTCAATGGCGGCACGCTGAGCACCGACGGTGGCTTGGTATTCCAGGGCAATAAGCGAGGTGAGTTTGTCGCCTACGATGCGACCACTGGCGAGCGCGTTTGGTCGCAGCGTTTAGTAGGCGATGCAGCCGCTGCGCCTATGACTTACGAGCTCGATGGTGAGCAGTACGTCTCTGTCCTCTCGGGATGGGGTAATGTCTCGATGATGATTTACGGTGCTGCGCTCGAAAAGCCTGTCACCCAGGAGCCGGGGCGAATAGTTACCTTCAAGTTAGGTGGTGAGGCTGAACTCCCATCGCCGCTCGAGTATCTTGTTGATGAGACGCCGAAGACGGCTCTGGTAGGTGACCCCGAGTCTTGGCAGCTGGGTATGCAGCGCTTTGCCGAGAACTGTCAGTTCTGCCACGGCGCCTACGCCATCAGCTCTGGTGTGATTCCTGACTTGCGCTGGTCGGCTATTTCGGCGAGTGAGGAAGCCTGGGCCTCCGTAGTACGTGATGGCATTCTCAATGACAACGGAATGGTGGGTTTCTCTGACATCATCAATGACGACGAGATAGAAGCTATCCGCAAATACGTCATTCGTCAGGCATGGCTGGCCGTTGAAAACGGTGACGCACAAGCTCCCGAGATTGCCGCGACTACAGGCGAGTAGGCGGCGGCAAAAGCTTCAGTCTGCGGCGTTTCAATAGAGATAGGCAACGAGCGCCGCAGTCACCGCCACATTCAATGATTCCACCTTGTTGGCCATTGGAATCGATACACTGCAATCCGCCAGGGCTAGAATCTGATTGCTAACCCCATCGGTCTCGCCGCCCAGCACAAATGCCGTCGCGATGCCTGATTCTAGCTGGTTTAAGGTCAGGTCGGTATCTCCAGCCATCGTGATTATTCGTATCCCATTGGCTTTCAGGGTCGTCACGGCTTCAAGCGCATTGGCGCAACGGATCAGGGGCGCTCGCATAGCCGTTCCAGCCGATGCTTTGATGACCAATGAGCCGAGTGTGGCGACCCCCAGTTTGGGATAAACAATGCCGGTGATGTCTGCCGCTAACGCAGATCGAATGATCATCCCCACGTTCTGCGGGTTGGTGATGCCATCGAGCACGAGGAAACGATCGCTGGTTTGCGGCGCAGTCTGCGCTAGCTCGTCAACCCCTTTGAAATTAGGACAGTCGATGTCGAGCGCTACCCCTTGGTCCTGCTTTCCATTTTTGGAAATTCGAGACAGCGCCCGCTTGTCGTGATACCTGATCTCAATGTCTCTGCCTTTAGCGTTCTCAGTGATGTCAGTAATGATTCCCGCCGACTTGTTGGAGTCCGCTAAATGAAGCCGTCGCGGCTGGATTTGTGGGTCGCTGAGCGCCTCGAGAACAGGTTTCCGTCCATAAATGGTCAGAGTTTTGCTAAGGTCGATCGCATCGCTAGGAAGGTTGTTGTCAGACATTATGAAATCATTCGAAGGCATCAGGGTGACACTGTACACCAATGAAGGCTGTCACCTGTGCGAGCAGGCAGAGCAGATTCTTGACTACGTTGGCGTTGCCTTTAGAGCTATCGATATTTCCAGTGATCTCGAGTTACTCAAGCGTTACGGCGTCCGGATCCCCGTTGTCCGCGATGACGTTGGGCGGGAGTTAGGTTGGCCGTTTGACAGCTTCGATGTTGAGCGCTGGTTGGGTGTGATCGTCGATTAATTCTCTCGGTCAACACGGATGGCGAGAACGTCACAGGATGCGGCGTGCACAACTCCGTCGGTCGTGGTTCCAAACACTAGATCCAGGCCCCAGCGCGCATGACTGCCGATAACGATCAAGTCCGCGCCAATCTCACTGGCAATGGTTGGAATGGTTTTGTCAGGCCTACCCGCCGCAACATGACAGTGATTAACAGGAATGTTCAAAGACTGTGCAAGCTCGCTGATGGCAGCCTCTGACTGCTGGCTGATCTGTTCCTGCAGCGAGGAGGTGTCTAGCGGCATCTCGGATCCAAGCGCAAGTGACAGCGGCTCCACGATATGCAAGAGATGAATTTCGGCTTGTTGGGTTCTCGCCATCGATGCCGCCTTCAACGTAATCTGAGGCGACTGAGAGCCTAGGTCAATGGCGACAAGCAATCGTTTATAGGCCATAACTATCCTTCGCAATTACTCGGTTAAATGAGAGCATAGCGGTTATTGAGCCCCAAGTGTGTAGTCTTAATTATGGCCGCCTATCTCATCATTATTCTAATTATTGCGGTCGCTATTGCGCCTCTGGCATCGGCCTTGCCATCTAAGGCACAACGCCGTGAAGCGCAATTGCGCTCTTATGCTAGCTCACTCGGTCTGACCATAAAGTTAGAACCGCTTCCTGATATCCCTGCGCGGTTTCGATTTTCACCGTCACCCAATTTGGCGGCTTACCGGCTTCGTGATACTGATGCCGAGGACGGGCTTCAAGACAAGCTATTGCTCCTGAGGGTGGAAGGTCAGTGGATTGATACCCTTAATGAGTCCGCAGTGAAAATGCCGGTGGATGACGGTCCTTCTGGTGTGGAGATCGCGATGGTTAATCGAGGTGTTGCCACTGTCTTTTGGAATGAGCGAGGTGGTGATGCTGACGTCGACCGCTTGCATCGATTACTTAAAGATATATTGGCATTTCGGCGATAATTGTCACCTTCTTGTCATTTTATTCACCGCAAGTGCTTGACCAAAGGCCTCATTATTCCCTTACACTCCGCGGGCAGTCGCCACGTCATTGGTCGGCGATCCCCGGTTTGAGGCGTTGTAGAATCCATGGGTAAAGCGCTAGTTATTGTTGAATCGCCAGCAAAGGCGAAGACAATTAATAAATATTTGGGCAATGACTTTATTGTGAAGTCTAGCGTGGGGCACGTGCGTGACTTACCCACAGCTGGCACTGCACCGACGTCTGATCCGAAAGAGCGCGCCGCTCAAGCAGCCATTACCCGGAAAATGGCGCCCGAAGAAAAAGCTCGTTACCAAGCAGAGAAAAAGCGAGAGCAGTTGATTCGACGCATGGGCGTCGATCCTAGTCGTGGCTGGAGTGCGCGCTACGAGGTGTTGCCGGGCAAGGAAAAAGTTGTCGAAGAGCTTCGGAAGCTCGCTAAGAATGCCGACACCATCTATCTCGCCACCGACTTGGATAGAGAAGGTGAAGCGATCGCCTGGCATTTGAAGGAGCTCATCGGTGGGGATGGCGAGCGCTATCAGCGTGTCGTTTTCAATGAAATCACGAAAAAAGCCATCCAGGACTCCTTTGCCAATCCTACCGAGCTAGATGACAACCGAGTTTATGCGCAGCAGGCGCGTCGCTTCCTGGATCGTGTGGTCGGATTCGAGGTGTCACCCTTGTTGTGGGCCAAAATCGCGCGGGGACTGTCGGCAGGGCGAGTGCAGTCCGTCGCAGTGCGTTTAATCGTTGAACGAGAGCGTGAAATTCGAGCGTTTATTCCCGAAGAGTTCTGGCAAGTCCACGCCGACCTTAAGACCCTCGATAATGTCGAAGTTCGCTTTGAGGTGGTTCGCTTCGACGGCACCCCGTTTAAGCCAAAGAATGAGGCAGAAGCCACTGCGGCTACCAGCGTACTCGAAACGTCCAGTTTCAAGGTCAGTGATCTTGAATCGCGAAAGACAACCTCAAAAGCGCCTGCACCGTTTATCACCTCGACGTTACAGCAAGCAGCGAGTACGCGGCTTGGTTTCAGCGTTAAGAAAACGATGACACTAGCCCAGCGTCTCTACGAGGCGGGCCATATTACTTATATGCGGACCGATTCCACGAATCTCAGTAACGATTCGATCGCGGCTTGCCGAGATTACATCGAGTCAAATTTCCCGACGCAGTATCTTCCCGAGAGGGCGAATCGTTATGGATCGCGTGAAGGCGCCCAAGAGGCCCACGAGGCGATTCGACCGTCCAATGTGAACCTGAAGTCCGAGCAACTGACGGATGCAGAGCGCGATGCACAGCGGCTTTATGAGCTAATTTGGCGGCAGTTTGTGGCTTGTCAGATGATGCCAGCGCGGTATCTCAGCACGACGGTTACCGCATCGGCCGCGGGTTACGATGCCACCGCGCGGGGTCGCGTTGTTGAATTTGACGGCTACACGAGGGTACAAGCGCCAGCCGCGCGGAAGGGCGAAGATGCCATTCTGCCAAATTATCGTCAGGGCGACGCGTTGACCCAATCCGAAATTGTGCCGAGTCAGCACTTTACTAAGCCGCCAGCCCGTTACGGCGAGGCGAGCCTGGTTCGTGAACTTGAGAAAAAGGGAATTGGCCGTCCGTCGACCTATGCGGCAATTATTTCCACCATCCAGGACCGAGGTTATGTGAAGCTTGATCAGCGCCGCTTTTATGCCGAAAAGATGGGCGACATTGTCACGCAGCGGCTACAGGGTAGTTTTGAAGACCTGTTGGACTACGGTTTCACCGCATCGATGGAAGAGAGCCTCGATGAAATAGCCGGTGGTGCGCGTGACTGGCGTGAAGTGCTCGATAGTTTTTACAACGACTTCCGTCAAAAAGTACTGCAAGCCGAGGCCAGCGATGGTTCCGGCATGCAGGCTAACCAACCAACGCCGACCGGTATTGCCTGCAAAACCTGCGATCGGCCGATGCAGGTGCGCACGGCGAGTACGGGTGTATTCCTTGGGTGCTCTGGCTACAACCTCCCGCCTACAGAGCGATGTAAGGCGACGGTCAATTTGATACCGGGTGATGAGGTTGTATCCGCCGATGCCGGCGAGGACGCCATCGCGGCGATCGCCACCACCGATCGCAACGGCTATCACACCTGGGACCTGATCGGCCGCATGCCCACCGGCTTTTATGCCCACGATGTGCAGATCACGCCGGACGGCTGCAACCTGGTGTGGGCCGCCGCCAAGGGCGTCAACACCTCCAATATCCAATACATCCTCGACCAGATTCTCGGCCGGGCAGTTGAGACTGTTGATAAGTGTGTAGGTAATATAAAAGGAGTTATAGATAGCCTTAATGGGATTATGTTACTTACTGCTGACCATGGCAATAGTGAGACCATGCTAGACACAGAAACTAAA
>LXNH01000239.1_pt1 | contig 13587 bp, 13 predicted proteins | sample 809111 | NCBI WGS metagenome assembly LXNH01 (sample SAMN04870528, study PRJNA318959) | seawater metagenome | biome: 00002010; material: water; isolation source: marine seawater | place: Greece: Milos, Mediterranean Sea | collected 2013-05-29 | depth 5-7 m
GGTGGACAGGGTTTAAATATTGCTTTGCGCGATGCAATAGTATGTGCGAATCATTTAACTCCTTTATTTAGGAATAAAAAAACTTCTTATATTGATATTGATTCTGCGTTTGAAGAAATAGAAAAAGAAAGATTGAGTGAAGTAAAGCAAGTACAAGAAATTCAATCGAGACCTCCAAAATTTATTTTAATAAATAAATTTTTGATAGATTTAATATTTCCGATAATAAAATTTATTTTTAAATTTAAAATAATCAAGAGGATACTAGATAAAGAATGGGTTAAAATTTCTAAGGGATTCACTAAAGTAAAATTAGAGGTTTAAGAAATGGGAGATGTTGTAAAAAGAGAAATTAATAAAGACGGAGTTTTGACCGTTACGCTGAATAGGCCTGAAAGTTTGAATAGCCTAAATTATGAATTAGTAATGGGTGTTATTTCTGCTTTCGATGAAGCTAGTTCAAATGATGATATAAGATCAGTAATCTTAACTGGTGAGGGAAGAGGTTTTTGTTCTGGAGCGGACTTGACTGGAGGCGGATGGCCTAATGAGCCTGAATGGTCAGCAGGGGAATCAGCGGCAAATAGCATGATTATTGGAATGAACCCCATGATAAAAAAAATAGTAAATTGTCCAAAACCAGTTGTTAATGCCATAAATGGAGTTGCGGCGGGCGGCGGAGCCGGGCTTGCTTTAAGTGGAGATATAATTATCGCTTCTAAATCGGCCAAGTTTAAATTAGTCTTTGGAAACCAACTCGGCATTATTTCTGATGTTGGAGCCTCTTGGTTTGTTCCTAATCTTTTATCAAGAGCAAGAGCAAATGGATTAGCAATGTTGGGTGAAGATTTATCAGCTGAAAAAGCTGAAGAATGGGGCCTATTATGGAAAACATTCTCGGATGAAGATTTGATGGAAGAAGCTATGAAAATTGCCTCCCAAATGGCTGATGGAGCTATTGAGGGACTGAAAGCAATAGTCCATTCTCACGATAATGCCTTGAGGTCTTCTTTGGAAGATCAGCTTGAGTATGAAACTAAAACGCAAAGAGTATTGTGTGATGCTCCTCCTTTTAAGGAGGGAATAATGGCTTTTTTAGAAAAGCGTAAACCTAATTTTAGAAACCTTAAGTAGTTATATTTTTTAATAAATTAATATAAATATCTCTTAGGATTTTTAAATCATTTAAGGATACATTTTCATCAATCTTATGAATTGATTCATTAAGAGGCCCTAGCTCAACTATTTCCGCGTCCATTGCAGTCATAAATCTTCCATCAGATGTGCCACCACCATTATTTATTACTGGCTCTCTTCCAGTAACATCTTTTATTGCTGATATTATTTTATTTATAAAATAATCTTTCGTTGTCAAAAAAGGATTACCACTCAGCGACCAATCTAATTCAAATTTTAAATCTAAAGAATTGAGGATTTCTTCAAAACCACTTATTAAACTTTCGCTTGTCGATTCTGAACAGAACCTAAAATTGAAATCCATTATTAATTCACCAGGAACTATATTTCCGGCTCCTGTTCCAGAATTTATATTTGAAATTTGAAATGAGGTAGGTTGGAAGTGTTCGTTTCCAGAGTCCCATTTTTTTTCTTTCAAAATTTTAATTAGGTCCGTAACCAGAAAAATGGGGTTAATTATTTTTTCTGGATAGGCAATATGACCTTGCTTACCTATTATTTTTAATTTGCCACTCAATGAACCTCTTCTTCCAATTCTTATAGTATCTGCTACTTTTAATGAAGAGGAAGGTTCTCCTACTAAACAGTAATCTATAGTTTCTCCTCTAGATTTTAATTCTTTTAATAGTTCATCAATAAAACCATCTTCCGGGGTGCCCTCTTCATTGCTAGTTAAAAGTATTGCTATTCTATAATTCAGCTTTTCTGTTTTTAAGAAAGAACCTAGTGCTTCCACGAAAGCACAAATGTTTCCTTTCATATCTGCAGCACCTCTTCCATAAATATGATCATCATGAGTTTCTCCACTAAAAGGAGGATACGTCCATTGATCTGAGGGGCCAGTTGGAACGACATCGGTATGACCTAAAAAACATAATGTAGGACCTTGAGATCCTATTACTGCATAAAGATTCTCAACATTTTTATAACTTATTCTCTCGCAAGAAAAATTCATTCCTTCCAATATAGATTCCAAAATATCGAAACAACCTGCATCATTTGGCGATATAGATTCGATTTGAATAAGCTGTTTAGTTAAACTTTCTAAATTCATTTTACTGATTATAAGCTGAAAACATCTGCTAAAATTATCTTTCCTTAAATCAATATAAAAATATTATGACTGAATATATAAATCATGGTTCACTAAAAGTATCTAAAGAATTAGACGACTTAATCAATAAAAAAGTTTGTATAGGAATTGATCTTGAGCCTGAAAATTTTTGGGCTAGTTTTGAAAAAATCATAGAAGAATTTACTCCCAGAAATAGAGCTTTGCTTGATAAAAGAGAGGATCTTCAAAAAAAAATTGATAATTGGCACTTAGCCAATAAAGGCAAGCCGATTGATAAAGCTGAGTATAAAAATTTCTTAAAAGAAATAGGTTACCTATTAGAAGAACCAGAAGATTTTTCCATAGAAACAAAAAACGTTGATCCAGAAATAGCATCTATAGCAGGCCCTCAACTTGTTGTACCAGTCATGAATGCTAGATTTGCTTTAAATGCGGCAAATGCAAGATGGGGGAGCTTATATGACGCTCTTTATGGAACTGATGTGATTTCAGAAGAAGACGGCGCTGAAAAAGCTGGTGCTTATAATCCCAAAAGAGGAGCAAAAGTCATCGAGTTTTCAAAAAAATTTTTAGATGAAAATATTCCATTAAGCCAAGGTTCTTATAAAGACATTACGGCGTTTCAAATATTAGATGGCAAATTACAAATAACACTATCTGATCAAACTCAAACCACTATTGAAGATGACTCAAAGTTTATTGGTTATGTTGGCACAACTGAAAATCCAACAGGAATTTTGCTTAAAAATAATCTCTTACACCTAGAAATACAAATAGATAGAAACGATTCTATCGGTAGCGATGATCCAGCAGGAATTAAGGATGTATTGGTTGAAAGTGCTGTAACAACAATTCAAGATTGTGAGGATTCCGTTGCAGCAGTAGATGGGATTGATAAAGCTGAAGTTTATGGAAATTGGCTTGGCTTGATGAAGGGAGACTTATCAGAAACTTTTTCAAAAAATGGCCAATCTTTAACAAGGACTCTTAACAAAGATAGAGAATATGCCGATGCAAGTGGCAATACTTTTTCTCTTCCAGGCAGAAGCACCATGTTGGTAAGAAATGTTGGGCACTTAATGAAAAATCCAGGAATTTTAGACGCTAACAATGAAGAAGTTTTCGAGGGCATCATGGATGCGATGTTTACCATTGCGATTGGAAAACATGACGTGCTTTCATCAGGTGATTTATCAAATAGCCGAGCTAAAAGTATTTATATTGTTAAACCTAAAATGCATGGTCCTGAAGAAGTAAAATTAACATGCGATTTATTTGCGGCGGTTGAAAAAGCAGTTGGTCTAAATCCTTTGACAGTAAAAGTTGGCATCATGGATGAAGAAAGAAGAACTACAGTCAATCTAAAAGAATGTATCAAAGTTGCTAAAGATAGAGTGATATTCATTAATACTGGTTTCTTGGATAGAACTGGTGATGAAATCCATACCAGTATGGAAGCTGGACCTTTTATTAAAAAATCTGAAATGAAACAACAACCATGGATAAGTGCCTATGAAGATTGGAATGTAGATACCGGATTAGAAACAGGGTTTAAAGGCAAAGCTCAAATTGGAAAGGGTATGTGGCCAATGCCTGATGAAATGTTAAATATGTACGAAACGAAAACTATGCATCCCGAGGCAGGAGCAGATTGTGCATGGGTTCCATCTCCTACAGCTGCCACTTTGCATGCCCTTCATTACCATCAATTGAATGTTCCATCTGTTCAGGAAGATTTATCAAAAAGGGCTAAGGCCAGTTTGGAAGATATTCTTGAAATTCCATTATTAAAAGACCCGGAAAACTTATCATCAGAAGAAATCCAAGCTGAACTTGATAATAATGCTCAAGGTATTTTGGGTTATGTTGTTCGTTGGGTAGACCAAGGGGTAGGCTGTTCAAAAGTTCCAGACATCAATAATGTTGGTTTGATGGAGGACAGAGCAACTTGCAGAATCTCAAGTCAACATATTGCTAATTGGCTTCATCATGGTCTTACCAATAAAGATCAAGTAATGGAAACGATGAAAAAAATGGCACAAGTAGTTGATGATCAAAATAAAGGCGATCCTAACTATGAAAATATGGCACCAGATTATTCTGGATATGCTTTCAAAGCCGCATGTGATTTAGTTTTGGAAGGGAGGAATCAACCAAGTGGCTATACCGAACCGATCTTGCATTCTAAAAGATTAGAATATAAATCTTGAGAAGTGAGCACTCTTGAAGATCGTTTAGCTTGGCTAGATCAAGTTAAAGAAGAAGTCTTAGAGCCTGAGAGACCAATCACAGATCCGCATCATCATTTATGGCCTGGAGAACTTCATTATTTATTGGATGACTTGTGGAAAGACACTGATGACGGTCACAATATTACAAAAACTGTTTTCATTGAATGCTCACAAGAATATTTATCCGATGACGATGAAAGTTTAAGGCCAATTGGCGAAACTATCTTTGTGAGAAACATCGCATTAGAAGCAAAAAAAGAACCAGATAAAGCACAAATTTGTGGAATCGTAGGACATGCAGATTTGCTTTCAAAAAATGTTCCATTAATTCTTGAAAAGCATTTAGAAGAAGGACAAGGTCTTTTTAAAGGTATCAGACATGCTGGAGGCTGGGATCACCACGACGAAATAGGTAATTCCCATCATAATCCTCAAAAAAATCTTTACCTGTTAGATGAATTTTCAGAAGGCTTGAATGAACTTGAAAAAAAAGATTTATCATTTGAAGCCTGGCAATACCATCATCAAATCGATCAAGTAACACTTTTGGCTAAAGAACATCCAAACCTTAAGATTGTTTTAAATCATTTTAGTGGCCCTATAGGAATAGGCCCTTATCAAGGCAAGCAAAATGAAATTTTTGAAACATGGAAAAAGGATATTGATGAGTTAGTAAAAAATCCCAACGTCTATGCTAAGTTAGGCGGATTAGCGATGCCTATCAATGGATATGATTTCCACAAACAATCTATGCCTCCTTCCTCAGATGAGCTAGTGGAGGCACAAAAAAACTACTATGAGCACTCTATTAAAAGTTTTGGGCCAGAAAGATGCATGTTTGAGAGTAATTTTCCTGTAGATAAACAATCAGTCTCATACCGAACAGTTTGGAATGCCTTTAAAAAAATGACAAAAGGCTTTTCTCAAGAAGATAAAGATTACCTTTTTATGAAATCAGCAGAAGATTTTTATTCTTTGTAAATTATTGATTAAAGCCCTGAATTTCGGCGGCTTCTTCTCGAACAATTTCAGGAGCTCCTAAAATTTGTCTATTTAGACCAATTCTTTTAAACCAATAGTGTAGTCCTAATAAATCAGTAAAACCCATACCACCATGAACTTCCGTAGCTTTTTTTGAAATAGATTTACCTATCTCAGACAAGTGAGATTTAGCCTGACATGCCAATAGTCTTGATTCTTTTATAGAATCGACTTCAAAGGAATGAGCTGCTTGCCAAACTAAAGAATAACAGGGTTCAAGATCTGCTGCCATTTCGGCACACATATGTTTCACAGCTTGAAAAGATCCAATGGTTCTATTGAACTGTTTTCTTTCTTTTGAATAAGCGACAGCCTTTTCAATCATCGATTCAGAGGCTCCCAAGGTATCGGCAGATAAAATTATTCTTCCAGCATCAATTACTTTTTTTACAATTTCAATATCCTTAGTTGATTCTTCAAGAACTTCACAATCGACTTTGTCTAATACCAGCTCATGAAAGGTTCTGGTCTTATCTACAGTACTCAATTTGTTAATAGTAAGATTTTTATCTTTTGAATCTATAAAGAATAAAATGCCTGCTTTAGTAGATAAAATAATTTTATCTGAATTCTCTGCATCCATTACAAATAGCGCTCTACCAGATACTTTATTATTTTTTATTTCTAATCCAGCATCTTCTCTAGCTCCAACAAATTCGCTGAGACCAATGCCAAATCTTGTTTCGTTAGAAACAATTTTTGATAAAAGCTTTTCTCTTTGACTTTCACTGCCTCCTAGATTTATTGCCAAAGGAGCCATTACATATGAGCCTGAAAAAGGAATTGGTCCAACTCCATTTCCTAAAGCTTGCGATATCGCAACGGCATGAAGCAGGCTTAAGCCCAATCCGCCATATTTCTCTGGAACAAGCAGGGCGTTAACCCCTAAATTAATAATACCTTGATAAATTTCTGCTTGAAGTTCTTGACCTTCACCACTTGCGATTTTTCTAATCTCATCAATAGAAGCATTATCCGTAAGGAATTTTTTGACATTATCTTGAAAAAATTCTTGTTCTTCTGATAAACCAAAATACATTTCAAACCTCTACAGTTACTTTTGGCTCTCTTGGCATGCCTAATCCTCTTTCTGAAATAATATTTTTCTGAATTTGATTAGTTCCCCCACCAATTATCAACCCTAAGAAGTACATATAAGTAAATTGCCAAGATCCACCATCTCTGACATTAGGATCATCTTCATAGAGAGTTCCTAACTCACCCATAATATCAATGGCTAATCCCTCCAGCTCATGTCTAAGTTCTGTTCCAACTAATTTTTGAATCATTCCACCTAATTTTACATTTTGATTGGGGTTGATTTTTGAAGAAAGCAAACGCAAAGAGTGTGCTTGAACAGCCATTACTTTGCCTTGAACTTGTAGGAGTCGTTCCCTATAAGAAGGCACATCAATCAACCTTCTTCCATCAATAGTTTCTTCTTTCATTAAATTAATTAGTGTATTGAGCCTATTCATAGTTGCATTCGGATTTGCAAGCGAGCCTCTTTCGTGACCCAAAACGGAATTTGCAACAGACCAACCTTCACCTCGTTTGGCAACAAGATTTTCTTCCGGAACTGTAACATCATCAAAGAAGACTTCGTTAAATCCTGCTTTAAGAGTCATATCAACCAACGGTCTAATTTCTATTCCTGGAGTATCCATGGGAATCAAAATAAAACTAATACCTGCATGTTTCGAAGCTTCTGGTTCAGTTCTTATCAAACAAAACATCATTTGAGAAAACTGCGCAGTACTAGTCCATATTTTTTGACCATTAATTACCCATTTTCCATCTATTAGCTCTCCTTTGGTTTGAAGGTTAGCCAAATCACTTCCTGCATTCGGTTCTGAGTATCCCTGACACCAAATAGTTTCTCCATGCAAAGTTGATTTAATATATTTTTGTTTTTGTTCTTCGGTTCCCCATTCCAGAAGAGTAGGAACCAACATATCTATACCTTGCCCTCCCATTGCATTTGGAACTTTATGCTTAGAAAATTCAGTAGCGATAATTCGGCTTTTGATAATGTCAGGTTCGCCTCCATAGCCGCCATATTCTTTGGGAATAGATCTTGCAAAGTAACCTTTTTCTATAAGAAGTCTTTGCCAGTCGGATCGATTTACTATTTTCCCAGATTTTTCATTTGAATTATCGGATAGCGCATCATGCATTTCAAATTTCTTATCATTCGAGGTAGTTATAATTGCGTTGCTATATTCTTTGCAAAAGCTTTCAACTTCTTTAGTAAATTCATCATATTCTGAGCCAAATTCAAGATCCATTTTTATCTCCTAAAACTTTATCAACAAACTTATTCTATAGGCAAAACGAAAAAACACCATATGACCCAAAAAATATTTTAAAAAAAAATAAAAACTGTTAAATTTAATCAGTGAATAAATTAGTTAATGGAGTCATGATCTCCGCTGCGATCTTTTTTTTAGGCATGGCAGTTTTAAGGATTGTTTTTTTTGATTATCAAAACTTTCCTGGTTCTGGATTCTCTGTTGAAGAACTTTCAAGTTGGAAATCAAGAACTATTGACCCAACCATGTACTTAACGCTTTTGTATTTTATATATAGATATTTTATAGGCAAAAATCCAACCTCAACCATTTGGCCTGTTTATGTAGTAACGATTTGTTTTAGTTTTACTCAATTTGTCGCTTTGTTTACATTTGATAAAGTAAATTTATTTATGCTGATTAATTTATTAATTACAGTGGTCGCTGTGTTTATTTTTAGAATTGCTCACAATAGAAGAAAAAAAGAAGTCTCAACCTTTTAAATTTTGTTATAGTTTCTCCCGTTTTGAGAGTTAGGGGGGTTTAAAATGGAAAGATTTATAAAATTATTGCTGAGCGGATTATTTGTCTACTTGATTTTTCTTTCTATCGATGGCGTATTTGAACTTAATTATCATACAAATTTTCTTCTCTTGGGGCTTACTCCGGAAGAATTAGAATCTTTAAGAACCAAAACGGTTCGGCCTATGTTGTACCTGACAGGTATATATTTTATTTTTAGATATTTCACAGGAAAAAATCCAACATCTACTGTTTGGCCTGTCTATGTAATGTTTGCATCTTTTTCTTTTACACAATTTATAGCCTTTTTTACCTCGCCATTTAGTGTCTCCTTGATTATTAGCTTTCTACTTTCTCTATTTGCAACAGCGGCACTTAGAATCGCTCACAATCAAAGGCAAAAAGACGTTTCTACTTTCTGAGCTAATCTAAAAAAGATATTTATTTTTTTTTATTATTTGCTTTAAAATCTTTTTATGGAAAATCAAAAAACAGTTTTAGTAACCGGCGGATCAGGATTCATTGCTACTCACTGCATTATCAAGCTGACAGCGGCAGGCTTTAAAGTAAGATCAACAGTTAGAGACTTAAGTAGAACAAATAAACTAAATCAAATTATTTCAGATGGATTGCAAGAATATGAAGGACAATCCGAACTAGCCATAGATTGGAAAGTCGCAAACTTAACTAGTTCAGAAGGTTGGAAAGAAGCAATGGAGGGTTGTGATTTCGTTCTGCATGTCGCATCACCTGTCATGATGGAAAACCCTAAAGATGAAAATGAATTGATTACGCCTGCTCTAGAAGGTACGAAAAACGTTTTAAAAGCAGCTTCAGAAGCTGGAGTTAAAAGAGTTGTTGTGACGTCTTCTGTTGCAGCAATACTATATGGAAGGGATGATGAAATTGACAAAGAGTTTTCGTTTAATGAAGAGCATTGGACCGATGTAAATCACAAAAATACAAGCGCTTATGCTAAATCCAAAACGCTAGCAGAAAAAGCTGCCTGGGAATTTATAGAGAAGGATTCTAGCGGCATGGAACTTTCTGTTGTAAATCCGGCAATGGTTTTTGGACCTGTTCTTGAAGAAGATTATGGGACAAGTGTTGGAGTAATTCTTGAAATGATGTCAGGCAATTACCCTATGGTGCCAAATATGGATATGGGTGTGGTAGACGTAAGAGATGTTGCCGATCTTCAATTACTTGCAATGACTCATCCTGAGGCAGCAGGAAAAAGATTTGTTTGCTCAGAAAGCAATATGATGATGAAAGAGCAGACAGATTTTCTAAGAGATGCTTTTCCAGAATTTCAAAATAAAATTCCATCTCGCGAAGCACCGACTTGGCTTTTAAAACTTTTTGCCTTCTTAAGACCGCCCTTAAAAATGATTGCTCCCGAACTTGGAAAAAATAGAAAATTGGATTCATCCAGAGCAAGAGAACTATTAGGCTGGAAACCCAGACCAGCTAAAGAAGCTATTAAAGCAGCGGCTGATAGTTTAATTAAGTTTGATTCGCTAAATTAAAAAAAATATTAATTTCTAAACTCTCTTCTTTCTCCTCTAAATACGCAAGTTAGATGATAAACGATAGAAACTTCTTGAGTAATATTTTGAGTAATTTCATGATTCCGATACATGCAATAATTAGCCATCATAAATGGTAAATCTGTTTGTTTTTCAGTCATCACATAAAGAATGTCATTTTTTTCGCAGTCTTTATCTTTTAATTCTGACTCTACAGAGGTTAAATTCAAATTAGGAATCAAGCAGATATCGTCAAAACCTGCAAAAGAATTAAAACTTATTAAGAAAACTAGGGATAATATTTTTTTCATATGAATTATTTTATAAAAAAAAAGGCAAAGATGTATAATCTTCCTTCAAATTAAGATTTGCGGGCATGGTATAATGGCTATTACTTCAGCCTTCCAAGCTGACGATGCGGGTTCGATTCCCGCTGCCCGCTCCAAGAACTTAGGAGAGTGTTTTGGAAAAAATAAACCAAGTTTTAGAAGCTGCTTTAGAAGAAAGTAAAATTCCTTACGCAGCTTATGCTGTTACTAATTCTAAGGAAACCTTGCTTTCTGGTTCTGTGGGATTTACTGATCTAGAGAAAACTTCACCATTAAACTCTGATGCAGTATTTAGGATTGCTTCGATGTCCAAAGCGCTGACTTCAACGGCATTTATGCTTATGGCTCAAGAGAAAAATCTCGATCTACATTCACCTGCTGAAAATTACATAGATGGTCTCAAGAATCTTCAAGTCGCTGACTTAAAAGATGGACAAATAAGTTATTCCAAACCAGATTCAAAAGTTACGCTTCATCATTTGCTCACTCATACTTCCGGATTTGGTTATGACTTTCACCATGAAACTCTCTCGCATCTTTTACTGGATGAAAAAATTGTCAGCCTTTTGGATAAAGAAGGAAAGTTTTTAGAGGCGCCTTTGATAGAGCAGCCAGGTAAATTCTGGCATTACGGAATAGGCGTGGGCTGGATTGGAAAAATTATAGAAAACCTCTCAGGCCAATCTTTAAACGACTACATGACAGAAAAATTATTTAAACCCTTATCGATGGATGATACTTCATTTGATATTTCTACTTTAGGCGAAGAAAGGTTGCCTAATCTTTATTCGATAGGAGAAGACGAAAGTTTAGTTGATATAAGTGAGCTAATGTCGCCCCCTCAAATAGAGGATTTTGCTTATGGCGGTGGGGGAGTGTTCTCTACACCAAATGACTATGCAAAATTTTTAAGAATGTTTCTCAGTCAAGGAAAAATAGATGGCTCTGAGTTTTTACCTAGTAATATCATTACAAAAATGACTCAAAATCAAATCGGTAATTTAATTGTGCCTTTTCAACCATCTTATAATCCAATAATAATTTCTCCGAATGAGTGGTTCCCCGAAATAGAAAAAAAATGGGGTTATAGCTTTATGATTAATATGGAAGATATTCCTGGAAGAAGAACCAAAGGTTCTTGTGCTTGGTCAGGGATTATGAATACTTTTTTTTGGTTCGATCAAGAAAAAGATATAGGCGGGACTATAATGATGCAAATAGCTCCTTGTTATCATGAGAACCCTAAACAAGTTTTAAAGAGATTTGAAGAATTTGTTTATTCTGAAACAGACTTATTAAAAAGCTGATCAGCTACATAAGGATTGGTTAAACGTTCTTGCCCAATTGTTGAAATGGGCCCATGACCAGGAATAAAAGTAATGTCATCGCCCAACGGTAAAACTTTTTCTCTTATAGCTGATATCAAAGCATCCATGCTTCCGCCAGGTAAATCTGTCCTTCCCACAGAACCTTGAAATAAAACATCTCCAACGATAGCTAATTTAGATTCCTTGTGATGAAAAATAACATGTCCCGGTGTATGCCCTGGACAATGATAAACGTCTAATTTTTCACCATCTAATTCGATTTGATCTCCTTCATTCAACCATCTATCAGGAGTAAAGTTTTTTGCGCTTTCCATTCCATAGGATTTGCCTTGCATTTCTAATGTCGAAGTTAGAAATTCATCTTCAATTTGAGGACCTTCGATATCAACGTTAAATTTATCAGCTAATTCTCTCGCTCCAGCAGCATGATCTAGATGGCCATGCGTGATAAATATTTTAGACAAGGTAAGACCCTGATCTTCAATAAATTTTTCTATTGTCTCTAAATCTCCACCTGGATCGTTGACTGCAGCGATTTTAGTATCTTCTTTCCAAATCACAGAACAATTTTGCTGAAAAGGAGTGACAGTGATAATTGCAGCTTTAAGTAATGCCATTTTAACTATTTTATGTTTATTATAACTTATGGAGTTCAAAGTTTTAGATACGAATGGGATAAAAATTAGAGCGGCAGTTGAAGGAGAAGGACCGCTTGTAGTAATGGTGCACGGTTGTCCAGAAAGTTGGTACAGCTGGCGTCATCAAATCCCAGTTATAGCGGCTGCCGGATATACGGTGGCAGCGATCGATGTGAGAGGTTACGGCGGTTCGGATAAGCCTCATGAAATAGAGGCATATTCTTTAAAAAATTTGAGTCAGGATGTCATTGGCGTCATCGATGCTATGGGGTTCGATAATGCTATCTTATTTGGACATGATTGGGGGGGACCAATTGTGCACACGACGGCTTTATTAAATGAGAACAAGATTTCAGCCGTTGCTGGACTATCAGTGCCTTATTTCCCTAGAGGAGAAATCTCTACGATTGATCTTTTTAAAATGATTTACGAAGGAAAATTTTTCTACCAGCTTTATTTTCAAAAAGAAGGAGTAGCAGAAGAAGAATTTGAAGCAGACATCAGGAGATACTTGGAAATAACTTATTTTGCAGCTGATGGCAGAGGGATGAAAAAACAATTTGAAAATCCTTTCAATGTCTTAGAGAAAGATGAAAATGCAAAATTTCTTGATGGTGCAATAGAATTTGACGAATATCCTGAATGGATATCTAAAGAAGAGATGGATTATTACATCAGTCAATTCGAAGAAAGCGGCATGAGAGGCCCTTTAAATAGATATCGTGCTCAGCAAATAGATTTTGAAGATCTCAAAGATTTTAAAGACGCAAAATTAAAGCAACCAGCATACTTTATTACTGGTTCTTTAGACCCAGTCAACTTTTTTGTTGGCTCAGGTTATAAAGATTCTTTGGATTTAAAGGATTCAATTAAAGATAGATATGAAAATCTTATTGATGCCCATCAAATCGATGGAGTTGGCCATTGGGTTCAAGAAGAGAAACCCCAAGAAGTAAATGATTTTCTATTGAATTTTTTAGAAATTATTAAGTCGTAATCTCATCAGGCTTGGAATATCTTTCTAAATTAATTTCAAATTCGCTTAACCTTTTCCAGATACTTCTTAATTCTGTAATTGTTGTCCAATTGAATAAGAACAACGCAAAACCACTATGAACTCTATCAAAAGCATTTGAAATTTGTATCACGACTCCCAGCAAGGCGACACCAGTGAATAAGCTTGGCCCAATTATTAAAAAAGGTACTACCACCATAAATTGTCCATAACTTTCTATCCAAATATCAAAGTAACCATAGTGCATGTAGAGCCTTTGATAGTTAAACCTTATTCCTGTAAATAAATTCCATAAGGTATCAGTTTGAGCGTAATTCACTTTGTCATCTTCACCTAGTACAAGGTCTTTACGAAACGCAGCTTCAACTTTTTGATTGTTATACTCTAGACC
>LXNH01000240.1_pt1 | contig 13557 bp, 9 predicted proteins | sample 809111 | NCBI WGS metagenome assembly LXNH01 (sample SAMN04870528, study PRJNA318959) | seawater metagenome | biome: 00002010; material: water; isolation source: marine seawater | place: Greece: Milos, Mediterranean Sea | collected 2013-05-29 | depth 5-7 m
CCTTAAGAAATAAATATCCTTAGCTAGTATTTTAAAAAGCGGAACTTTTGTTTCGCTTTTTTTTATTGCTTTTTGATGAGTAAAGCGTAAACAGGGAAGTGATCGCTATAACCACCTGTAAATGTACCCCCTGCAAAACTTCTAAAAGGATAGCCCTTGTAGCGCCCTTTTTTATTATATAGATAGCTTGGATTAAATATCCCTGCTTTCCAAAAATACCAGTTGGTATCGCTTTCACCTAGTAGGCTAGGGCTCACATGGACTTGGTCCAATACGTTCCATTTGTCGCGATAGCAGCTCGTTCCAATTCCTTTTTTATAAAAGGACATCATGGGATTATAAAAAATACTGTTTTCAGTTACTTCGTCTCGATCACCAACAGCACCCAAAACATCCTCAACACTTTTGTTGTTGGGATCATCATTAAAATCACCCATATTGATGATTTTGGCAGTTGGGTTTATGGTACGAATCGAATCAACTGTCTTTCTGTTGAGTTCGCCAGCTGCAATGCGCTTTGGCTCGCTTGTTGCTTGACCACCACTACGCGAAGGCCAATGATGGACAATCAAATAAATGAGCTCATTGTCAAGCAATCCCGACACAACCAACTGATCTCTAGTGAAGTCACGATCACCATCAGAGTCAAAAAGTGAAAGGAAATGTGTTTTTGCTCGTAGAAGGGTAAACTTACTTTTTCGGTACAACAAGCATACATCTATACCACGTTCGTCTGGAGATTCAAAATGAGCAATTCCATAATTGTATTTCTTTAGCTCAGGTGTTTCTACCAGTCGTTCAACCACATAGCGATTTTCGACTTCGGAAAGTCCAATGACAGCAGGGGGTCCACCTGTGAGTTCTCGCGCCACATCAGCGATAACAATTGCAGTGTTGGTCAGCTTCTTTTCAAAAATATCTTCTGTCCAACGATCACGTCCTTCTGGCGTGCGATCATCGTCTCTAGTTTTTGGATCGTCATAATGATCAAAAAGGTTTTCAACGTTGTAAAACGCAATGGTTTCAACGGCATATGTTTGATTTTGCGATCTAGTGTAGAAGAGCGCAAAAAAGAGCAGAATAATTGTTAACGTTTTTTTCATAATTATTATTCAATTTTAACTAAAATAAATTTAAATTGCTAACAAATTAAAAATCATTTTTGTGCGCATTTTTATTTTGTTTTTTCTCTCGTTGAGCGTTGGTTTTGCTCAAAATAATGTTTCTGGGTTGGTTGTAAATCAAGACGGGAAGCCCGTTCAAAATGCACTTGTGCAAGCTCCAGAACTCGCTTTGCAAACCCAATCCGACGAAAACGGAAGCTTTGTATTGGATATTTCTTCTGCGGCTTTACTCACTGTTTCGGCAGACTCGTACCAAACCTATGTTGCTGATGTGTCACCTGGAGACGTGATCACCATTACTCTACTTTCTGAAGAGTTTGATGATCTAGATCAATTTTCTGAATCGATGAGTCTGATTACCCTAAGCGACGACGAGCTGAGTGAAGATGACCAAGCAGCTGACAATATTTCTGGCTTGCTGCAATCTTCTCGCGATGTGTTTTTGCGAACAGCTGCCTATGAATTCAGTTCATCTTTTTTTAGAGTCAGAGGTCTTGACTCCGATTTGGGATCTGTTCGTATGAATGGTGTTCCGATGAACAAGTTCTATAATGGTCGCCCACAGTGGAGCAATTGGGGTGGACTCAATGACCTAATGCGCAACCAAGAGTTTAATGCTGGACTCCAAACATCTGATTATGGATTTGGGGGACTGATTGGTTCAACCAACATTAATACCAAAGCCTCTTCATATCGCAGTGGTGGACGTGTGACCTATTCTTCATCCAACCGATCCTATGCCAATCGTGTGTTGGTAAGCTATGCAAGTGGTCTGAACACCAAAGGATGGGCTTATGCTTTGGCAGTGTCCAATCGCTGGGGAGAGTCGGGCTTTAATGATGGGACTTTCTACGACGCCCAATCCTTTATGTTGTCGGTTGAAAAGGTGCTTGAGAATCAAAGTTTAAATCTTACGTTGATTGCAACTCCCAATCGCAGAGGAAAGTCGTCACCTAACACCCAAGAAGTATATGACCTGATGGGTACGAAGTACAATGAGTATTGGGGCAATCAAAATGGGGAGCAGCGAAACTCACGAGTCAAAAGACTTGATGAGCCAATCGTAATGCTAAACTATGAAATCCAATTGTCTCCTACATTCACATTACAATCGAGTGTTGCCTACCAATTTGGGGAGTTGGGAAACAGCCGATTTGATTATCCAGGAGGCGCAAATCCAAGCCCAACCTATTATCAAAAATTGCCCAGCTATTTTCTTGCTGACGCTGATGGACCTGATTATGCTGGTGCCTTCCTTGCACAAGAGCGATTGTTGACAGATGGTCAGATTGATTGGAGTCGTATATACGATGCCAATCTCACTGCTGCCGCTAGCGATTTGCCAGCTGCATATGTATTATATGAAGATCGATCGGATGATACGCAACTCACTCTCAACACTTCTCTCAAATCCTTTTTATCCGATAAAGTGAGTGTTGTTATTGCCTTGACTCATCAAGATTTGCAATCGGAAAATTTTGCTGAAATTCAAGATATGATGGGAGCCTCTCGCTATCTAAACCGCGATTCTTTTGATGGGTACGCTTACAACTTAGAAGACCCAGACGGCACTGCTGGGGTTGGAGATCGATTTAAGTACAATTATATTTTTGATGTTCAGCAGACAGAGGCCTTTTTAAAAACCCAATTTTCGTTAAATCGATTTGACGGATTTGCAGCAGGATCATTTAAAAGCACCTCATACCAACGCGAAGGACTTTATCGCCATGGCGCTTATGTCGACAATTCATTTGGTAAAGGAAAAAAACTCAGCTTTGATGCCTTTAGCGGAAAAGCTGGATTGATATATAAGCTCAGTGGAATTCATTTGTTTGATGTCAATGCAGCATGGATGCAGCGCGCACCACACCTACGAAACACTTATGCAAACTCTAGAGAAAATCACTATGTCGTGGGCGAATTGGCAGGGCGTGATCTTGCGCTTGAAGAACTCACTGCCTTTGATGTAAGTTATATTTTACGAGCACCAAAACTCACTGCGCGCCTCACAGCCTATCACACAGCAATTACCAACGCTAGTGAAATCTCTTTCTTTTTTGCTGAAGGAATTGGAGGAGACACTTCTTCTTTCGTACAAGAGATTTCACAGAACATCGACAAGGAATATCAAGGCGTTGAGTTTGGATTTGAAGCCAATGTTCTCCCCGCACTTACGCTCAAAGGAGCTGCTTCGGTTGGGCGACATCTCTATGCTAATGACCCTAGCGTTTACTTGACTTCCGACGACTTTGGGTATCTGGATTTTGGTACTGCAAAAATGAAAAACTTACGAATTGCCAATGGTCCACAAGAGGCATATTCGCTTGGATTTGAATACAGAGAGAACTATTGGTGGTTTGGTTTCACAACCAATTTCTTCAATTACACTTATGTCGATGCCAGTCCAATCAATCGCACCCAAAACTTTTTATTGGACAGCGACGGATTGCCTTTTAATGATTATGACCCAGAGTTGGCAAGAGAACTATTACACCAAGAGGAGTTTGGAGAATATATGGTATCTAATATTGTGCTGGGGAAATCCTGGCGGATTAATCGAAATTTTTTGGGCTTTTTCTTGAGCGTCAACAACCTATTTGATGAGGCATTTAAGACTGGTGGATTTGAGCAGTCGAGGAATGCAAATTTTAGAGAACTCCGGCAAGAGTTTTCTTCGCCAAAACGGCAGTTTGGACCTAAGTATTGGTACGGACGTGGAACGAATTATTTTTTGAATGTATATGTACGATTTTAAAGAAAGTATGATGAATTTTAATAGCAGATTTACCCATTTTATAATAACAGCTGTGCTCGTTGTTTCCTGTCAACAGGAAGATATTTTTGACATACCTTACAGTCTTGGAGCGGAGGAAAACCAAATGCTATCCACGCTTTTGTCCGACGTTGAAAGCGGAACAATGTCTATGATTTCGATTACTCAACTTAAAGGCCTTCGTGTTTCTGGGGAGGCTGTCGAGATTACGTCTGACTTGGTAATGAAAGGCTATGTGACGTCTTCTGATTCTACAGGCAATTTTTATAAGGAAATCTACTTGCAAGATGATCCCACATCACCCACAGACGCTATTCGTCTGTTGATCAATCTTGCAGATTCCTATAATATGTTCAACCTTGGACGTGAAATATATATTAACCTTAAGGGGCTATACATTGGGGAGTATCGTACAGGAGATGGAGTTGTTTCTATTGGCTCACTTGATGTGGGTGAAGATCGTTTAACTCAGATATCGGAATCATTGACTAAAAAGCACGTTCTTCGTTCAAACGGCACATCCGATCTTACGCCACTTTCAGTACAGTTTTCGCAAATCTCCGATGACCATGTAGGTATGATGGTTGAGGTTTCTCAAGTGAGTGTTGTAGCTGCAGAAGTAGGTCTCCCTTATGTGGATCCGAACGACTCGTTTGATACCCAGCGTACATTGGAAGCTTGTGAGGGCTTTGGTAAATCAACCTTTATTTTAGAAACGAGTGCTTATGCAAACTTTAAGCAAAATTTACTACCATCTGGCACAGGTACTATTAGAGGGATTGTAAGCAAAACCTATGATGGAGACAGCCTTGTTTTGATGTTAAACACGACAGATGATGTAGACATGTCAGGGGAAGAGTGTAATTTATTTGCGTCTGTTTTTGAGGATGACTTTTCGAGTGGTGATTTTACAAATTGGACGACCTATAATGTAACGGGCTCACAAGAATGGGAAGTTGTAAGTTTTGGTAATCCTGCGCCTAGTGCGAAGATGTCTGGATACAGTGGTAGTGCTAGAGTGAATGAGGATTGGCTTATTTCAAAGGCAATTGATTTAAGTGCGAGTTCTGGAAATGTATTTTTTATATTTGATTCTGTTAAAAGATATAGTGGTGACGACATAAAAGTATTCTATGCAACAGACTACGCTGGGGGCAACCCAAACTCAGACGGCACATGGACACAGTTATCACCAACACTTGATACAAATACTGGTTCGTGGAGTTCGTGGACAAGCTCAGGTGCGCAAACCTTGTATAATGCTACTGGTGGTAATTTATTCATTGCATTTAAATATACATCAACCTCATCTGCTGCATCCACTTTTGAGATAGATAATGTCAAAATTGTTGTTGAATAATTTGAGAAAGGTTTCATATTTTATTTTTTGGGGTTGGCTATTTGCTCCAGCTATTTCAATTAGTCAGATTCCCAGTGGCTATTACAACACAGCTGAAAACAAATCAGATCAAGCTCTCCGTTCAGCTTTACACGACATCATTGACGATCATATTGATTACCCTTATACGAGTGGTTCTACTACAGACACTTGGGATATATTAAAGGTTTCAGATGCTGACCCTAACAATGTAAACAATGTCATTTTGATTTATACAAGAGAGTCTGTAGATGGACCACAGGAGAGTGATGGTTGGAATCGAGAACATGTTTGGGCAAAGTCAAGAGGGGATTTCGGCACCTCACGTCCGATGGGTACAGATGTTCACAACCTACGCGCCTGTAACAGCAATGTTAACTCTACACGCTCGAATTATAGTTTTGATGATTGCCCAAGTAGCAGTTGTAATGAGATTTATGGAAATTCATATAGTAGCTCTGCACTTGTTTTCGAACCTCGTGATGAGGATAAAGGAGATGTTGCGCGTATTATTTTTTATATGGTTGTACGATATGAAGGAGACAGTGGAGAAGAAGATTTAGAAATGACCGAAAGTATTCTTTCTAGCTCAAGTAAATCCCCTCGTCACGGCGTTCGTTCGACACTGTTGGAGTGGCACGAACAAGACCCAGTTGATGATTTTGAGCGCAACCGGAACAATGTGATTTACAGTTACCAAGGCAACAGAAATCCCTTTATCGATCACCCTGAGCTTGTAGGTTACATATGGGGCAACCAACAACAAGAGCCATGGAATAGCTCTTTGTCATCAGAAACTATATTTTTTAGCGAGTACGCTGAAGGATCATTAAACAATAAGTACATGGAAATATATAACCCAACAAATGCTACTATTAATTTGAGTGGTTATGCATGGGCCAATGTTTCAAATGATCAGGAAATTCCTGAAACACATGAATTTTGGAATAATTTTCCTAGTGGAGCTCAAATTGCTCCTGGGGGCCTTTACATAATAGCATCAGAGCAAGCAGATTCTTACATAACCAATGTGGCAGATTATACGACAACATATCTTTTCAATGGAGATGATGCATATGCGTTAGTTCGGGGAACCGAAACAAGTTATTCAGTTATTGATGTTGTAGGTATGGATTTTACTAAGGCTGGTTATCAACGGGGGCCATGGGATGTTGCAGGGATTGCTAACGCAACAAAAGATCATACTCTAGTGCGAAAAGCTACTGTAACATCTGGAAATGCAGGGGATTGGGCTTCAAGCTCAGGTACTAATGTTGATAATTCAGAATGGATAGTACTAGATATAGATGATTGGAGTCATTTAAATGCTCCTAGTGAGACATTAACCATATCTAATTTAGATGAATTAGATGTGAGTATTTACCCAAATCCCATACGAAACAGCTTTTTAGAAATTAGTCCAAGTATTAATGCCAACTCAATTGAGCTTTACAATGTCCAAGGCAAACGAATAAGTCAATCGTCTGGAACAGTTGAACGACTCGAAATGCCCATGACTTCAGGCATTTACTTTCTGCGCTTTGTTTTTGATCAATCAGTGGTTAATAAGCGAATTGTGGTCAAAGCGCCTTAAGCACATGGGTGACTATGCCCCAAATCATAAGCTCGTTTTCTTCTGTGACTTGTATTGGTTTGTAACGTTTGTTTTCGGCTATTAGCCATATACAGTCCTTTTCGACTTTGAGTCGCTTGACTGTAAAATCACCATCGATTAGGCATACTGCAATTTTTCCATCTTGGGGCTCCAAACTGCGATCAATGACCAGCAAGTCTCCGTCGTCCAAGCCTGCTCCAATCATTGACTGCCCAGCAACGCGTGCGTAAAAAGTGGCAGCTTCGTTTTTGACAGCGACCTTGTCTAAGCTAATGCGTGTTTCCTTAAAATCATCGGCTGGCGACGGAAACCCCGCCGATACGCCTTCTCCTGCTAGCCACACCCCTTGTCCCGAAGTATCGGGAGTGAAGAAGTGTAGTCCTCCTTCTTTCTTCAAACCTATTCCTCTTTATGTTCAGCGCACACGAATCACGTCACGTACATCGGTTGTGTAGCGTGGCGACAAATGTGCTTGCCTCATCTTATAGGTTCTGTTCAAGTCTTGATTTGCAATTTTTATTTTATGTGGGCCAAAGCGTTTGTGTAGGTAATCGATGCGTTGCATCAAGGCTTGGTGCTTTGGATTTTCATAAGTAAACAAGGTCATTTGATAGGCATCCTCTGGTACAATACCTGTAACCATTACCCCAGCTTTTTTATATGATATACCAGATTTGTAGATCAAATCTAGGCCTTGGAGCGCTGTTTTGCTCAGGGTCAAACTCGAGTTGGTGGCAAAGGGCAAATGAATCATTGTACTGTTGCGATACTGTGGCATGTTGGGCATAAAGGGATTGCTGCGCACAAACACTACCAGCGCATGGCATCTACTGTTTTGCTTGCGCAGCTTTTCGGCACACAGACTCGCAAAGGTCGAAACACGCTCGCGCAATTCTTGAAAGTCATCAATGAGCGATTCAAAGCTGCGTGTAGTAGCAATGGCTTTTTTGGGTGCTGCAACCATTTCTAGTGGAATCGAAGATTTGCCGAGTAGATCGTGCTTGAGACGAAGCCCAACGACACTCATTTCTTTTCGCACCCAAGCATCGGAGAGTTGGGTGAAGTCATAAGCAGTATGTACGTTGCGCAACACCAACCGTTTGTTGTGGCGATGCCCAATGCCCCATACGTCGCCAATGGCAAGCCATTTCAATGCCTTGATGCGCTTTTCTTCCGAATCGATTACATAGACTCCGTTGGTTCGATCTGCAAATTTTTTGGCCACTCGATTTGCCACCTTTGCCAAAGCCTTACTCGGACCAAGTCCAATACTGACAGGCATTCCCGTCCACTTGCGAACTCGCTTTTGCATTTGTTGTGCGTAGGCTTCTAAATCGTAATGTTCAAACCCTTCAAACTGTAAAAAGGCCTCATCAATACTGTACACTTCCACCAGAGGGGTAAACTGTTTGAGCACGTCCATCACACGCCGACTCATATCGCCGTACAATGGATAATTTGACGAAAACACCTTGACGTTGTGCTGGTTGAAAAACGAATGGTAATGATGTGCAGGCGCACCCATGGGCAAGCCCAAAGCCTTGGCTTCATTGCTGCGTGCAATCACACAACCATCATTGTTGGAGAGGATGGCAATTGGCTTGCCTTCCAACGATGGTTGAAAAATTCGCTCACAAGAAGCGTAAAAGTTGTTACAATCGACAAGTGCAAACACATTCAAAAATACACTTTTTAAACATGATTTCATCTATTTTTTCTTAACAACTATATGTGCTATCTACTTGAAATAGTGTAGCTTTGTATAACAGACAAACAAACTCTTGCCAAGATGGACAAGTATTCGTTTTTGAATGCTGCGCATACAGCTCATTTTGCAGAAATGTATGACCAGTATTTGATTAACCCAGATAGCGTAGAACCCAGCTGGCGTGCCTTTTTTCAAGGATTTGATTTTGGCATGGAACAACAAGCGGATGTGGAAATCCCTGATGATGTTCTCAAGGAGTTTCGTGTGGTCAAGCTCATCGACGCTTATCGTGGAAGTGGCCACCTGTTCACCAAAACAAACCCTGTTCGCAAACGTCGCCAGTACAAACCAACGCTAGATATCAAAAACTTTGGACTTGATCAAGACGACTTGACAACTGTTTTTAGCGCAGGAGATATCATCGGGATTGGAGCAGCTACTTTGGCCGATATTATCATTCACCTCGAACGTATTTATTGCGAGTCGATTGGTATGGAGTATATGTATATTCGCCATCCCGAACGTGTCAATTGGATTCAGAAGTGGATCAATAAAAATGGAAATCACCCAAATTTTAGCAAAGAACAAAAAACACATATCCTCAAAAAACTAAACGAAGCAGTGACGTTCGAGCAGTTTTTACACACAAAATATGTTGGTCAAAAACGCTTCTCTTTGGAAGGTGGAGAGTCACTGATTCCCGCCATAGATGCACTGATCGAAACTGCTGCCCTGGATGGCGTAGAACAATTTGTGTTTGGCATGGCGCATCGTGGTCGACTGAATACCTTGACCAATATTTTTGGAAAATCAGCTGCCGATATTTTTAGTGAGTTTGATGGAAAAGATTATGAAGAGGAGGTCTTCGATGGGGATGTGAAATATCACCTTGGTTGGACGTCCAATCGAATGACAGATTCAGGTCTATGGGTCAATCTCAATATCGCACCAAACCCATCTCACCTAGAGGCAGTCAGTGCTGTTGTTGAAGGGATTACAAGAGCCAAACAAGATCGGACTTATGCTGACCAACCTAAAAAGGTAATGCCGATTCTCATCCATGGGGATGCAGCGATTGCTGCTCAAGGGGTGGTATATGAAGTTGTGCAAATGGCGCAACTTGAAGGCTATAAAACGGGAGGTACAATACATATTGTGGTTAACAACCAAATTGGCTTTACCACCAATTATCTCGATGGGCGATCGAGTACCTATTGCACAGATGTTGGCAAAGCAACACTGTCGCCAGTTTTGCACGTCAATGCAGATGATGTGGAAGCTGTTGTTCATGCCATTCACTTTGCTGTGGCCTATCGAAACAGATTTAAAAGAGATGTCTTTATCGATTTACTGGGGTATCGAAAGTATGGGCATAACGAAGGTGACGAGCCACGATTTACCCAGCCAAAACTCTACAAGGCCATTGCCAATCATAAAAACCCCAGAGATATTTATGCTGAAAAATTGATTTCGGAACGTGTGATTACTCATCACGAACTCGATCAAATGGAAAAGGTGTACAAGGCCAGGATGGAAGAAAAACTGGAGGTGTCTCGTAAAGAAGAAAACACCATCATCACCCCCTTTATGCAAGATGAGTGGGAGGGATTTCAGCGAGTCAAAGTGGATGAAATGCTTGAGTCTGTTGACACATCTTGCGACATAAAAACATTGGAAAAAGTGGGAAGTGCCATCACAAAACTTCCTGAGGATAAATCGTTTATTCGCAAAATTCAACGCTTGACAGGCGAACGACACAAGATGTTTTTTGAAACCAAAACACTGGACTGGGCCATGGGGGAGATGCTCGCCTATGGGTCATTGCTTGCCGAGGGTCATGACGTTCGGGTGTCTGGGCAGGACGTGGAGCGAGGAACTTTTTCTCATCGTCATGCTGTGATCAAAGTAGAGGACTCTGAAGAGGAGTTGATCCTACTCAATTCAATCGCTGAAGACCAAGGTCAGTTTTCGATTTACAACTCACTGTTATCCGAATATGGTGTCATGGGCTTTGATTATGGCTATGCTTTGGCAAGACCCAAGTCATTGACGATTTGGGAGGCTCAGTTTGGGGACTTTAGCAATGGTGCTCAAATCATGATCGACCAATATTTGTCTTCTGCTGAGGACAAATGGAAATTGCAAAATGGCCTGGTGCTTCTACTCCCTCATGGGTATGAAGGGCAAGGGGCAGAGCATTCTTCTGCTCGTATGGAGCGCTATCTACAGCTTTGTGCAAAAGACAATATGTATGTTGTTGATGTCACAACACCAGCCAATTTATTTCACGTGTTGCGAAGACAAGTCAAACCTCATTTTAGAAAGCCATTAGTGGTGTTTACGCCCAAAAGTTTGTTGCGTCATCCAAAAGTGGTTTCTTCGATTGATGAATTTACAACAGGTGCTTTTCAGACAGTGATTGTAGAAGATCTCATTCCAATTAAAAACACCAAAACTCTCGTATTTTGTACAGGCAAATTTTATTATGACCTGATCGATGAGCGTGAAAAGCTAGGTCGTGATGATGTCGCCATCATACGTTTGGAACAATTGTTTCCTTTGCCAAAAAAAGAAATTGACAACATATTAGCAGACCATACCCATGTTTCCGACGTGGTTTGGGCGCAAGAAGAACCTCGAAATATGGGGGCTTGGAGTCATTTGCTATTACACCTACCAGCTGCCCAGCAGTTTCGTGTGGCTTCCAGACGATTCTATGGCACACCAGCTGCGGGAAGTGCAACAAGATTCAAGAGACGACACCAACAAGTATTGGACTATGTTTTTGATCGTACTAAAAATAATATGCGTTAACTTTACAAAGACAACAACAGAAAAATGATTCTTGAAATGAAAGTCCCCTCTCCTGGGGAATCAATCACCGAAGTTGAAATAGCAGATTGGCTCGTGCAAGACGGCGACTATGTCGAGAAAGATCAAGCCATCGCTGAGGTCGACTCTGACAAAGCTACTTTAGAACTCCCTGCAGAAGCCAGTGGAACCATTACCCTTCAAGCAGAAGTGGGAGATGCAATAGCTGTTGGAGCAGTGGTTTGTTTGATCGATACTGAAGCAGAAAAACCTGCAGGTACTGCAACCACACCCACTGTTGAGAAAAAAGAAACCCCTACAGCCCCAAAAGAAGACACTGAAAATTATGCTGCTGGAGCACCTTCGCCAGCTGCCAAAAAGATCCTTGACGAAAAAGGGATCGATGTTGTTTCGGTACAAGGCACTGGACGCAATGGGAGGATCACCAAAGAAGATGCAGTTCAAGCAGTTCCTTCGATGGGAACTCCTACAGGAGATCGACCCCTTCAGCGTAAAAAAATGTCTTTGCTTCGGCGTAAGGTTGCAGAGAGATTGGTTGCTGCCAAAAACGAAACAGCAATGCTCACGACCTTTAACGAGGCCGATATGTCAGCAATTTTTGATTTGAGAAAGGAATACAAAGAAAACTTTCAAGACAAACATGGGGTAGGCTTGGGCTTTATGAGCTTTTTCACCAAGGCCGTTGTTCGCGCCTTACAGCAATTTCCAGATGTAAATTCGATGATTGATGGAAACGAACAGATTCTTTTTGACTATTGCGACATCAGTGTGGCAGTGTCTGGCCCAAAGGGTTTGATGGTGCCAGTGGTGCGCAATGCTGAAAACATGAGCTTTAGCGAGATTGAAAACGAAATCAAAACATTGGCGATTCGTGCCCGCGACGGAAAGATTACTGTTGATGAAATGACAGGTGGAACTTTCACCATATCCAATGGGGGTGTATTTGGGTCTATGTTATCCACTCCAATCATCAATCCACCACAATCAGGTATTTTGGGAATGCACAATATCATACAGCGACCTGTGGCTGTTGATGGCAAAGTAGAGATTCGTCCGATGATGTACCTCGCCTTGTCTTATGATCATCGCATCATTGATGGCAAAGAGTCGGTTGGTTTTTTGGTGGCTGTCAAGGAAGCCCTTGAAGACCCAATCAATCTGCTGATGGATGGAAACGCCAAAAAGGCGTTGGGGATGTAGTCTTATCTCAAATACAACCAAGTCATAAAAAACAAACTTTACTTCAAATACAACCAGTCATTTTTATAATCAATGATTGCGTTGACAGATTGTAGGATATCTGCGCCGATAATTCCATCAACTGTCTCGATATCGTGTTTTTGAAGAGCGTGATTCACTGCTTGCATATCAAACAACACAACCGATCTGCGCTTGGAAGACCACGAACCAATCACTAATTCATTGTGATGCGCCACTTCAGTATCCAACTCATTGGCACTTGCACTTGAAGCTTTTTCCTCACTTGGCTTAGGATTGAGATGGAAATGTGTCGCCAGCTCAGTCGACACACAAGTCGTTGAAGCGCCAGTGTCAAGAATAAACCGACCTAAAGTGCCATTCAATGTTGCGATCACCACATAATGATTGGTCGGGAGGGTCAACAAACGAACTCTGGTATAGCCCCTCGATCGTAAGAATTGATAAAGTGTGTTCATGCGTATGATAAATTGCCCCCAAATCTATTACTTTTGCGCAGATGTTGATTGACACACATACACATATCTATGCAGATGCTTTTGATGATGATCGTGACGAGGCGATCAGTCGTGCACAGTCGGTAGGGGTTTCACAGATGATCCTCCCTGCGATTGACTCCAATACAACTGCCATAATGCATAAAGTAAAACAGGCTTATCCTGAAACCATTCATCTGATGATGGGCCTACACCCAACTCATGTAGGTCTAAATTATGAGGAGGAGCTAGCGCATGTGAAAGAACAGCTTGACACTCACTCGTTTGTGGCAGTGGGTGAAATTGGGATGGACTTGTATTGGGACAAAACCTATCAAAGTCAGCAGCAAGAGGCCTTTGCTCGTCAAATCGATTGGGCGCTTGAGGCAAACTTGCCCATCGTGATTCACTGTCGTGATGCTTTTGCACCAAT
>LXNH01000241.1_pt1 | contig 13546 bp, 6 predicted proteins | sample 809111 | NCBI WGS metagenome assembly LXNH01 (sample SAMN04870528, study PRJNA318959) | seawater metagenome | biome: 00002010; material: water; isolation source: marine seawater | place: Greece: Milos, Mediterranean Sea | collected 2013-05-29 | depth 5-7 m
CCGTCGCCCGCCTGGCCGCGGGCGACGCACCATGCAAGGGGACCTCGCATGACCTCACCCGCCACGCCCGCCGCGCAGGCCCTGCGCGCGGACCACGTCAGCGTCACCTACCCCGGGCTGCACGACAGCGGGCCGGTGGTCGCGCTGCAGGACGTCAACCTGACCATCGAACCCGGCGAATTCGTCGTCGCCCTGGGCGCCTCGGGCTGCGGCAAGACCACGCTGCTGAGCCTGCTGGCCGGCTTCCTGTCGCCCACCGAGGGCGACATCACGCTGGGCGGCCGGCCCATCACCGGCCCCGGCGCCGACCGCGGCGTGGTGTTCCAGAAGCACGCCCTGCTGCCCTGGCTGAACGTACTGGAGAACACCGAATTCGGTCTCAAGCTGCAGGGCGTGGACAAGGAGACGCGCCGCGCCCGCGCCCGCCGCAACTTGGAGCTCGTGGGCCTGAAGGACTTCCACCGCCACATGATCTACCAGCTTTCCGGCGGCATGCAGCAGCGCGTGGGCATCGCCCGCGCCCTGACCTGCGATCCGGCCATGCTGCTGATGGACGAGCCGATGGCGGCGCTCGATGCGCTCACGCGCGAGACCATCCAGGAGCTGCTGCTGGATATCTGGCGCCAGACCGGCAAGATGTTCTTCTTCATCACCCATAGCGTGGAAGAGGCGCTGTTCCTGGGCTCGCGGCTGATCGTCATGTCGCCGCGCCCGGGACGCATCACCCACACCTTCCAGCCGGACTTCAACCGGCGCTACCTGGAGACGCGCGATGGCCGCGGCATCAAATCGAGTCCCGACTTCATCGCCATGCGCGAGCAAGTCCTCGGCATCATCTACGGCGATGAACTCGCCGCATCCGACGCGCAGGCCGTCCATGCCTAGCGGCCTGGGCCGCCGCCGGCCGGCCGCGCCCGGCAAGGTCTACGGCGCGCCGGGCGCCGGCTACAGCGGCCACATCAGCCTGCTGACCAGCATCGCGCTGCTGGCGCTGTGGTTCCTGGCCACCAACGCCGGCTGGGTCAAGCCGCTGTTCCTGCCGTCGCCGCAGGCGGTCTACGGCAAGTTCGTATCCGCCATGACCGAGGGAGTGGCCAACTCGACTCTGGCCGAGCACGCCATGGCCAGCCTGACGCGGGTGTTCTCGGCCTTCTTCCTGGCCTGCGCCACCGCCATCCCGGTCGGCATCCTGATGGGCGTGAACCGCTACGCGCGCGGCATCTTCGATCCGCCGATCGAGTTCTACCGCCCGCTGCCGCCGCTGGCCTACCTGCCGCTCATCATCATCTGGTTCGGCATCGGCGAGTTTCCCAAGATCCTGCTGATCTACCTGGCCATCTTCGCGCCCATGGCCATCGCCGCGCGCGCCGGCGTGCGCTCGGTGTCGATCGAGCAGATCCACGCCGCCTACGCCATGGGCGGCACGCGCATGCAGATCGTCTGGCACGTGATCCTGAAAGCCGCCATGCCGGAGATCTTCACCGGCATGCGCATCGGCATCGGGGTCGGCTGGACCACGCTGGTGGCCGCCGAGATGGTGGCGGCCGACCGCGGACTGGGCTTCATGGTGCTGAACGCGGCGCAGTTCCTGGCCAGCGACACGGTCATCATGGGCATCATCGTGATCGGCGTGTTCGCCTTCGCCTTCGACCTGCTGGTGCGGTATCTGGAGAAATTCGCGATTCCGTGGAAGGGACGCATCTAGGACGCCCGCCGTTCCATTTTCGGGCCGATGCGTCCGCGCCAGGCGCATCGGCAGGGCAATCCCGCACTCCTTTTCTCCACCTGGCTCCTCTATCCTGGGATCGCGTCCCCGGTGCCGGCCGCTCCTGCGCGCCGGCCTGGCCGGGACGCGCCGCCACTACAAGGAGCCGCCATGTCCAGCCAGGCCTCGATGCTCAAGCCTGTGTTGTGGGAACGCCTGTTCGAACGGGAAAGCGCCCCCAATCTCAGCCTGCAGGGCCGCGTGCGCCAGATGCTGGTGTCGGCGATTCTCAGTGGCCACCTGCCGCCGGGCGCGCCGGTGCCGTCCAGCCGCTATCTGGCCGACCAGTTGCGCATCGCCCGCAACACCGTGGTGTTCGCCTACCAGCAGTTGGTCAGCGAGGGCTATTTGGAATCGCGCGAGCGCAGCGGCCATTTCGTCCACGACGGGGTGCTGGAGGGCCGCTCCGCGCCGCCGGCGGCCGACACGGACGCGGCGCCGCCGGCCGACCCGGTGCGCTGGGACGAGCGGCTGCGTTTTCGCCCCACGCGCCAGCGCAACATCGTCAAGCCGCGCGACTGGCAGAAGCAACCCTATCCCTTCGTCTACGGCCAGTTCGACCAGGACCTGTTCCCCACCGCCGACTGGCGCGAATGCTGCATCAAGGCCTTGTCGGTGCTGGATATCCGCAGCTGGGCGCCCGACCTCATCACCCATGACGACCCCGCGCTGATCGAGCAGATCCGCACCCAGGTGCTGCCGCGCCGCGGCGTGTGGGCCGACGCCGAGGAAATCGTCATCACCGTCGGCGCGCAGCATGCGCTCTACCTGCTGGCCGACCTGCTGGTCAACGAGGACACCGTGGTCGGCATGGAAGACCCCGGCTATCCGGATGCGCGCAACATCTTCGCCAGCCATACCCGCCACCTGCTGCCGCTGCCGGTGGACGACCAGGGCCTGCGCACCGGCACCCACCTGCTCGGCTGCGACTACGTGTTCGTCACGCCTGGCCACCAGTGCCCGACCACCGTGACGCTGTCGCCGGCGCGGCGCGAGGCCCTGCTGACACTGGCGCGCCAGGCCGACAGCCTGATCATCGAAGACGACTTCGAAAGCGAAAGCCGCTGGGGCGATGGCGCCATCCCGGCGCTCAAGAGCCTGGACCGCGACGGCCGCGTGATCTATGTCGGCAGCCTGGCCAAGTCATTCGCGCCGGGGCTGCGCATCGGCTACATCGTCGCGCCGCGCGAACTCACCGCCGAACTGCGGGCGCTGCGCCGCCTGATGCTGCGCCATCCGTCCGCCTACATCCAGCGCGCGTTCTCGCTGTTCATTTCCCTGGGCCACCACCATTCGCTGCTGCGGCGCCAGTCGCAGGCCTACCAGAAGCGCGGCGGCGAACTGGCGGACGCGCTGGCGCGCTGGCTGCCCGACTTCACCGCCGTGCCCATCACCGGTTCGTCCTCATGCTGGCTCAAGGGTCCCGAATGGCTGGACGCCACCGAGCTGGCGCAGGCCGCGCTGGCCGAGGGCGTGGTGGTGGAGCCGGGCCAGGTGTTCTTCATGGAAGCCGCCCGCGCGCCGCGCAACTTCCTGCGGGTCGGCTTCACCTCGATCCGCGCCGAGCATATCGGCCCGGGCATGGAGCGGCTGGCGCAGGTGGTGCGCCGCTTCCGCCTGCGCGCGGCCGCGTAGGCCGCGCGGGCCGGGCCCGCCACACCAACAGGATGGCGCCGCTGGCGGCGGGCCGACCCTCGCGCCCCCGTAGCGGCGCAATGCCGTCGATGGCGAACATCCCGCCACGCTGAAGCCGTCCGATTTATCGACACTGGCGGCTCCGGCCCCGCCAAACTCAAGTCCAATCCCATTCCATCGTAGACGACGGAAGATCCCGCCCAGGAGATCTTTCCGCCGCCGCTCGCCGCGCCCCCCGAAAGCGCGGCGGCGCGGCGGGCATCGTCCCCGCTCTATGAAACGACGTCGAACACCCGCGACGGCGGCTCCTCCTTGCCCCTGGGTGCACGTCCCCCACCATGAACAAGATCTACTCGCTCAAGTACAACCATCAAAACCAGCTGGTCGCGGTATCCGAGGTATGCGGCGCGCGCAGGCGGGGCTCGACCACCGGCGCACCCCGCCGCGCGCGGCGGAAAGGCCCGCTCGGCACGCTCGCGACCGCCTTGCCGCTGCTGGCCGCAGCCCTGTTTGGCGGCACGGCCAGCGCCAGCTACGTCAGCATCGACATTCCCTACCAGACCTACCGCGATTTCAGCGAGAACAAGGGGGCCTTCCAGCCCGGCGCTCTGGGCCTGCCCATCTACGACAAGTCCGGCCAACTGCGCGGCCGCTTGAGCGACACCATTCCGTTCATCGATTTTTCCAGCGTCAGCGACGATCGGGCCATTGAAACCCTGATCGCGCCCCAATATGCCGCTGGCGTGGCGCACAACGTCTACCACGACGAAACCCGCTTTGGCGGCACGGTCTACACCCAGGTCAGGAGAGACCTGCATCCCAATTATCATACGGTGCGCGATTACACCCAGGAATGGGATTTTGATATCACCCGCACAAGCAAACTGGTAACCGATGTGGCGCCCATCGCCAGATCCGTGGTCGCGCGAGCGGCGGTCTCGGCGCTTGACGTAAACGACAAGGATCGCTGGACAGAGGCGGAGCGTCAGCAATTTCCACTGTTCTACCGCGTCGGCATGGGTATTCAGTTCGTCGGCCCCGATCCGGACAAAGGCGTGAATATGGGACATGTCGATCCCGACCCCGCCCACCACATCAAGGACGGCGAATACTATCTCGGCTTTGCGTATAAATGGGCGACCGGTGGCATTGTGACGCCGACATGGTCGAATGAGACCTTTGTCATCGCCGAGGGAGACAAGGGTCTGCTGCCTTCATTCGTGGAACAAGGCGACAGCGGGTCCCCCTTGTTCGCCTGGGATGCCCGCAAAAAACAATGGGTGCTTGCCGGCACGGCGGCGGATCTTGCCATGTCCGAGCAAGGTAGCTACGTCTACTGGTCGCACCTGCCGGATGACTTTATCGCCGGCGTCATGAACAAAGATAACGACCCGGACGTCATCCACACCGCGGGCGACGGGGTTCTGGCATGGACATTCGACAGCGCGCAGGGCACGGGCACACTGAAACAGGCCACTGGCGCCCCTTACGCCATGCACGGCTATAAAAAGTCGGCCTCCTTTGCGCTCGGCAACAGCGCGCTCGATCTCCCTGGCCTGGATGCGGGAAAGAACATCACCTTTCGCACGGCGGACGGCACCGGTAGCGGCCACATCCGGCTGAAAAACGCCGTTGACCAGGGCGCGGGCGCGCTGACCTTCCATAACGACTACGTCGTGTCCCCCGACACGAACCAGACCTGGATAGGCGGCGGCATCGACGTGAAGAATGACGTCAACGTGCAGTGGAACATCAATGGCGTATCCGGCGACAACCTGCACAAGATAGGCGCTGGCACCCTGACCATCGGCGGCACGGGCTTCAACCCCGGCGGCCTGCGCGTGGGCGACGGCAAGGTGATTCTGGCCCAACAGCCGGATGCCGACGGCCGCGTCCAGGCATTCGACGCCATCACCCTTGCCAGCGGGCGGGCCGAAGTCGTGCTGGGCGACGCCAGGCAGGTCAACCCGGACCGCATCCAATGGGGCGCGCGCGGCGGCATCCTGGATATCAACGGCAATGACATCACGTTCAATCAATTGCCTGGCAACGCCCGGGACCACGGCGCCACGATCACCAACCGCGCCGCGCAAAAGGCGAGCGTGACGGTCAACATCAGTCCCGTCGGTCCCGACGAAGTCACCGACTACATCATCATGCCGCAGCGGACGGGACCCGGTTTGCGAGGCAACCTGTACAAGCGCGGCCTGAGCTATTTCGTCCTGAAGCAGAACAACTTTGCCACCATTCCCTCCCTGAGTTCCCAAACCAGCGACGACTACTGGGAATACGCCGGGCAACACCTGGCGGCCGCGCTGGAGAAGGCGAACGAGCGCAAGCGGGAATACTTCCCCACCCAAACGGAATTCATCTTCGCGGGAACCATAAAAGACAATATCGACGTCACCATCCTCAACCAGCCGAACACCGTGCTTATCGCCGATGGCGACATCGCCGTCGGCGCCAACACCCTCACCGCGCGGCAAGGCGAACTGGTTTTCCAGGGGCATCCCGTCGTCCATGCCATCAACACGCCGGACGTCGCTCAGGCGCTGCGCGACCTCGGCGATGATTCCGTGAAGACGCAATCCGTATCGTTCGACCAGCCGGATTGGGAATCGCGCCAATTTTCCGTCGGGAGCCTGGCGCTGACGGACACCACCTTCCGCCTGGCGCGCAACGCCACCCTGCAGGGCGACATCGATGCGCGCCGCGCGCGCGTCATCCTGGGCAGCTCGCTGCTGTACATCAACCGGAACGACGGCGGGCGATTGGCGCAGGAACCGGAAAGCGGCGCCTCCATCGCCGCCACCGATGCCGACCAAAGCCGCTACCAGGGAAAGATCACGCTGAAGGAAAACTCGACGCTGGAAATCCGCGAGAAATTCGCTGGCGCCATCGACGCCAGCGACAGCGCCGTCACCGTGGTTTCCGATCAGGCGGCGCTGACGGATCGCAGCCACTTCAGCGGCGCTTCGTTGACCCTGGCCCCCGGCGCGCGCCTCGACGCATCCGGCGGCTGGTATGGCGATGGCGCCGTCACGGTGGCGGACGGCGCCACCCTGACATTGGCCGGCGCGCCCGCGGGCCCGGCCCATTACTTCACCCAGGCCATCACCTTGGCGGGCGACAATGCAAGCCTGCACCTGGCGCCGGGCAGCCATTCGTTCGGCGACCTCTCCAGCCTGGCCGTCAGCCGCGTCACGCTCGGCGCACCAGCCGTAACCGACGCGCCGGAAACCGAGTACGCCGGAACCGTGGATGCGGCACGGGCCAGCATGCAGGTGCACGATCATGCCCGCTGGATCATCACGGGAGATTCCACGCTGCGCCAACTCCAGGCGAACCATGCACAGTTGGGCTTCGACGACGACAGCCGGACACGACACGCATTCATGACGCAGGCGCTCGCGTCGTCCGCCACCTCCCTGGCCATGGATCCGGCGCCAGCCGCGGCAATCCGGCCCGCCTACCGCCTGACGGCCGATACGATCGCCGCCTCGGATAGCACCTTTGTGTTCCGGGTCGATCCCTACGGCGGCGATCATGACCGCTTGACCGTCAACGCCGGGCTGAGCGGCAGCGGCAACCGGCTGCGGATCACGCAGCTCGGTGACGGCGCCGCCACCGGCGCCGCGCAGGCCAGAGAGGATCTGCTGCTCAGCGCCCCCGCCGCCACGCCGGTTGACCTGTTCGCGCTGGAGCAGGCTTACGCAACGGGCGACGGCGCCGGCGCCGCCCAGGGCGCCGGGGCGTGGCTTGGCGGCCTCGCGGTCAGCCAGCAGGCGGATCAGCGGCAATGGTGGGCCATCAGTCTGCGCGACGATGCCCCCTGGCAGTTGACACAGGATCGCCAGTTCGACGCATTGCAATTACCGACAGGCGGCCGCGTTCAATTGTCTCAGCCGCAGGCGGACTGGGCGCCGCATACCCTGCAGACCGACACCCTGAACGCCAGCGGCGTGCATTTCGCCTTGACCGCGCGGCCGCAAACCGGGGAGACCGACAGCATTCATATTGCCACCCTGGCGCAGGGCGGCGGCAACCGCCTGGACCTCACGCTCCTGGCACAGGATCCGGTGCCGGACGATGCCAGCGGCACGTTGCTGCTGGCGACCGCGCCCGTGGCGACGGCGGACGGCTACTTCGAACCGGGTCCGATCACGCAAGGGCTCACGGTCTACGTGCCCAACCTCGAGATCGTCAACACCGACACGCAGAAAAAATGGCAGCTGGCGTACAGGAAGGTGGGCGGCGGCGCCATTCCGCCCGACGCCACGCCGCCATCCGCCGAGACTGGCGGGGCCGACCAACCTGCCCCGCCTACCGATACCGGAGCGGCGGGCACGCCGGACACCGGCACCGCCCCTGCGCCGGCGGACCCGCCCCTGCCGCCGGCCGACACCGGTGCGGCCGGCGCTGGCAGCAGCCCGCCGGGCACGGGCGGCCTTTCGCTGTTCACGCCGTTCTCCTTGAAGCTGTCCGAACTGGACACCTTGCAGTCGCGCGGCGACATTGCCAAGCACCTGACACAGGCCGGCGTCGCGGCGGACGATGGCACCATCAGGCAAATCACCGAGCTGCGCCAGCAGATCATCCGCACCGGCGCGCTGGCCAGCCTGCCGCGCGTCTCCTTCGTGCTCGAAACCAACCAGCTCGACAAGCGTCTGGGCGACGTGCGCCAGCTCAATGAAAACGCCGGGCTCTGGATCAAGACCAGCCACGGGCGCGCCGACTACCAGCAGTTCCGCCTGAAGCACACGACGCTGCAGTTCGGCGTCGACCGCAAGCTGGGCAGGCAGCTGTACGGCATCATGGGCAGCTATACACAGGGTTCCGGCCAGGGCGAAGGACCGTTGTCGGAGCGGCACACCACAGGCGGTATCGGCCTCTACTACGCCCTGATCCACGAGGACGGCCCGTTCGTTGACGTGATCGCCAAGTACCTGAAGACCAACCAGACTTACCAACTGCCAAGCCGCTTGAACATGGCCGCGCAGGACGCGCGGTCGACATCGCTGCTGGCCAGCGTGCAGGCGGGATGGCGGCAGAACCTGTTCGACGGCGGGGCCTTCATCGAGCCATCAGTCGAAGTCGTCGCGGGAACCACCAGCGGCTATACCCTGCATGGCGACAAGGGCGGTGTCGATATCCGCGTCAATGCCAGCAGGCCGGTCTATGCCAAGATCGGCGCCGCCGTCGGCCTGAACCTGCAGTCCGATGAGCGGCATGCGCTGGCCCTGTCCGCCGGCTTGTTCCGGCTGCAGAATCTGCGGCGCGGCGGCAGCATCGATATCGTGAACAACAGCAGTGCGGACGACGTGCTGCGCAATCCGATGGCGGACGATAGCCGCTATCTGGTCAACCTGTCGCTGAACGCCAGACTGTCCGCCAACTGGCGTCTCTACAGCCAGGTCGAAAGCAGTTTCGCCGGCAAGCTGAAACACGACTACAACGGCCAGATCGGGGTGCGCTATCAATTCTGAGCGCAGCCGGCCGCGCCCGCGTCATCGGCGCCGATGACGCGGGCGCGTTGCGCGACGACGCCACGGCATCGCCGCTACAGCATTTCGTCGCGCAGGTAATACCAGCGGTACAGCAGCGCCTGCCCCAGCCGGCGGAATGGCGCGAACAGGTGGCCCGGCAACGGCGAATCGTAGATCGGCAGATCCCACGCCAGGCCGTCCTGGCCCATCATGCGCTGCGCCAGACGGCGGCCCGCATGGGCCGAGAACGCCACGCCGTTGCCGCCATAGCCGAAGGCGTAATACACCTGCCGCGCCGGGTCCGGCCGGGTGATGCGCGGCATCATGTCGTGGCTGACATCGACCCAGCCCCACCAGGAATAGTCCACCTCGATGCCGCGCAAGGCCGGAAACTTGCGCGCCAGGCCTTCGCGCAGCAGCGCCAGATGGCGCGGCTGCTGGGCGTCGGCGCCGCGCAGCGCGCTGCGGCTGCCGATCTGCATGCGGCCGTCGGGCAGCAGGCGGTAGTAAAAACGCAGCGTGCGGGTATCGGTGATGAACACCGTGCTCTTGAGGCCGGCGCGGGCGCGTTCGTCCGGCGTCAGTACCCGGGTCACCATGGAGTTGGACAGGATCGGCATAATGCGATTGTCGAGCAGGCGGTTCACGCCCTGCGCCGTGTAGCCGCCGGTGGCGAAGGCCACCCGTTTGGCCCGCACGGTGCCGCCGGGCGTGCGTAACCGATAGCCGCCACCCTCCTCGCTCCAGCCCAGCACCGGGCTGCCCGGATGGATGCGCGCGCCCAGCGCGCGGGCCTGGCGCATATAGCCGTATGCCAGTTTCAGGGGATGCACGCCGATACCGTCCGGCTCGTGCAGCGCGCCCATCGCCTCATGGTCATCGACATAGCGCTCGCGCAACTCGTCCCGGGTCAGCATGCGCGTGTCGTAGCCGAACTGCTCGCGCATCACCCGCGCCTCGTTGCGCAGAAAGGCCATCTTCTTCTCGCGGTGCGCGGTGTACAGATGGCCGCCGGGCTGCGCGTCGCAATCGATGCCCGCCACCAGGCTCTTCCAGTAATCGAAGCCCTCGTGGATCTCGGCATCCAGGCGGCGCGCGGTATCCAGCCCCCAGCGCTCGATCCATTGCGAACGGTACAGCCGCCCCGACGCGTTCTGGCCCTGGCCGCCATTGCGGCTGGTGCAGCCCCACACGGCGCGGTTGGCTTCCAGCACCACGGCCCGCACGCCATAGTCGCGCGCCAGCGCCAGCGCCGCCGACAAGCCGGTGAAGCCGGAGCCGACGATCACCACGTCGGCCTCGATATCGCCCTGGATCGGCCCGTCGTCGGCCGGCGGCGCGCCGGCGGTGTCGACCCAGTAGGTCGGCGCATACTCCTGCCCGCGCCCCGGCAGCGACACCAGCGGATCGTAGCGCGGGTCATAGGCGCTGGCGGCGGGGCTCGCCGCCACGGCCGGCCTGCCGGCGGGGTCGATGGCGGCATCGGCGGTATTCGACGGATCGGAAGACATAGCGGCATCCATGGGGCGATATCCGGTGATAGCGGCGGCTCAGGCCCGGGCCGGCATGGCCGGACGTTGCTTGCGCAAGGCATTCTTGACGCGGATCTTGCCGTCGTGGAACGTGAAGACGTCGACCATGTCCGCCTCGATCCGCGAGCCGTCCGCCGCCGTGCCGGTGAAGGTGCATTCGGACACGCCGCGCTCGCCCGCCACCCAATGGCGGCCGTTGTTCCACTGCGCATCCGGAAAGTTCTTCCAGGCCGCCTCGAAGGCCGCCCGGACCGCGGCGCGGCCGCTATGCCGGGTTCCCCAGCGCTCGGGGCCGCCCACCGTTTCGAAGATGCAGTCGTCGCTCATGAAGGACATCAGGGCATCGATGTCGTGGCGATTCCACGCGGCCGCGAACTCGGCCAGCATGTCCACGGTGACGGTCTTTTGCATTGCCTACCCTCCTCGATCGCCAGGCGCGACATGCGCCAGGCTCCAGTCCCAAGGTACGCGGCGGGGTGTGGCAGGGTCTAGAACCAGACGCGGCAAATCGCTTGCACCAGAAGGACCGGGACGGCGCCCTGGCGCCCCTCGCGCGGCCTCACGCAGCGGCCGGCCCCAGCCGCGCGGTCAGCTCGTCCCCGTGCGCCATGGCGCGCATGCCGATGAACACCAGCGAGGGCGAGCACGCGTCGTCGGGGCGCGCCGCCTGCGTGTCGAAACGCACCCGGCGCCCGGCCCATTGCACCAAGACCCAGCCATGGCGCTCGGTGCGCAGCCAGCCTTTGGCGCGCAGCCAATGGCGCGGCAATCGCCGCAATGCATCGGCCAGGCGGTCGGCATGCAGCGTGACGGGCGCCGGCCAGAGCCAGCTCTGGAACGGATGGCGCGGATCGTCGCCGTCCCCGGCGCGCGCGTGCCCGGGACCGGTGTGCGAGTGCGAGTGCGGCTGCGCCGGGTCGCCGCCAGGCGCCGCGCCAGCCGCATGGCCGCCATCCGCCAGGCCGAGCAATGCGCCGATGTCCAACCGCCCCTCGCGCGTGGACACGATCGGCGCCCCGCCCGACTGGGTGCGTAGCCAGTCCCGCAACGCCGGCAGTTGCGCCGCCGGCAGCAGGTCGGTCTTGTTCAGCACCAGCAGGTCGGCCGCGCGCAATTGGCGCTGCGCGGTGTCGGCCAGCAGCGGATCGTCGAGCGTGCCGCGGATCGCGCCCGCGTCCACCAGCACCACCACCGCTTCCAGCTGCAGCAGCGGATCCGACAACCCCACCTGCGCAATGCGCCCGGGATCGGACACGCCGCTGGCCTCGATCACGATCCACTCGGGCGCCGGCTCCAGGGCCAGCACCCGCGCCAACGCGTCGTCCAGTCCGCCCGCCATCGCGCAGCAGACGCAACCATTGGCCAGGCGGATCACGTTGTCGGCACGCCGCGCCAACAGGCCCGCGTCGATATCGACCGGGCCGAAATCGTTGACCAGCAACGCGGCCCGGCGCCCGCCGGCCGCCAGCACGTGGTTCAGCAAGGTGGTCTTGCCGGCGCCCAGGAAGCCCCCCACCACCGTCAGCGGAATGCGCGCCATGTCAGGCCGCCCGGGGCGTCAGCGGCCGGCCGCCGATGACGGTGCCGAGCACGTCGATGTCTTTGAGACCCTGCGGCGGCACCGCCAGCGGATCGTCGCGCAGCACGCAGAAATCGGCATGCTTGCCCACCTCGATCGAGCCGACCAGGTGATCCATGTGCAGTGTGTAGGCCGCGCCCAGCGTGATGGCGCGCAGCGCCGCCTCGACGCTGATGCGCTCGGACGCGCCCAGCACCCGGCCCGCAGCGGTCTGGCGGTTGACGGCGCACCAGGCGGTGAACAGCGGCCCCAGCGGCGTGATCGGCGCGTCCGAATGGATCGCGAACGGCACCCCGGCCCGCGCGGCCGAGGCGCAGGCGTCCATGCGGTTGGCGCGGTCCGGCCCCATGGTCGACGCGTAATGCGCATCGCCCCAATAGAAGATGTGGTTGGCGAACAGGTTCACGCAGATACCCAGACTGGCCATGCGGCGGAACTGGGCGGCGTCGGCCATCTGGCAGTGCTGCAGCGTGTGGCGGTGATCGCGCCGCGGGCTGCGGCGCAAGGCGCGGTCGATGGCATCGATCGCCCGTTCGGTGGCCTCGTCGCCGTTGGTGTGGATGTGCAGTTGCGCGCCGGCGTCATGATAGGCCTGCACCAGGGCGTCCAGCTCGCCCGGCGCGATGACCCAGATGCCGTTGGGCGCGCCGTTGTAGTAGCCCGGCCAGCGCAGCCGGGCGGTGAAGCCCTGGATGGAACCGTCCACCACCAGCTTGACCATGCCCAGGCGCAGCTTGCCATGGTTGAGCCGGCCCGCCTCGCGCAGCTTGGCCAGGCAGGCGGCCGGGTCGCCGGCATAGGCCAGCGCCGACGCCGCCGGCACGATGCGCACCGGATAGTCCGGCTCGGCCGTGACCCGCGCCAGCGTCGCCAGGCCGTCATCGCCCAACTCGTTGACCAGGTCGGTGGCGGTGGTGACGCCGGCCCACTGCGCCACCTTGCCGAACATGCGCAGGCCGTTTTCCGACAGACCCACGGTGCGGAACGGATTGCCGATCAGCCGCATCACCGGGAACATGGCGGCGAATTCGCACAGCTCGCCGCTGGGCTGGCCGTCGGCGCAGCGGCTGATGCCTTCGATATCGGTATCGCGGTCGATGCCGGCGCGGGCCAGCATCGGCGTGTTCACATTCATCAGATGCATGCTGGCATGCATCACCACCACCGGCCGGTCGGCCGACACCGCGTCCAGGTCGCGCACGCTCATGCGCTGGCCGCCGAAGAAGATGGGATCGAAGCCCCAGCCGATCAGTGTCTGCGTCGGCGCCAGGCCGGCGGCGAATTCACGCAGGCGCGCCGCTACCGCCTCAAAACTCTTCAGCCCCGGCCAGATGCGGCCGTCCGGCCCGCGGCGGTCGTAGTAGCCGACATAGGCGAACTGCCACATGCCGCCCTCCGGCAAGTGGCAGTGTCCCTCCACCAGCCCCGGCATGAGCACGTGATCGGCGTAGCGCTCGTCCAGCTCGGCCGGCCCCCAGCCGGCCAGATCTTCGCGGCTGCCCACGCCCAGGATGCGGCCATCGCGCACCGCCACGTGCGTGGCGCGCGG
>LXNH01000242.1_pt1 | contig 13529 bp, 12 predicted proteins | sample 809111 | NCBI WGS metagenome assembly LXNH01 (sample SAMN04870528, study PRJNA318959) | seawater metagenome | biome: 00002010; material: water; isolation source: marine seawater | place: Greece: Milos, Mediterranean Sea | collected 2013-05-29 | depth 5-7 m
CTTCAGCGTCGACGGCGGCCCGCCGGCGGCCTGGCGCGTCGGCGACGAAATCGCGCCCGGCATCGTGCTCCAGGACATCGGCGCCGAAGCCGTCACGGTCGAGCAAGGCGGACGCGCCAATCGCCTGGCCGCGCCGGTTGCGCCGGCGCCCGCGGGCGCCATCACACGTGCCGCGCCATGACGCACGCGCCTCATATTGCTGTCATATTTCATGTCCACAATCGCACGCTTCTCACTGCAATACCGGAGTCGTGAAGTGCGCCAGTCATCGCGCGGGCTCGCCCGCCAGCAAGGTTTCACCCTGATCGAGATCATGGTGGTCATCGTGATCATGGGGATTCTGGCCGCCCTGATCGTGCCGCGCGTGCTGGATCGTCCCGACCAGGCGCGCCAGGTCGCCGCGCGCCAGGACATCGGCGGCATCATGCAGGCGCTCAAGCTCTATCGCCTGGACAACGGCCGCTACCCGACCACCGCGCAAGGCCTGCGCGCGTTGGTTGAAAAACCCGAGGGCGCGTCCAGCTGGCGCGGCTACCTGGACAAGCTGCCCAACGATCCCTGGGGCCATCCCTATCAATACCTGAGCCCTGGCGTCAAAAGCGAAATCGATGTGTTCTCGTTCGGCGCCGACAACAAGCCCGGGGGAGAAGGCGGCGATGCCGACATCGGTTCGTGGGAACTCTGAGCGCGGTTTCACGCTAGTCGAAGTCCTGGTGGTGCTGGTGATCGTGGCCATCGCCGCCAGCATGGTCAGCCTGTCCATCGGCAAAGGCGCCGATCCGCTGCGCGCGGACGCGCAGCGTCTGGCCGACGCCTTCACCGTGGCCGAGGGCGAGGCGCGCAGCGACGGCCGCCCGATCCGCTGGCTGCCCGCCAGCGGCGGCTGGTCGTTCGAGCGCCAGGGGCGCTCGGCCGCGCCCACCGCCCAGGACGATACCCCCCTGCCGATGGACACGCTGGAACGCGACCCGGCGCTGCGGCCGCAGACCTGGCGCGCCGGCCCGGTGCGGTGGCGCCTGACGCCCGAGCGGCAGCTGGTCTTCAACACCGAATGGGTGGCCGACCCATTCAGCGTGCAGTTGCGCGCGGGCGATTCGCGCGTGACTCTGACGCGCGATGCCGCCGGACACTATGACATCCACTGACTTTCCCTCCCGCCAGCGCCAGCGCGGCTTCACCTTGATCGAGGTGCTGGTGGCCCTGGCCATCATCGCGGTGGCGATGGGCGCGGCGCTGCGCGCCACCGGCGTCATGGCGTCCAATAATCGCGCGCTGCAGGACAAGACCCTGGCGCTGCTGGCCGCGCAGAACGCGCTGACCCAGTTGCGGCTGGAACAGACCCTGCCGCGCGCCGGCACCCGCGTCGTGCCCTGTCCGCAGGGCGCTCTGGCGCTGCAATGCGAACTGGTGTTTACCAATTCGCTCAACCGCAGCTTCCGTCAGGTCGCGGTCAAGGTGCACGACAGCGCCAATGGCGCCGCCCTGCTGCAGCTGGACGGCCTGCTGTCGGGCCTGCGATGATGCCGCCCCACGCCCGCGCCCGCCGCCAGGCCGGCTTCACCCTGATCGAAGTGCTGGTGGCCCTGGCGCTGATGGCGCTGGTCAGCCTGATGGCCTGGCGCGGCCTGGAGAGCGTTTCCCAAGCGCGCGACTGGATCGCGCGCCAGTCCGACGATACCGACGCCATCGTCCGCGCCCTCGGCCAGATGGGACGCGATGTGGAGCTGGCCTACAACGGCCCGTCGTTCGCCGCGCCCGGCCTCGACGACCGCGTCTTCACCTCGGGCGTACGGCTGCTGCGCGGCGCCGCCGGGGCGCAGACCCTGGAGATCCTGCGCCCCGACCCGGACGGCGACGGCCGCTGGCAGCGGGTGCAATGGTCGGTGCGCAAGGACGGCCTGTGGCGCGCCAGCGGCCTCGCGGCCGAACAGGGACCGCTGCCGCCGGTCAACGACGGCGTATTGCTGCTGCCCGGCGTGCGCGTGCTGGCGGTGCGCGGCTGGGTGCCGGGGATGGGCTGGACGGACACGCGCTCGCCCTTCTCCGCCACGCCCGCCGGCATCGAGATCACGCTGGAGCGCGCAGCGGCCGGCGGTGCCCGGCGCTATAGCCGCATCCTGGAGCTGCCGTGAAGCCCCGCCCGCCTCGCCAGCGCGGCGCCGCGGTGGTCAGCGCGCTGATCATCGTGGCCATCGTGGCCGCGCTGACCACCAGCCTGTTCCAGCGCCAGACCGCCAGTACCCGCCGCATCGAGAACGAGATGGCGCGCGTGCAGGCGCGCATGCTGCTGGCTGGCGGCATCGACTGGGCCCGCCTGGTGATCCGCGACCACGGCCGGCGCGAATCGACCACGCGCGGCGACCAGATCTGGGCCACGCCGGTGCTCGACACCCGCATCGAACGCCCCGGCGACGACCGCGTCGCGGTGTTCTCCGGCCAGGTGCAGGACGAACAGGGCAAGTACAACCTCAGCAACCTGGCCAGCCATGGCGTGCCGCAACCGGAACAGGAACAGGTGCTGCGGCGCCTGCTGGCGCTGCAGCGCCTGCCGGACACGCTGGCCACGCGCATCATCGGGATCATCGCCGCCAGCCAGCCACCGGCGCAGCCGGCCGACGCCCCCACCCCGGCGCAGGGCGGCCAGACGCCGCAGGCGCGCGCGCCCCTGCCGCGCGGCATTGACGACGTCAGCGCGCTGCTTGGCCTGGAACCGGCCCCACGCAACGCCCTGCGCCGCACGATGACGGTGCTGCCGGTGGCCACCAACGTCAACGTCAATACCGCGCCGCCCGAGGTCATCGCGGCGCTGGTGCCCGGCCTGTCGCTCAGCCAGGCGCGCGCCTTGACCGGCGAGCGGGATCGCGGCAATTGGTTCAACAACAACGGCGACTTCGCCAACCGCCTGGCCGCCACCGGCGTCAAGACCCCGGCGCCCGCCGTAACTACGGCCAGCGGCTGGTTCCTGGCCAGCGGCGCGGTCGTTTACGAACGGGCCCGCGTCTCGATGCAGGCGCTGATCCGCAGCGCGCCGCCGGCCGCGCCCGACACCCTCTGGACGAGAGAGAATCCTTGAAGAACTCCCTGCGCATCGCGCTGGTCCCCCTGGCCGAACTCGGCCCCGGTTCCCTGCTGCCCTATGCCTGGTTCGACCGCCGCGGCCGTTGCGCGCGCCAGGGCGAACTGAGCCTGCAGGCCCTGGGGCAGGCCTATCCGCAAGCCGCCTGCGAGGCCGTGCTGCATCCTGGCGACGTCATCACCGCCACAGTGCAGGTGCCCGCCGTGGCCAAGGCCCGCTTCGCCGCCGCCGTGCGCGGCGCGCTCGAACCGCTGGTGCTGAGCGACCTGGACGACCTGGCCATCGGCCACGGCCCGCGCGCCGCCGACGGCCTGGTGCCGCTGGCCTGGGCGCCGCGCGCCGCGGTGCGCCACGCCTGGCACCTGCTGAACGCGCAGGGCCTGCGCACCCGCGCCCTGATCGCGCCGCAGACGCTGGCGCCGGACGAGACGGCGCCGCTGCGCGACCCGGCCGACCCACGCTGGCTCGCGCCCTCGCCATCGTGGTCGCTGGCCATGCCGCAACTGGCGCCCGCGCGTGTCTCGCGCTGGCGGCCGGTCTGGCGCTGGGGCGCGGCCGCCGCGGTGGTATGGATCGGCGGCTTGAACCTGCATGCCGCGCAACTGCGCGGCGAGGCCCAGACGCTGCGCGACGACATGCGCCGCCAGGTGCAGGCGGCGTTTCCCGCGATCCCCGTGATCCTGGACCCGGCGCGCCAGGCGCAGCAGGGGCTGGACGCGCTGCGCAGCCGCCGCGGCGGCGCCAACACCGGCGACTTCCTGCCCCTGGCGCGCGCCGCTGCCCAGACACTACCGTTTGCCGCCGACAACGTCGCGCGGCTGTCGTACAGCGACCAGGCGCTGACCCTGCAACTGGCCGACACCGGCGCCCAGGCGCAGCGCGTGGCCGAAACCCCCGCGCTGATCCAGCAGGCCGCCACACAGGGCCTGAAGCTGGAACGGGGCGATACCGACAACACCTGGCGCATCACGCGCAGCCAACCATGACACTGATCGAACGCCTGGGCGCCCGCTGGCGCGCCACCTGCAAACCCCTGGCCCCGGCCGCCGACCGCGCGCGCCAGCGCTACCAGGCGCTGGCGCCGCGAGAACGGCGGCTGGTCACCGGCGCCGGCCTCCTGCTGGCGCTGGCGCTGGTCTTCACGCTGCTGGTCGAACCCGCGCTCGATACGGCGCGCACGCTGCGCGAGGAGCTGCCGCGCCTGCGTGGCCAGGCCGCCCTCGTGGCCGACCTGACCACCCAGGCGGCGGCCCTGCGCAAACATGCCGCCGCGCCCGCCACCGCCCTGCCGACCGCGGCCGATCTCGGCGCCAGCCTGGCACGCGCCGGCCTGCCGGCCGATCACTGGACGCTGGAACCGCCCGGCCAGGGCGACAGCGTCACGCTGGCCGTGACCGAACTGCCGGCATCGGCGTTGCTGCGCTGGCTGGAAGACAGCACCGCCGACTGGGGGCTGGCGGTCAGGCAGGTCGCCTTGACGCGCGCCACCAATGCCAATGGCCGGCCGCTGCCGGGCCTGGTCAATGGCCGCGTCACGCTGGCCCTGCCGGCGCGCTCCTGATGCGCTGGCCTCGTCTGCCCAAGCACAGCGGCCTGGCGCTGGCCTGCGCCGCCAGCGCCGCGATTGGCGCGATCGCCGTCTTGCCGGCGCGCTGGCTGCTGGCCTGGCTGCCCGCCGATGCTCCGGTAACGCTGGCCGATGCCGGCGGCACGATCTGGAACGGCAGCGCCTGGATCGCGCTGGGTCCGCCCGGCGCGCGCCGCATGCTGCCGCAGGCCGTGCATTGGCAATGGCATTGGTCTTCCTTGACGCTGGAACTGTCGCATCCCTGGCTGCAGGGTCCGCTGCGCGCCAGCCTGGACGGCGGCGGGGTCAGCCTGTCGGCGCAATCGCTGCGCCTGCCGGCAACAGTATTGCCGGCGCTGGGCGCGCCCTGGAACACACTCGCCCCCGAAGGCACGGTCGAAGTCCGGTGGCAGGCGCTGCGCCTGGGCGCGGCGCTGCCCGATGCGCCGCTGGCCGAATTGCGCTGGCGCGATGCCGCCACCGCCCTGTCGCCGCTGGCCCCGATCGGCACCTATGTGTTGCGGCTGCGGGGCAATGGCCGCGCCGGCGCCACCTTGGCGCTCAGCACCGAAAGCGGTCCGCTGGCAGTCACCGGCCAGGGCAGCCTCACCGCGCGCGGCGTGCGCTTCCAGGGCCAGGCGAGCTTTGCCGCCTCGGCCAGTCCAGCCGACCGCGCGGCGCTCGATGGCCTCATGTCGACCCTGGGCCGGCGCAGCCGCGACACGGTGGTATTCGGCACCGGCAAGTAACGCCGCCAAGGCCGGCGCCGCGGACCGCGTGTTGCACACCAGCCACGCATGCCTTTGCCAGACCGATTCACACACCCTCGCGCGCGGCGGTTGCACGGAATCTCGGACCGGCTCTCGATTGACGCAAAAATTCATAAAACATAACGTTTTGAATGATTTTTGCAGCCGTGGTTTTCCGCCTTTCCTTCATGCCGTACCGCCCCGTTTCCCTCCGGCGCCCTGCGCGCCAACCCCAGCCGGCCGCGCCCGCCGGATCGATCGCGCGCGGCCAGGCGGCCCGCGGTTCCTGTCCCTTCTGAACACGCCATGACCGGGGCAATGCCCCGCGTGCCTGGCGGTGCCTGCCTCCTGGAACCCGCCCATCCGATGCCTTCATCCATGCCTTCCGTCTTTCCTTCCCGCACGCCTGTCCGACTCGCCGCATTGGCCGCGGCCCTGACCGCCGCCTGGGCCGCCCAGGCTCAGACCGCCCCGGCCAGCGCCGCTCCCATGCTGGCCCCGATCACCGTCATCGACCGCTCCAACCAGGCCTCGACGCGGCCCGGCGCGCTGCGCGACGAACTCGTCAAGACCGAATCCATCAGCGAACGCGCCATCGAGAAAGCGGGCGCCACCAACGTCAACGAAGCGCTCGACAAGAATCCCGGCATCGCCGTCCAGGTCGAATGCTCGATCTGCAACGTCCGCAACATCCTGCTCAACAACCTGCCCGGCCGCTACACCACATTGATGATCGACGGCGTGCCGATCTTTTCCTCGGTTTCCTCGGCCTACGGGCTGGACAGCGTCAGCGTCTACGGGGTCGAGCGCATTGACGTGGCGCGCGGCGCCGGCGCCAGCCTGATCGCGCCCGAAGCCCTGTCCGGCTCGGTCAACATCGTCACCAAGCGCCCCACCGAGGCCGAGAACCGCGCCCGGCTGCAGATCGGCAGCTATGGCTCGCGCCAGGGCGATGCCTACCTGGCGCGGCCATTCGCGGGCGGCGCCATCACCGCGACGCTCAACTACAACACGCACGACTCCGTCGATGCCGACCACAACGGCATCTCCGAGTACACCGGCTACGACCGCCGCCTGGGCGGCATCGGCTTCTTCCTGGACGACGCCGGCGGCTTCAAGGTGCGCGGCCGGCTCGACGTGGTCAACGAAAAGCGCGGCGGCGGCGCCCTCGGCACGGATTATTCGGCCATCAAGCACAGCACCACGGGCAATCCCTTCGACTGGCGCGGCGGGGTGCATGGCTCGCCCGACCGCGACGGCTGGGTCAATCCCGCCGACGGCAGCATCCAGGCCTACGACAAAGGTCCCGGCGGCGATCGCGGCGGCCGTGGCGGCATGTCCGAGATCATTTTCACCGACCGCGTGCAGTTCCTCTCCACCGGTGAAAAGCGCTTCGGCGACAGCCTGCTGCGGCTGGCCGTGGGCGCGGCCGAGCACAAGCAGGACAGCTTCTACGAGCTGGCCACCTACATCGCCCGCCAGAAGCAGTACTACGCCGAGGCCAGCTGGCAGACGCCGATCGCGGGCTGGCTGACCACCCTGGGCGCCAACTTCCGCTATGAAGACCTGCGCAGCCACGGCAGCATGGAAGACGGCACCCCGGTAAGCGGCGTCGACGACTACACCTACCGCACCCCGGCTCTGTTTTTGCAGGCCTACCGCGCGCTGCTGGACGACGCGCTCGAGATCAACGGGTCCGTGCGCTACGACCGCCACAACGTCTTCGGCGGCATCACCTCGCCGCGCCTGAACGCGCTCTACCACCATAGCGACCGGCTCTCGAGCCGCTTGAGCGTCGGCAAGGGGTTCCGCGCGCCCACCAGCTTCTTCGAGCAGGAACACGGCATCCTCAACACCATCCGCATCGACCGCCAGATCACCAAGCCCGAAGAATCGCTCAACGCCAGCTACGCGCTCAACTACGCCGACGACCGCCTCGCGGTGACCGGCTCGTACAACTACAACCGCATCAAGAACTTCGCCATGCTCGACCCCGACCAGCACGACGCGGACGGCAACGACATCACGCTGTTCTCCAGCTCCGGCCAGCCGGTCATCGTGCAGGGCGTGGACCTGACGATGTCCTACCTGCTGACGCCGGCCCTGAGCGTGATGGCGGCGGCCGAGGCGTTCAACTACCGCTTCCCCGCCAAGACGCTGACCTTCGCGCGTCCCAACGCCAAGGCCTACCTGGGCCTGGACTACGATCGCGGCAACTTCGACTTCAACGCCAAGCTGGTCTGGACCGGCCCGATGAACCTGCGCAAGTTCCACGACGACGGCTCGGGCCAGCAGAACCGCTACAACCTGGACGGCACGCCCAAGCGCGAGAAAAGCCCCGGCTTCTTCACCCTCGACCTGCGGGGCGAGTACGCCGTCAACAAGCACTTCACGCTCTACGCCGGGGTCGACAACCTGTTCGACTACAAGCAGTCCGACAAGGAAAGCGCCCTGTTCGTCAACGGCGACGGCGACCTCGACGTCATCCAGTTGTGGGGGCCCAGCCGCGGACGCTACCTGTACGCCGGCACCAAGCTGAGCTTCTGATGCGCCGCATTCTCCCGAGGGCCTGCCTGGCGCTGTGCGCGGCGCCCCTGATCGCCGGCGCCGAGCCCTGGCCGGCGGGGCCGGCGTGGGACTTTTCGCTGCCCGCGCTGGACGGCGGCCGCTTCGTGCGGCTGGCAGCCCTGCCCGGGCCGGTGCTGGTCAACTTCTGGAGCCGCGATTGCCCGCCGTGCGTCACCGAGCTGCCGCGGCTGCAACGCTTCGCCGACGCCCATCCGGCGTGGACGGTGCTGCTCGTCAGCACCGACAGCCCGGCCGCCGCCACCGAATTCGTGCAACGCCAAGGCGTGCGCCTGCCGGTGCTGCGCCCAGGCGCCAACGTCGTGGCCCTGATGCGCGCCGCCGGCAACCGCGGCGGCGCCCTGCCCTTCACCGTGGCAACCCGGATCGGGCGCATCTGCGCGGGGCAACTCGGCGCCCTGTCCGGCGCGGACCTGCAACGCATCGCCCGCGGCTGTGAGGCGGCGCCGGCCAAGCCGGCCGCGACAACGCGCTGAACCGCCCCGATGCGCCGCGCACTCACGCGTCGCGCGTCACCCGCAGGATCTCTTCCGGCGACGTTTCCCCGCTTTGCACCCAGCGCGCACCATCCTCGCGCATGCTCAGCATGCCCGCGGCGCCGGCGGCGCGGCGCAGCTCGCGTTCGTCGCTGCCCTCGTGGATCAGGCGGCGCGCCGCGTCATCGACCGTGAACAGTTCATGGATGCCGGAACGGCCCGCATAGCCCGTATGGTTGCAGGCCTCGCAGCCAACCGGCTGGAATACCCGCGCGCCATCCTGCATCGCCGGCCTCTTGCAGGCCGGGCACAGTTTCCGCACCAGGCGCTGCGCCAGCACGCCCAGCAGCGACGACGACAACAGAAAGGGCTCCACGCCCATGTCGGTCAGGCGCGTCACCGCCGACACCGCGTCGTTGGTGTGCAGCGTGGCCAGCACCAGGTGGCCGGTGAGCGAGGCCTGCACCGCGATCTGGGCGGTCTCCAGGTCGCGGATTTCACCGATCATGATGACGTCCGGGTCCTGCCGCAGGATGGCCCGCAGCGCCAGCGCGAAACTCATGTCGATCTTGGCGTTGACCTGGGTCTGGCTGATGCCGGGCAGGTCGTACTCGATCGGATCTTCCACGGTCAGAATATTGCTGGTGGAGGCATCCAGCCGGCTCAACGCCGCATACAGCGTGGTGGTCTTGCCGCTGCCGGTGGGCCCGGTCACCAGCACAATGCCGTGCGGCTGGCGGATCAGGCGGTCGAGCTGGCGCAGCACGCCGGGCGCCATGCCCAGCTTCTCCAGCTGCAGCCGGCCGGCTTCCTTGTCCAGCAGGCGCAGCACCGCGCGCTCGCCGTGGCCGGTGGGCAGAGTCGATACGCGCACGTCGATCGGTCTGCCGCCCACCCGCAGCGCGATGCGGCCATCCTGCGGCAGGCGCTTTTCGGCGATGTCCAGGTGCGCCATGATCTTGATGCGCGAGATCAGCGCCGCGTGCAGCGCCTTGCGCGGCGAGACCACGTCGCGCAGCGTGCCGTCGACGCGATAGCGCACCACCGAGTGGGTCTCGAACGGCTCGATGTGGATATCGCTGGCGCCATCGCGCGCCGCCTGCGCGAACAGCGCGTTGATCATGCGGATCACCGGCGCGTCGTCCTGCGCATCCAGCAGGTCGGCCACCTCGGGCATATCCTGCAACAGGCGGTCCAGGTCGATCTCGTTTTCGGCCACGCCCATCACCGAGGCAGCGTCCTCGGCGTGGCTGTAGGCCGCCGCCAGCAGGGTTTCCAGCGCCTCGTCGTCGACCTGCGCGACGGCGATATCGCCATGGCAGCGGCGGATCTCGCGCACCGCCCAGTCCGGGGTGCGCGGGCTGACGGTCAACTGCGCGTGGCCGGCGCGCAGCGACAGTACCGCCCGCTGCGTCCGCGCCCACGCATAGGGCAAGGGATGCGCGCTCATAGATGCGAGACCAGTTCGCCCTTGAAGCCCAGTTCCTTGAGCAACGCGGTGGCGGTCGAAATGGTGCCGGGATCGCGCGACACCTGGCTGCGCACCACGTAGCCCATGCCGCCGGGCCCGGGCTGCACGTAGGCCTGCAGGCCGCTGGCCTGGACCCGCCGGGCGATGCCGTCGGCCTCGCCGCGCGTCTTGACCGAAGCGAACTGCAAGGTCGCGCTGCTGGTATCGACCTCTCCATACAGCGAAGCGGGATCGCGCGCCACGCTCACGCCCAGCGGCAGATTGGCGCGGATCGGCAGCGACGGATCGCTGGTCTGGCGCGCGGCCGGATACTGGCGCACCGCGAACGACTCGACCGTGACCGGCGGCGGCCGCCGCATGGTCTCGGCCAGGTGCTCGGGCCGCATGTCATAGGCATTGTTCGACACCGACGGCGCCGCCCCCGGCGGCGGCAGCATCGGCGCCTGCATGTCCGGCAACAGCCAGTGCCCGCCCGGCTGCGCAATGCCCTGGGCACGGCGCATGTAGTCGTAGCGGTCCATCGTCACGCCCGCGCTCTGGCGCGCATCGCGCACCACGTATGGCCGCAGGAACACCATCAGGTTGGTCTTGGTGCGCTTGCGGCTGTCGTACTTGAACAGCGAGCCCAATACCGGAATCGAACTCAGGCCCGGCACATTGTTGGAGGTCAGCGTCACGTTGTCTTCCAGCAGGCCGCCCAGCACGATGATCTGGCCGTCGTCGATCAGCACGCTGGTGTCGATGGCGCGCTTGTTGGTGACGATGCCGGTAGTGGCCGTCGAACGGCTCTCGTCGATGCTGCTGACTTCCTGGTAGATGTCCAGCTTGACCGCGCCACCTTCGGAAATCTGCGGCCGGATGTTCAGCTTCAGGCCGACGTCCTCGCGCTGGATGGTCTGGAACGGGTTGTTGTTGTTGCCGCCGCTGGTGACATACTGCCCGGTCACGAACGGCACCGTCTTGCCCACCAGGATGCTGGCTGACTGGTTGTCCAGCGTCAACAGGTTCGGCGTGGACAGGATGTTGGCCTCGCCGCTGTTCTGCATGGCGCGGGCCAGCACGCCCAGGTTGATGACCTTGTTGCCCAGTACGTCGACCGTGCCCTTGACCAGGCCCAGGCTCAGCCCGCTGCCCAGCGCGTCGATCGAGGTCGGGCCGCTGCCCGACAGGCCGCTGCCGCCCAGGTTGGTGCCGCCGATGAAGCTGGTGCCGCCGCTGTTGATGTTGCCGGCGCCCGTCATCCACTGGATGCCGAACTCGGCCGCCGCCTGTTCGCTGACCTCGACGATCAGGCTCTCGACCAGCACCTGCGCGCGGCGCTGGTCGAGCTGGTCGATCACTTCGCGCAGGCTGCGGTACAGCGGTTCGGGCGCCGCGATGATCAACGAATTGGTGGCCGGATCCGCCTGGATCGTCGCGCCACCGGCGGAATACGACACCGCCTGGTTGCCGGAATCGTCGCGCGCGATGCGGTCCTGATCGCCCGACAGGCCGCCCTTGGCGCTGCCGGATGCGTTCGAGTTGGAAGACATGCCCAACCCGGAACTGGCGTTGCCGCCGGACCCTTGCGCCGGCCGGTTGCCGCCGCCCTGGCCGACGGCGCCGCCGCTGCCGCCCGCCGGGTTCGCGCCCGGCGCCGAGTTGGCCTGCCCGGTCAACAGCCCGCCCAGCACTTCGGCGATGCGCGTGGCCTGGGCATTGCGCATGTAGACCACGTGCAGATTGCCGGAGCGGTTCTGCTGCGCGTCCAGCTTCATGATCAGGTCGCGCGCCAGGCGCGTGCGCGCCGGGCTGCCCGCGCGGATCAGCACGCTATTGCTGCGCGGATCGGCCACCACGGCGATGCGCTGCGTCGGGTCGCTGCTCTGCGTATCCAGCAGTTGCGACGCCAGGATGGCGATGTCCGACGCAATGCCCGAGCGCACCGGCACCACATCCGTGTCGATCGAACTGGGCACGTCGATGCGCGCGATCACGGCCGCGATACGCTCGAGGTTGTCGGCATAATCGGTCACCACCAGCGTGTTGTTGCCGGGGTATGCATTGATGGGATTGTTGGGCGGCACCATCGGGCGCAGCACCGGCACCAGGTTGGCCGCGTTCTCGTACTTCAACGGGAATACGCGCGTCAGCATCTCGCCGCTATTGCCGGAACCGCCACGCGCGAAGGCCGCGACCGGCACCGGTCCCTTGGCCGCGCCGCCCGAGGCGGGCGCGGGCCGCGTATCGCCCACCACCGCGCTGCCCTGCAGCTTGGCATCGGCCTCGGGCACCACGCGCGTCACGCCATCCACATCGACAATGGCGAAACCCTGCAGCCGCAGCGCGCCGGTCAGCATCGACAGCGCCTGGGCGCTGTCGACCGGCCGGTCCGACACCAGCGTGAGCTTGCCCTTCACCCGGGGATCCACCAGGAAATTGCGCTTGGTGAACAGCGACAGCGCACGCAGCACGGCGGGGATATCCGTGTCGACGAAGTTCAGGCTGACGCGATTGTCCGCCTGTTGAGCATGGGCCTTGCCGGCCATGGGTCCGAGTTGGCTTGCCGCGAGCAAGACCGCAAGGCTGAGTTGCGCGATGTGACGCATGACGAGATGTGCCTGAGACGTGAAGTCGTGTGAAAAAACGTGAAAGCGCGTCGGAGTATACGGGGTGACACTGCAACACTACGGTCATAATCGAAAGGCAAGGTGACGGGCTGCAAAGCCTTTATTTATGCGCCTTTGCGCCAACCGGCGCAGGCCCGCCGACCCCTCTCACCATGCCATCCTTTCGTTACGAAGCGACTGACGCGCTCGGCAAAATCGTGCATGGCACGATCGATGCCGACAGCGAGCGCGGCGCCCGCAACCAGCTGCGCGGCCGCGGCCTGCTGCCGCTTTCCACCTCGCCCGCGGCGCGCGCCGAAGGGCTCGGCGCGGCGTTGCGCACGCGCCTGTCGGACGCCGACCTGGCCTGGCTCACGCGCCAGCTCGCCAGCCTGCTTGCCGCGCGCCTGCCACTGGACGCGGCCCTCGGCGCCACGCTGGAACAAGCGGAAAAAAAACACATCGCCACCACGCTCGAAGGCGTGCGCGACGATGTACGCGCGGGCCATCGCCTGTCCGCCGCGCTGGCCTCGCGTCCGCGCGACTTCCCCGAGATCTACCGCGCCTTGATCGGCGCCGGCGAAGAATCCGGCGATCTGGCGCAGGTGATGGAAAAACTGGCGGACTACATCGAAGAGCGCAACACCCTGCGCAGCAAGGTCATGACGGCATTCATCTACCCCGCCGTGGTCGCCTGCGTCTCGGTCATCATTGTGATCTTCCTGCTGGGCTACGTGGTGCCGCAGGTGGTGTCCGCCTTCAACCACGCCAAGCAGCAGCTGCCGCTGCTGACCCGCATCATGCTGGCCCTGTCGGACTACGTGCGCGACTGGGGCCTGGCCACCGGCGCCGCCATCGCGCTGGCTATCATGTTGTGGCGCTACTCCCTGCGCGTGCCCGCCGCGCGCCGCGCCTGGCATGCCCGCGTGCTGCGCCTGCCGCTGGCCGGCCGCTTCGTGCTCGGCGTCAACGCCGCCCGCTTCGCTTCGACCCTGGCCATCCTCTGCGGCAGCGGC
>LXNH01000245.1_pt1 | contig 13510 bp, 12 predicted proteins | sample 809111 | NCBI WGS metagenome assembly LXNH01 (sample SAMN04870528, study PRJNA318959) | seawater metagenome | biome: 00002010; material: water; isolation source: marine seawater | place: Greece: Milos, Mediterranean Sea | collected 2013-05-29 | depth 5-7 m
TATTGTCGCTTATCAGCCTGCGGCTGCGCCTGTTGAAGTGACTGTCGATGTCTCTAGGGTAACGGCGGTCACAGAGCTTCCCGAGGTCTTTGATGCTCGATGGCTGGCCACATCTGTGCAAACTAAGCTCGAGACTATGGGGGTGAGAGGGCTCAAGGGCACTGATGTCGATGTGATCTGCTCGTATGGCGTTTGCGATATCGAGCTACATCATGGTGATGCTTCCGCTGGACCTTCCGAGTGTGGTCATAAGATCTCTTTAGCGTCCAGCGGAGATCAGACGAGTTGGGATACAGCAGTCAGCGAGTTGGCTCGATCGATTTTACTGACGCATTGAGTTTTCTGAGTACAGGCAGCGATATGTCGGTTCCGCGTATCGCTTCGTGATTAAGTAGCCAGCCCACTATTTCATAGATTTCTGTCTTTCGCTTGTTTTGCACATCGGTCGCCATCGATGAGCGGTTTTCAGTCGTGTCCGATATCACTTGATAAACGCGTGATCTGAGATTGGTTGAGATCTCAGATTGGTTCATTGCCATCAGGATGGATTCGACCTCTGCGATAACCTCATCGAGTAATGATCGGTACTCAGGAGCGAGCAGCTCACCATTACGGATGTTGTTGGCTGCAGTGAGTGGATTTATGCAGGCATTGATTGCCACCTTCTCGATAAGGCGTTGTTCGATATCAGTCTCCCAGGAGACATTCGGCATGGCTGCCTGCCAGGTCTTTAGCCACAATGGGGCGGTGGGGTATATACCGAGGGTGCCAAGGAGCGTCTGACCGTTGCCCGCAGGGATCCATTCGCCACCTGATCGATGACAGCCCGCCGTGGTAGTAGCAAAGACGACCTTGGATTGGGGGGCGAGTTTAGGAATCGAATAAACATGCGCCATGCCATTCATCATGGCTACGACCGCAGCGCCTTTTTGCAGGCGATGTGCCGCGCTGTTCATGGCGGTCATAGCATCGTAGCTCTTGGTCGTGAGCAACAGATGCGTTATGGGAGTTGCCGCAGCCAAGGGTTCACTGGGGAAGCTGATGGAGCGGGATTGATCGTTCTCGCGAAGCACGATCGTCTGCTCTGTAGCATTTTTGTCGCGCGAGCAAACAACCACATTTGCTCCGGTATCTTTGAGCCGGCAGGCAAACAAGCCTCCGATCGCACCTGTGCCCAAAATATGCCAAGTCGAATTCATCATTTGGCCCAGAGTACGTGTAAACGCTCGCGTTGCAACGCGGGCGGTAATGTCTTTAATTGCGCGAGTGACCACAGATGATTGATCAATAGAGTGATCCGTTTTGCTGTTTGCCACGTTTCGGGGCAAAAGTCACCGCCAATAACACGCCGGGCAAACCGATTTCGAACTGTTTCAGACAGGTGCCCGGACGCCACAGCAACGTCGAAATAGCGACTGGAAATAGCAGCATAGTCCCAATCCATCGCCACCCAATGACCTTTCAAGGCGCCAATATTGTTTGGGGTTAGATCGTTGTGGCAAAGCGCTTTTTCGCTTTCGTCCAACTGCGCTAAGTCGTCTCGGATCGATGGTGTCATTGGTGACAGACCATAGTTTGCCCGCTGATTCTGGGTCAGATGCTCCCAGTAATAGGCGGCGTGATCAGCCAGGGATAGGGTGTGCTCAGCGGCTCTCAGTCCGTCAGTCGATAATTGCTGTATCGCCCGCATTAAATCGGCATGCTCGCTCCAAGAGGGTGAATTTTTGAGAGCACGCTGACAGATGCTGAGTCCGTCATCGCTGCGCACCGCCACTTTAGGCGCGAGATTTTGTTCAGCCGCCCGGCGTGATGCTTCTGTTTCTAGTGACAGGTGCCCAGGGGGCTTGGGTGCCTTGCTCATGCGCACGCGCAGCACCCACTGTGGTGCGCCGGCTAACGAATATACCTGGTGCGCCGTACCAACCCCGATCAGCTGGTCGATTTCGGTCGACCGGCTAATGCCGTCGAAAGTCCAATCCGCATTGGTTGCGAGTAACTCTTTGTAGCGAGTTATGACTGCTGTAGACGCTGACGTCGCCATGAGAAGTACCCGACAAAGGAAAGCAGGATGTAGACCATGAAGAGAAGGGCGGTCATATCCAAATTTCTATCGAAAAATAACCAGACCGACACACTGTTAATCACCATCCAGTAGAGCCAGTTCTCAATAATTTTTTCGACCACCATCCATGTTGTAACCAGTGCGGCCACTGTTGTTGCGGAGTCAACAAAGGGGCGTGCGGCATCGGTGTAGTGTGAAAGTAGATAGCCGACGATCGATGAAACTACGAGAATTAATAGTATGCAGGCGGCGTGAAAGGGCCATGGTCGTGAGGAGATGAGCAAGCGTTCGCCTGAATCGTCGCTCTGCCATCGGACCCAGCCAATGATTGCCATGACCGCATAAACGACCTGCAGCGCGGACTCCATATAGAGTTTGGCATCGGCAAATAGTACCAAGAACAGCGCTGAGCTAATCAGTGCCGCCACCCAGCAAGCGCGCTTCTGCGCAATCGCGAGGAGCAGGTAGCCAATGGCCAGGACAATAGCGATCGGTTCGATCAAGGCCATAGTGCTTACGACGCCTGAATCTCAGTAATGTGCTCAGGAATAAACTTTGCCACCAATACCTGCCTACCAAACTCCGAGTAGCTCGACTCTAGAGCGGTCTTTATCACTCGAAAAACGTCGGCGCTGTCACCGATAATCTGCGTGCTCATGGAGTTAGTGGCGACAGTGACCGAGTTGTCGTCGATCAACTTTTCAATAAAACCCCATACGGTTTTTTCGAGGGGGCCATCCAAGGGGTACAAGCTGAGTTCGGCAGCCATCTTCATATCATCACCTTCCGAAACGGTAGTTCGCTGTCAAGCCGATCACCCGAGGCTCACCAAACTGGTAATAGGGCTCGGTAATATATTCCTTCCGCGGATCATTGCCGAAGGTGCCAAAACCTCTAGTGACAGTCTCCTCGTTGGTAAGATTGCGAGCCCAGAGGGCTACTGTCCAGTTATCCTTTGTCCAGTCCGCATAGGCGTTTAACAGCGTGGCTTGCGGTGATCGAATGGCATGCCGGTCGGAAAGGAAATAGTCGTCACGCCCGGTCAATTCGATTCGGGTCGTTAGCTGTGGTGTGGCTTGCCAATTGACTGCGAGGCTATACTGCCACGTAGGCGCTTGCGGCTGATCGCGGCTGGACAGATCAGACCCATCGATATTCACGTAGTCGTCAAAGACAGCATCGAGGGTGGCCATCATCAAGTCGACGTTGATTGCGCTATTGGCTTGCCATTCAAGCGACCACTCCAGCCCCCGGTTTGAGCCGCTAGCTGCGTTGTCGGTAAAGTCCGTAAACGAAAAGCTGCCATCCTGCCTTTGGATGACTAGCGAGCCTTTGACCTGCTGATCTTCCCGCGACATCTCGAAGGCTGTTAGTGATGAACGCAAGGTTTCAGGGGTGTTTTGGAATCGCCAGCCGAGCTCAAGGCTGATAAGACTCTCCGCATCAAAAAATCTGGCGCTTTGGTAGGGCGTAGTATCAATTTCTGCCTCTAACGCTGTCAGCGATGATGAGAGGCTGGCGTTAACACCCCCAGCGCGTAAACCCCTTGAGATCGACGCAAATACGCTGCTATTGGCATTGGCCTGCCATTGCGCACCGAGGTGACCGGTCCAATAGGTTTTGTCGAGTGTCTCCCTGACATTATTTGAGTCACCGTATTCAAGCTGTCGTTGCTCGATACGCGCTCCCATGGATACATCGATGCTCGAACCGAGCGACCGACGTTGCTGGCCGAAAATGGCACTCGTTTCTACCTTGTTGCGGCTGTGAAACGGCGCGCTGAGATAGGTGTAGTCTCGAGTCAGTTGTTCTTCATCTTGTCGCAGGTAAATACCGGCAACCCAGTCATTACTATCGCTGCTCTGCGATGTCCGCCATTCCAGACTCGAGCGGTCTACAGATCGAAAATAGGCGTCAAATGAGCTGTATTCCCAGCCTGGTGCGATACCGACGAAACTCCAGTCCTCATCGTAGCTATAGACACTGTCAGCCGTCACACTACTGACTTGTAGTACGTGGTCGCGCTGCTCTCCCGAGTATTGCCAGGCAAGCCTTGCTGCAATCAAATCCAGGGAATCCTCGCCGGGTTGATCACTCAGGGTCGTGCGCTTGTTATCGAGCGAGAACGCATCGTAGCCATTTTCGACATCAATCCGATGGAGCCCGATATCAAACTGTTGTTGCCCCGTCTGATACTGCAGACCCAAGCGGGTTATTTGCTCATCGCGCGCGTTGGTGTCCTCGCGGCCAAGATGGGTGTTTTTCGACCAGCCATCCGACTGATACTGCTGATGTGCGAGCCTTGCATTGAGGCCACTACCGATGACGCCGTTGGCGAAAACCGATGCGCGACTGCCGCCATAGCTCTCCACTCCGAGGCTGGCGCCAAATGCCAATTCTTCGGTTGGTTTTTGCGTCGTTAGATTAATCAGACCTGCGAGAGCGCCTGCGCCCATTCGCGAACCCTGTGGGCCTCTCAGTACATCGATTTGCTTCAGGTCGTAGCTGGTCAAGGCTCCGCCGAGTCCACTGATGTCGATGCCATCGAGTAAAACCACTACCGAGGAGTTGTTGGGCTCGATGAACTGGCTTCGCTCACCGATGCCTCTGATCTGAAAAAAGCGCTGTCGTGACGCACCAGCCGATGCATTGGTATTGGCAGCGAGAGTCAGCGCATCCTCAAGATGGATGGCGCCACGCTGGGCCAGAGCTTCCTCGTCTAATGTGGTGAGGCTGATAGTCTGCGTATCTGATGAGAGCAGTGTGGCCTCGACGATCACTTCCTCTAAAGGGGATGCTTGTACACACAATGAGATTGCGCTGATCGCGAAGGCGAACGTCAATTGCTGATAGGGGTGCATTGGGGATTTCAATCCTTGCCATAGGGAATCAAACGGCAAGGACTAGGAGTGGCGCTCTGAAGCGCTGACCTGTTCCTACGCCGGCATTATCCGGTTCAGGTGCAACGGGTTTACGACAACGTATCTCAGGCTAATGCCACCCCGCAGGTTTAAATCAAAGTCTAACAGATCTACACTGCCATCTTGGAAATTTAATGCGAGTCGCAGGGCATCGCGGCTCGATATAACACTCGATCAACACGGGGCGGCGTGATTCATGCCGAAAGGGCGATGGCTGACAGCACAATGTACGTCGAAGACGCGAGCAGTATGGCTCCCGTGGCCGATGCGGCGACGGTGCAGGTGGCGAAATTGGAGCATCAAATGCTCACCGCTACCGAACTCTACGATTTGCTAGATCTCGCTTTATCGGGTGTTCGCCAATTAACGAGTAGCAGCTTTGTGGAGTTTTGGCTCCATGACCCTGTCGATGAACTCGATCGACACTTCGATCCTGTCGGAGTCGTGTCTGGCAAGGTTAGGTTGCTTAATGACAGTTTTGACTTAATGAACCTCTACTCGGAAGAGCCCTACTGGGATCGAACGCCTGGTGGGGTTTACAGGGACGTTGAGTTGTTCGAAAACGTCGAGGCGGTCGAGCAGTCGATGTTGATTCCAGTGGAGGAGCAGGGCGTGTTGGTCGGTAGTATCCATGTCGCGAATCCGCGTTCAATGGTAATGACCGATGAGCGGCAACTCGAGGCCCTGCAAAGTTTTGTTGCGAGGGTTCCGCTGCTGATCAATCGGCTTATCGAAATGAATCGCATCGGTGATTTTGTGTTGCTTGATCCGGTTACCAATGTAGCCAACCGCGCAGGGCTGATTCGCGACTTGGAGCGAGAGATTAATCGCGCACGACGTAATAAGCGGCCGCCACTGGTCGTGGTGCTTCGGCTCTTGGGGTTGGAACACATGAATAATCTGTCTCAACGTCATATTCAAAGTCGGGTATTGCGCGGGGCGGCGAGTCAAATTGCTGCAGGATTGCGCGATACGGACTCGGTTGGACGTATTGGCCTCAATGCCTTTGGCATCATGGTTGTCGATGCGCCTGAGGAGAGTGTTCCGGCGATCGTAACCCGCTGGCACCAAGGACTGAACGGTAAAATGATCGATGATGGCGCCGGCGGCATGGTGGAACTCAATGTTCTGCGCGGTTTCCGCCTGTGTACAGTTGAGCAATTGGGGTCAGGTGATGCCGTGGATATTGCCGCTGAACTGTTGCAAGAAGCTGACAACGATGCAGCAACCGGCGATTCTACGGCCGCGACAGAAGCGGACGAATAAGCGACGTTGTTCACCGTAGCGTCATCAGAAACGGCGCGGTATCGGTTACACTAAAATATTGAATGATAGGTCGAGTAAATCGATGACCGATTGGGCTAGCCTTGCCGCTTCGGCGAATTTGGAGCAACGAAGTCGCGCCGCCATCCGATGGATGGCGGATCCCGAGCGTCTTTCTCGATTGCAGCTCGGAATGATTGTGTTGGCCTCGATCTGGGCTATCAGCAGCGCGTCGTCATTGGTGTGGTCTTTTTATCGTGCTCCGGCTGTAACAGTGTCGCCCACGGCTGTTGTGAATCCGCCAGAAATCGCAAGTGCCGCGAGTATGGAGCGCGAGGTCATCGACGTGTCATCGATTATTGGCCTCAATATCTTTGGTTCGGTTGAAGGATCGGTAGTCGCGACAAGCCCTCTGGTATCCACGGTCAGCAACCCTCGTGACGGGATAGAGGATGGCGCCAAAGAAACATCGCTGGCACTAGTGCTGACCGGGATCGTCTCGTCGACTGATGACGGGCTGGGTAGCGCGATGATCGAGGCTAAAAAACAACAGTCTCTCTATTCTGTCGGTGATGCCCTGCCCGCCAATGGCAAGGTGACACTCGCAAAGATTTTGGCTAAGCAGGTAGTGATCGATAACAACGGAACCTATGAGTTAATCACTCTGTTTGATGACAATGGCATCGTCGGGATCCTCCCTACGTCTGCTACGCCAACCTTGGCGCCGCGCAGTCAGACAAGCAGTAGGCCGTTGGCTAGGCAGGCGCCACGGGTGGACCAGCGCGAGGCTAATCAATTGGCTTCCGGTTACCGTCAGCAACTCTATGACGATCCGCAATCGTTGGCATCGTTGGTATCGATCAGTGCGGTCCAGGGCGAGAACGGCTTGCGCGGGTACCGGATTGCACCCGGTAAGGATCGATCCCAGTTTGCGGCGATGGGTTTTGAGCCGGGTGATATCGTAACGGGCGTTAACGGATATTCTTTGAGTGACCCTAGCAATACAGTTCGTCTCTATCAGCTGATGCGAGATGCTGCCGGGGCCACTTTCGATATCGAGCGCGGGGGCAGCGCGCTCACAATCAGCGTAAGCTTGACCAATTAGAACTAGGAGCAACTGAATTCATGCGCATTAAGTCAGTAATAAGAGCGCTTACCCTCTCACTTCTGGTGGTCTCGGGTGCGATAGCGACCAAGGTCGCGACAGCTCAAGAGTTCACGGTTAATCTCAAAGACACCGATATTCAGGAGCTCATCCAATTCGTCTCTGATGTCACCGGCACCACAATCGTTGTCGATCCAACCGTTAAAGGTAAGGTCAAGGTGGTATCGAGTAAGCCTGTGACTAAGGCGGAGCTATACGACCTGTTCCTCTCGATTCTTGATGTCCACGGCTACACCGCAGTGCGCAGTGGTGGAGTGGTTCGTGTGATTCCTAACAAAAATGCACGATCAGCGCCGGTCGATGTTGTCTCGGGAACGGCCTCTTTGATTAATGATGAGTATGTTACCCAGGTCATCCGTTTGGAGAATATCTCCGCGGCAAAGCTGATCCCGGTACTTAGGCCGCTGGTACCGCAGCAAGCACACATGGCGGCGTACGCCCCGAGTAATGCCATCATTATTTCGGATATCAGAGCCAATATTCAGCGGATTGCCCGGATTATCGACAGCATGGATCAATCAGCTGTCAAAAAGACTGAGTTGGTCAAGCTCAAGTACGGCGTGTCCAACGACGTCGTCGAGATGCTGAAGACGCTTGAGAAGTCCCGCGCAGGCGACGGTGACGCCAATGAAGAAGCAACACTGGTTGCCGATAAGCGAACTAACAGCGTCATGATTACCGCTGACGAAGTGAGTATCGAACGAATCCGCACCTTGATCGGTTACTTGGATATCCCTCTAGAGCAGAGTGGCAACGTGCGCGTGATGTACCTCGAGTATGCCGATGCCACCGAGGTGGCCGAGGTGCTTACTCGTGTGATGCAGAACATCTCGCGACTCGATGAGGGCGGGGATCGGAACAGAAACAGCAACTCGGCTAATTCAACTATCGAAGCTGATGCAGGCACCAACAGTCTGATCATTACAGCTGATGCCGACGAGATGGCGGCGCTGGAGGCAGTGATTGCGCGCCTCGACATTCGAAGAGCACAGGTTCTGGTAGAGGCGATCATCGTTGAGATGGAAGTCGTCGAAGGCCGAGAGCTGGGCTTGCAGTGGCTATTTGCCAACAGTAGCGGCGCTTTTGGCTCGAGCGTCAGTACCAGCTCGGCGCAGCAGGCACGAAATGGCGCCTTAGGTGCCGCGCTTCTACCCGCAGACAGTACGTCAAACGATATTGGCATACGCGATGTGGCGGGTGCGCTTGCCGGAGTGCCCGGGACTACATTCGGTTGGGGCGTGATCGACGATTCGCTGACCATGACCACGATTTTAAGCGCGCTCGAATCACAAGGTAACGCCAACATTCTGTCGACACCGAGCTTACTTACCCTAGATAACGAGGAGGCCTTTATCACGGTTGGCCAGCAAGTTCCGTTCGTCACTGGTAGCTACACCAATACCGGAGCCTCCAATGGTGTTGCTAATCCTTTTCAGACTATCCAGCGCGAAAACGTGGGGGTCACCCTGCAAGTGACACCGCAGATCAACGAAGGCGATTCGGTAGTCATGGATATCGTGCAAGAGGTGTCGAGTATCTCGCAGCAGGTGCTATCCGCCTCGGATGTCATTACCAATGAGCGCAAGATCGAGACCAAGGTGCTCGCCAAAGATGGCGATATTGTCGTGCTCGGTGGCTTGGTGAAAGACGATGTTCAGGACTCTCAGCAAGGGGTTCCCCTGCTGTCGGATATTCCTCTATTGGGTCGTTTATTCCGCAGCGACGTGGTGTCGGTAACAAAATCGAATTTGTTGGTGTTTATACGCTCAACCATCATTCGCGATGATGCAGACCTTGCGGGAGCAACAGCCGAGAAATATCGCTATATCCGGGATCAGCAGCGCCAGCGCCGAGATCAAGGTCTGATGTTCTTGGACGATGGCAATATGCCATTGCTGCCGACCTGGGAAGAGCGTCTTTACGAGCTGAGAGAGGTCTCTCCAGAGAGCGTCGAGGACGCGGGCCAGTGAACACTGCAGTCGATGCAGTTAGTGAGTTAGACACGCTGGTTGGCGAGGACGAGGTGGCCGCAGAGCAAAGTCTCCCGGGTCGACTTCCGTTTGCCTACGCCAAAGCGAATCAAGCGGTACTAGAGATCAACGATGAGTCGCTGACACTTGTTTATGTAGCGCCGTTGGCGACCGACACCTTACTCGAGGTGAGGCGCTGTGCCGGTCGGGCCTTTAGTTTGGAAGCGGTTGAAGCATCGGTTTTTCAATCCCGGCTGACAGGTGCTTACCAGCGTAGTCAAAATCAGGCTGCGCAGATGGCTGAAGATCTTTCCTCTGACGTGGATTTGGCTCGATTAGTAGACGAGATCCCCGACCTTGGGGACTTGATGGATGCCGAAGACGATGCGCCGATCATTCGGTTGATCAACGCCATTCTGTCTCAAGCAGTTAAAGAGCAGGCATCCGATATTCATATCGAGACGTTTGAAGATCGACTGTCGGTTCGTTACCGAATCGATGGTGTGCTGGCCGAGGTGTTATCACCCAAGCGCATGCTTGCGCCGCTGTTGGTGTCGCGCCTTAAGGTAATGGCCAAGCTAGATATTGCTGAGAAACGAATACCGCAAGACGGTCGTATCTCTGTCAGAATTGCAGGGCACGCGATTGATATCCGAATGTCCACGATTCCCTCAGCTCACGGTGAACGTGTTGTACTGAGATTGCTAGACAAGCAGGCGGGCCAGCTCGAGTTACAGCAGCTCAGAATGAATGAGCAGGTGGAGTCGGGTTATCGCAAAGCACTTGCAAGACCCCACGGGATTATTTTGGTGACCGGTCCGACAGGTTCGGGTAAGACGACGACCTTGTATGCAGGGTTATCGAGTATCAATCAAAGCTCCCGAAATATTCTCACTATTGAGGATCCAGTCGAGTACATGTTGCCGGGGGTCGGTCAGACCCAAGTAAATACCAAGGTGGATATGACCTTTGCGAGGGGCTTGCGAGCTATCCTGCGTCAGGACCCCGACGTGGTGATGGTCGGTGAGATTCGAGACTTAGAAACAGCAGAAATCGCAGTGCAAGCCTCATTGACGGGGCACTTGGTGTTGTCCACGCTTCACACAAATACGGCGATCGGCGCGGTGACCCGCCTTCAGGATATGGGTGTCGAGCCCTTTTTGTTGTCTTCTAGCTTGGTCGCAGTCATGGCTCAGCGATTGGTTCGGCTGTTATGTGTTGATTGTCGAGAACCGGCGCCCGCGACGGCGGGAGAGCTCGAGTTGTTAGGCCTATCGGCCGACGAGCACCATGAGATTTATCACGCCAAGGGTTGTGCTCGTTGCAATATGACGGGTTATCGCGGCAGGACGGGCATTTACGAGCTCATCGAAGTCGATGAAACCCTGCGAGCTACGATCCATGAGGCCGAGAGCGAGCAGGCGATGCTTGCAGTCGCGCGACAAAAGTACCCCGGTATCCAGGAGGACGGTCGCCGAAGAATTCTCTCGGGGGCAACGACGCTCGAAGAGGTGCTCCGCGTTACGTCGGTGAAATAGCATGCCTGCTTTCAAATACAAGGCTCTCGACAGCGGCGGCAAAGTCGTTAAAGGCGTTTTGGAGGGTGACTCCGAGCGTCAGATCAGGACGCAGCTTCGATCGAAGAAATTACGGCCCCTCGAGGTGGCCACAGCATCGAAACGGCCATTGGTGACAGGCTCCAGCGGGCGTGCTGGGCTATTTGGCCCCAGGCTCAATGCCAGTGAAGTCGCGCTGGTAACTAGGCAATTGTCCACCCTCGTGGCCTCATCGTTGCCGCTCGATGAGTGTTTGCAGGCTGCCGCCGAACAAACGCGCAAAGCATCGACTAAAGCGCTTTTATTGCAGGTAAGATCAAAGGTAGCCGAGGGGCATACCCTTGCTCACGCGATGGGTCAGTTTCCGCAGACCTTTGGCGACATGTATCGAGCCATGGTGAATGCGGGAGAGCAGGCTGGACAGCTGGGTCCGGTGCTAGAGCAACTCGCCGAATATACCGAGTCCCGGCAGCACACAACGCAGAAACTACAGATGGCGTTGATTTATCCCTTTGTGCTGGTCGGCGTTGCCGTAGCTGTAGTCACCGCATTGATGGTATTCGTGGTGCCCGAGTTGGTGGGCATCTTTGCCCAGACAAAGACCGACCTGCCCCCGTTAACTGTCGCGTTAATCGCCACCAGTGATTTTTTGACCGAGTTCGGTTTGGTCTTATTTGCGGCCATTATTGTGGCGCTGATTGCCTTTCAGCGACTACTCAAAAAACCGTCAAACAAACGAATTTGGGATGCAGTGTTGTTGCGAGTACCGGGTATTAATAATGTGCTGATCGGCATGGATACAGCTCGTTTTTCATCAACCCTAAGTATTCTGATGGCTTCTGGTGTGCCGCTGTTAGAGGCGCTTAAGATTGCCGGTGCCGTTATGAATAACCTGGTGCTTCGCGACGCGAGTGCCGAGGTGGCGCTTAAGGTTCAGGAGGGTTCGAGTCTTAACCGAGCGCTGGGTCAAGAGCCATTCTTTCCGCCGATGATGGTCCACATGGTGGCCTCCGGTGAGACTAGCGGTGAGCTAGAAACCATGTTGGAGCGCTCTGCCACTAATCAGGAACGCGAGCTTGAAATGACGCTGGGTACCGTTATGGGGCTGTTTGAGCCTATTATGGTGGTAGCTATGGGGGGGCTGGTGCTGACTATAGTCATGGCAATCCTGTTGCCCATATTCGATTTGAACACGATGGTGAGGTAGGAAAAGTGAAGTCACAAAAAGGATTTAGCTTAATCGAAATACTGGTGGTCCTGGTGATCATGGGTTTGTTGATTAGTGTGGTGGCGCCTACGGTCCTTAACAGTGCTGACGACGCGAGAATTCAGAAGGTGGAAGCTGATTTCAAAGCGATCGAAACCGCGCTAAAAATTTATCGATTGGATAACTATGTGTATCCATCCACCGAGCAGGGTTTGGTGGCATTGGTCGAAGCTTCGACCTTGGAACCCGAGCCACGCAACTTCAAGACCGGCGGTTATCTGTCGGAAGTACCCCTCGATCCGTGGGGACGTGAGTATCTTTATCTGTCGCCTGGTGAATACGGTGAGGTTGATATCTACTCGATGGGCGCAGATGGTTTGCCCGGCGGTGACGGACAGAGCGCTGATATCGGCAATTGGGGTTCAGACGCTAACGGATGAGGAAACAGTTACCTGGGGGAAGACACTCGTCAGGCTTTAGCCTGATCGAGATGCTCGCCGTTGTTTTCGTTGTTGTGATGCTGACGTCTCTCGTCAGTTTGAATGTTGGATCGGGCGGCTCCGATATCAGTCGCGATAATCAGGTGCGACAGGTCTCTTCATTATTAAGTTATGCGCTAACCGAGGCTGAGATGAGTGGCGCGGACTACGGCTTGCTCATTTATGCCACCGATGGCTTCGATGACGTTGCTCTGAAGGGGCAGTGGCTCAGGCGGTTCGACCAGGGCTGGTCGGCACCGGTTCAGCTCAATACGGCGCTGGAAACGCTGGAGTTCGAGGATGATATAGAACTCGAACTCAGGCTCGACGAGCAACCCGCCGTTGATTTTTTGCCTCTGGAGCCCGATACCAATCCGCCTCCTCACATCATCTTATTTGCTGGCGGCGAGATGACGCCGGGCGAGCTGGATTGGATCGATCAACGATCCGGTGAACTGCTGTATCGATTGCGCTGGGATTTACTGGGACGCATGACCTTAATGCCCAATGGTCAGGAACCTGATGACTTCGACGACTAAGCGTTATCGCCAGCGTGGATTCACTCTTATCGAGGTGATGGTGGCCTTGACCGTGGTGGCAGTGACATTGCCTGCATTGCTTTTTTTGCTCTCGCAACAAATTGACGGAACAGCCTACCTTCGGGATCGCTCGGTGGCGCAATGGGTTGCTGCTGATCGAGTCGCAGAAGTGCAGTTGGCCGTTGCAAAGCAGCAGCGAGCCAATAAGGGCGTGATTGCCGGCGAATCCGAGAGAGCGGGTCAAATCTGGTATTGGCAGAGTGAGATTCAGGAGACACCTCTGCCAGGCTTCATGCGTTTAACCGTCACGGTATTTAAGACTGAGAATTCGTCAGATTCTCCGCTGCA
>LXNH01000246.1_pt1 | contig 13506 bp, 11 predicted proteins | sample 809111 | NCBI WGS metagenome assembly LXNH01 (sample SAMN04870528, study PRJNA318959) | seawater metagenome | biome: 00002010; material: water; isolation source: marine seawater | place: Greece: Milos, Mediterranean Sea | collected 2013-05-29 | depth 5-7 m
ACTTGGCTGTATCATCGAGGACAACAAACCTCTTTTTATAGGTGTAAGTGAAATGTTGCGTAGATCAACAGACAACACTGTTTCGATACTCGAGCAGGAGTTGTTGGTAAAAAAGGCAGAATTGGAAGAGCAATGGCATTTTGCATCTCTTGAGCGCATTTTTATCGAAAATCGAATCTATCGTGACATCGAAGAACAAGAAACTTGGGAGGGTGTTATACAAGCCATTCACAAAGGATTAACACCTCATATCGGTCATTTAAAACGAGAGGTAAACGACGACGACGTTGTTCGATTGACAGAAATACGAATCAAGCGGATTTCAAAATTTGATCTTGATAAAGCCCAACAACGCATTGATGCCCTCGAGGCTGATTTGGCACAAGTGAAGCATGATCTCGCAAATTTGACAGATTTTGCAATCAGTTACTTCAAGCATATAAAGCAAACCTATGGGAAGGGTAGAGAGCGAAAAACAGAGATTCGTGTCTTTGACGATGTAGATGCCAAAAAAGTTGTCATTCGAAACACCAAGCTATATGTGAATCGTGAAGAGGGATTTGTGGGTACATCGCTTCGCAGAGATGAATATGTCACCGACTGTGCTGATATTGATGATATTATTGTGTTTACAGCCGATGGAAAAATGACAGTGACAAAGGTTGAGGCCAAAACATTTATTCGAAAGAATATCATACACGTGGCTGTTTTTAAGAAGAAAGACGATCGCACGATATACAATATGATCTACAGAGATGGACGAGGTGGAACGACCTATATGAAGCGATTCCCTGTGACAAGTGTGACTAGAGATAAGGAGTATGATTTAACCAATGGCAATGCTCAATCCAAAGTGTTTTACTTCTCAGCAAACCCAAATGGAGAAGCAGAAATCGTAACAGTTTTACTGCGCCAATCCAAGGGGATAAAAAAGCTTAAATGGGATGTTGACTTTGCAAATTTGGATATCAAATCGAGGGGTGTTCGTGGGAATACAGTTACCAAATACACTGTCAATCGCATTGAGCTCAAGGAAGAAGGGGTTTCAACACTCAAACCACGTGATATATGGTTTGACGAAACTGTAGGTCGCCTCAACGCCGATGGGCGAGGAGATTTGATTGGTGCTTTTCGTGGTGATGATCGCTTATTGATCGCTACACAGTCAGGTGTGATCAAGACTGCAATTCCAGATCTAAACATGCACTTTCCAGAAGATATGCTTGTGTTGGAGAAATGGGAACCCAGCAAACCAATATCTGTGATTTATTTTGATACAGCCAAAGATCGTTATTTTGGAAAACGCTTTGTCATTGATGCTGCAGACAAAGAAGAACAGTTTATAAAGGAAGGCAAACAAAGTCAACTTGAATTGATCAATACAGATCATCGTCCTGTGTTTGAAATTGAATTTGCCAAGCCAAGAGGAAAAGACCCAAAACCATCCCAACAGATTAGTTTTGAAGACTTTATCGCTGTTAAAGGGATCAAAGCAATTGGCAATCAAATCACATCACTAAAGGTCAAGCAGTTTAATGTTTTGGATCCTTTGCCCTATGAAAAAACAACAGAAGAAACGCCAGCCGACATCGAAGTAGAAGACCCTCAAACTGTTTCAAAAGAGAATGATGATGACGCTCAAATCACTTTGGATCTATAAGGATTACTCCTCAAACCTCGTCACACGACCACGCTGAACATTGGATCGATCGCCAACCAAATTGTATTCGAAGATATAACCATCTTCAAAGGTGGATAAAATTTTCATCTGGACAGCCTTAGCTTCTTGAAAGGTGAGTGGGTTACGCTTGGTTACGATACACTCACAATCGCTCACCCAACGAATATTGGCAGTGTCGGGGGTTTCAAAGAAGTAATCAACCTCGATAGAATCGTTTCGTACAAATCGACTGGAAAGGGTATCGCCATCCACAACAGTGTAGAAACTGAATGAACCAGTTTGAAAAGCTTTACAGTTTCGCTCGTTGGTGTAACAAGCTGTAAAGAGAATAAAGACTACAACAAAGGAGGTTATGACTCGCATAGCAAATTTTAGATGCGAAATTAATCATTTTTGGAATTGTACTCTGTAAAACTTCCATCTTTTAGAAGTAAAATAACCTTAGCAATCTCACTCTCTGATTGCGAAACACTTGGAGGTTCAGTTGGTTTTTCAGGTGTATCATATGATTCAGAAGTAAAATCAATCTCCTCAACTTGATTTTCAGCAGTGTTATCTGCTGGTTGCTGATATGCCTTTGCAGCATCTGTTAGTTTACCAAAAAGAAGCCAATCGGTAGAGTAGGAGGGAAACGCACGAATGATTTTAAGGATAAACTCTAGGCTAGGCTTATTACGCCCAGACAAAACATGTGAAATGGATGAGCGTTGAACACCTATGGTATCAGCAAATGCTGACGAACTCAACTGTTGCTCCTCCAAAATCTGACTGATTCTTTTTACAATTTCTTCCACTTTACAAATGTATACAAATGTGAATATTGGGAATAGATAAGTAAATATACAACTATTCCATAAGCTTCCAAATGGTATTTTATATCATATATTACTTTATATAAATGCTGTAATTTATTGATAATTAGGTATTTAATTAAAATAAATTAGAAATCATATACAATTGTAACGATTTACAATTGTTTTTGTTTCTATCGGTAAACAATTGTAACTTTTTACTGTTTACTTTTGTAACTTGGATTCTGTTTACATTTGCAAACAATAACGCATGACATGAACCCATTGCACTCATCTTTTGTTGAACATCAGTTGTCAGGTAGATACATTTGCAACACGCATATAGAGCCTTTACTATCTGCATACAATACTACTGTTATAGGGCATAGTGAGGCTGGTTTGCCCATTCATCGCATTCGTATAGGCACTGGCAAAACAAAGGTGATGATGTGGTCTCAGATGCACGGAAATGAGTCAACAACCACCAAGAGTGTCTTTGACCTGTTACGATATTTACAAGCAGACAAAAGTTTAATCAAAACCCTTCAGCTCACGATTATCCCTATCCTCAACCCTGATGGGGCAAAGGCATACACTCGGTTCAATGCCAATCAAGTTGATCTCAACAGAGATGCGATAGACTTATCTCAAATCGAAAGTCGTGTGCTGCGCAAGGAGTTTGATGAATTTTCACCTGATTATGCATTCAATCTACATGATCAGCGTACCATTTTTGGCGTTGAGGCTAAACCAGCAACACTTTCGCTGTTGGCCCCTGCTTTCGATACAGAACGAAGTTTTAACGACTGTAGAACCAAAGCAGCACAGTTGACAGCAAGTGTTTTTCAGGGGTTTCAATTTTCGTCCATTGCCGCGCAAATCGGACGTTTTGACGACCAATTCAATCCAAACTGTGTAGGAGACGCTTTTCAGTCCTTAGGTGTGCCTACATTACTGATTGAAGCAGGTCACTTTCAAGATGATTACCATCGTGAGCAGACAAGAGCGTTTGTTTTCAACGCTTACGTATTGGCACTACAAGCCATCGCTACTTCCACTTTTGCTGATGCTTCGATTTATCACTCCATTCCTGAAAACAGAAAGATATTTTTCGATTATCTTCTTAGAAACGTTCGCTATGTCGATCATGGCAATGAAAAAACAGCAGACGTTGGTTTGCAATACAAAGAGGTTTTAAACAGCAATCAAATCGAGTTTCATGCTGTTTTTGCTGCTTCGGGAGATTTATCTGATTCTCATGGTCATATCGAGCCCAATTGTGAAAATCTTGAGCCTTTTTCTTTTAAAATCGAAGAATCCGCACAAAAATTGCTGAAATCGTTGAATTTATAAAACGATTTACAATAAATTAGCATATAAAATACATTAAATTCAAAGAATTTTTACTTTATTTGCAAAAAATATAATATGAGTAAAATGAAATTGGACGAAATCGATCATCAGATATTAGATATCCTTATCGATAATATGCGAACTCCTTTTACCGATATTGCAAAAAAGCTTTTGATTTCTGCAGGTACAGTACATGTTCGCGTCAAAAAAATGGAAGATGCTGGCATCATCAAAGGTTCATCCTTGACTCTTGATTATAAAAAGTTAGGTTATTCATTTATTGCCTATATTGGCATCTATCTTGAAAAAACGCACCAGACCAAATATGTCTTGGAGCGACTTTCGGAAATCCCCAACGTCACTGTTGCACATATTACGACTGGAAAATTTAACATTTATTGTAAAGTGCGTGCAAAAAGCACAGAGCACGCCAAAGAAATCATCTTTTCAATCGATGATATTGATGGTATTTTGCGTACCGAAACGATGATTTCACTAGAGGAGAGCATCAATGATAAAAAGCGTTTGATGCACACCATTTTTCAAGAACTCTAAGAGGATAACAACACAGTTTGAACCCTCTTACGACAAGTTCGAGGGTTTTTTAATGATGTATAATTAATGGCACAAAAAACAAAATTAGAACGTTTCGAAAACGAAGTCATTTCGAGATTTCAACTGTATAACAGTGTGTTTTCGACACTCTCATATTCCCATATTACCAAGACCTCAACGCTACTCCCTTTCTTCACTGAATTTTGCTCACATGGGTTTGATCAGAATAAGAATCCAATAGAAATAGTCGAGGATTTTTTTGAACAGTACTGCCCAAACAACTCTGAGAAAGACAACATCGACATTTTGTTTCGATTGATTCAGTTTATCGAACGTCAAGTGGTGCTCTTTGATGCCATAGAGGATGCTGCCTTTACTGAGGTCAATAATTTTAGTGGTCGTGGAACTTTGCGAAGCTCCAAAGAAGAAGCCGCAGAAAAAACAAAAACAGCTGCCTTAAAAGACTATCTCAACAATTTTAAGGTTCGACCAGTGTTAACTGCACACCCAACACAGTTTTACCCTGGTTCAGTGTTAGGAATCATTACAGACCTATCAGCAGCGATTAAGGCCAATGATCTGCCGAGCATTAAACTCTTGCTTGCGCAGTTGGGGCGTACACCCTTTTTCAAAAAAGAAAAGCCTTCACCCCTCGATGAAGCGAGAAGTTTGATGTGGTATCTAGATAACGTCTTTTATCACTCTGTCAGCAATATTCATCAGTATATCAAAAACAATATTTTTGATGGGAAGGATTTTGAAAACCCTCTCATCAACCTTGGATTTTGGCCTGGTGGTGATCGTGATGGAAATCCTTTTGTGACGACAGATATTACGATTAAAACAGCACAGGGGTTACGTGCCAATGTGATTCGAAATTACTATCGAGATGTTCGGAAATTGCGTCGAAGACTCACTTTCAAAGGGGTTGAGGAAATTGCGATTGAAATCGAAACGAAACTGTACAACAGTATTTTTAGTAAAAAAGAACAGCCAGAAATCTCTCTTTCTGACCTAAAAGCAAAGCTTCATGAAATTCACCAGCTTTTGGTATCGGATTATCACAGCATGTTTGCAAAAGAAGTCGACGCGTTGATCAATAAGGTCAACACCTTTGGTTATCACTTTGCAAGCCTTGATATTCGTCAAGACTCGAGGGTTCATCACGAGGCGTTTATGACATTGCTAAAAGGCGCACAAAAGCAAGGAGTTGTCAGTAAAGAGGTGGATTATCTACAACTTGATGAGTCAGAAAAAATTGACTTCCTCACGACTCTAAAAGGAGATTTACTTCCTGAAAAATTTTCGGATGATCTTGTGAATAAAACTCTTGGTTCTATTCGAGCAATACAAAAGATTCAATCACAAAATGGAGAACTCGGTTGTCATCGATACATCATCAGCAACAACCAAACTGCACAAAATATTTTTGAGGTTTTTGCGATGATACGCTTGAGCAATTGGGAATCACCAACTGTCGATGTTGCACCACTTTTTGAAACTATTTCAGACTTGAGTATTGCTCCGAAAGTGATGGACGTGGTGTATAGTGACCCTACCTATCGCAATCATTTGCGTACTCGAGGCGATAAACAAACCATCATGCTAGGGTTTTCTGATGGCACCAAAGATGGTGGATATCTCATGGCAAATTGGAGTATTTTTCGTGCCAAGGAAGAACTTACAGATGTATCTCGAAAGCATGGTGTGAAAGCATTGTTCTTCGATGGTCGGGGAGGGCCTCCAGCTCGTGGGGGTGGAAACACACATCAATTCTATGCGTCTTTGGGCGACAGTATTGAGTCGGATGAAATTCAAATTACAGTTCAAGGCCAAACGATTAGTTCCAATTTTGGAACGATCAACTCTTGTCAGTATAACCTCGAGCAGTTGTTGAGCTCAGGGATTGCCAATCGGGTGTTTAATAACAGCTCTTCTGAATTATCTGATGAGGATCGCCAAACGATGGTAGAACTTGCAGAGACTAGTTATCAAGCCTATCAAGATTTTAAATCACATCCTAAGTTTTTGCCTTATTTGGAACACATGAGTACGCTTAAGTTTTATGCAAAAACCAACATCGGAAGTCGTCCAAGTAAAAGAGGGAAATCAAAGTCATTGGATTTTTCTGCTCTTCGTGCCATCCCATTTGTGGGCAGCTGGAGTCAGTTGAAGCAAAACGTACCTGGCTTTTATGGGGTAGGTCTTTCGCTTGAAAAGTTTGAAGAATCAGGTCGTTTTGATCAAGTGATGTCATTATACGAAAACAACGCCTTTTTCAGAACCTTGGTTTACAATTCAATGATGAGCCTCACCAAATCATTTTTCAAACTCACTGCTTATATGCAAAATGATCCTGAATATGGTCCATTTTGGGATCAGATTCACGATGAATATCAACGTGCCAAGAAGTACTTATTGAAGCTTACTGGGCAGTCAGAATTGATGGAAAACGAGCCAGCAGGTAAAGCCTCAATTATGATGCGTGAAAAGATTGTGTTACCTCTGTTGACAATTCAACAGTATGCATTGGGTAAGCTCCATCAAAAAGGAAGTGATGACGTACTCGAAAAGATGGTCACTCGTTCGTTGTTTGGGAATATCAATGCGAGTCGAAACTCTGCTTAATCAGCATAAAATCGAAAAGCTGCATCGATATCTTCTTCGCTGACAAGGCAATCGATGACAGCTGAGCCTATTGCTTTGAGTAAAACGAATCTTATCTCACTTGATTCATTTTTTTTGTCGTGTTTGAGCAAAGCTTTGATAGCCGATCGATCACTGTCATCAAATGCAATAGAATCGAAAATTGAAGAAAAAACAGCTTTGATTTGATCCCTTTCTTCGAGGGGTAAGTTTGTTGTTCGATAGGACAATTCGGCTTCCATCAACATTCCAATAGCAATCGCTTCGCCATGCAACAAGTGCTGCGCAGCGGGATGATTGAGGAAATGCGTCTCAATGGCATGACCTAAAGTATGACCATAGTTGAGAATTTTGCGTAATCCTTTTTCGTAGGGGTCCTCAGAAACCACTTTGCGTTTGATCTCAACAGAGTGACGAATATGATCTGAAATAGGGCTATTTACATCAAGTTGCTCTGTTGCTAGGTCTAAAAAATAATCAGCATCTGCAATCAATCCATGTTTCAGCATTTCTGCATAACCACTTCTAAATTCATTGCTTGGCAATGTTGTGAGAAAGCTATCGTCGATCACAACAAATGCTGGCTCTCGAATGATACCAATTTGATTTTTTAACCCCTGAAAATCAATTCCTGTTTTGCCACCAACTGAAGCATCAACCATGGCCAGTAGAGAAGTAGGAATGTTGATAAAGTCAATTCCTCTTTTGTATGTACAGGCCACAAAACCACCCAAATCTGTCACAACTCCACCCCCTAGATTGAGCAGCAAACTGTTTCGATCGGCACCTTGTTCAGACAAGGATGACCAAAGGTGGTCACAAGTTCCTATATGTTTATTTGCTTCGCCAGCATCCATCGTTAGCAAGGTGTATGGATGCGAAAAATGCTGATCGAAATGGGATAAACAATGTGACTTGGTGTTTTGGTCCACAAGAACAAATACAGAGGAGTAGCTCTTTTCTACAATTGTGTCGCTGAGTTGTTTCCAGCCATTATCATGATAAAAAATAGTACTCATAAAGTATTTATATTGTTTTTTCCAATATGATGCAAAAGTAACCCAAATGTTTTATTTTTAAATGTTGTAAAACGAACATTTGTTACACGATGCGTGATATGTTTAACTATACTTATGAAGCATTTGGTCATCGATCAGATAAAGAGTTAAAACATTTGGTTTGGCTATTCAGATTGCTTTCTAACAAGTGGATTTCAAGCGTTGGAATCATGATAATGAAAAGCTTTGGTCATCTTCGATTGTCTGTGGTGAAACGTCTTCAACGATGGTTATTTAAGCCTTTTTACGCTGGAACGACTCTGCAGGAGTCTGAACCAACAGTAGCGCAGTTGTCGAATTATGATGTGTTTTCTTATCTCAATTATGCAATAGAGGATAGCTGGGATGAAAAGGAATTTGATAAGAACAGTCAAATCGTTCAAAAGTTATTGTTGCACGCAGCATCAGCAAAAAATGTTCCTTTTAGTGTGTGTAAGGCAACTTCGTTTGGTCACAAGCATTTATTTCAAAAAATAAATGCGCAACAACCTTTAACAGATGATGAAAAACATACACTTGAAAGAATTGTCAATCGTTTTCGTGAATGCTGCAAGGTGGCAAAAGCACATGATGTTGGTTTGCTGATTGACGCTGAGGAGTACAATATGCAATTTGCTGTTGATCAAATTGTTATGGACTTGATGAAAGAGTTTAACACCTCCAAAGCAGTTGTCTATAACACAATCCAACTGTACTTGGTCGATGGAAATGATCGCTTACAGCAGATGCACTCTCGTGCAACAACAGAGTCTTTTCATCTCGGTCTGAAATTGGTTCGAGGCGCTTATATGCAAAAGGAACGCAAAAGAGCTCAAAAACGAGGCCTTCCTAGTCCCATCTGCGAAACCAAATCTGACACAGATGCAAACTTCAACCAAGCAGTTGCATATTGCCTCGATCATCTTTCGAATATTTCCATTTTGTTGGGATCACACAACGAATACAGTATGATTTTGGCAACTGAAATAATGAAAAAAAACAAAATCAAAAGTTGGGACGAGCGTGTGTGGTTTAGCCAATTGCTCGGCATGAGTGATCACATCACCTTTATCCTAGCCAAAAAAGGCTATAATGTCGTCAAATTTGTACCCTTTGGACCCTTGGAGAAGTTGGTTCCTTACCTGACGAGAAGAGCTGAAGAAAATACTGCCATCACTGGACAAACAAGTAGAGAGTTAGCGTTGCTTCAAAAGGAAATTAAAAGAAGATCTACTTTGGCGAAAGCTTTGTGAAGTAGGCAATGCTGTCACAATTTTTAACATCATATTCCACTTCTGATAAGCGTAATCGATAGACATTACAGCTATCAATCCCCACTAAACTTTGAGAAAATACAATATCACCACCTTTCAAAAAGTCCAATCGATTGATACTGTCTTGCATAGGGGGTGTAAATACCCATTCCTTTTTGGAAAAATCATTGATGACTCTTGCATCAGGAACATAAGTGCAGCGAGTGTTTTTACCTCCTAAAAAAAATAGCAACAACACTATCCCAACAGAAAAGCCCCCTAAATAATAAGATAATCTTTTTAAAAAACTCATTGGAAGGTTAATTTTCGTTTGTGTTCATCAATCAGTTCGATATGTATATGATGGCATTCCCCTTCGATAGCTTTAGCAACCATCTCTGGCCATTCAATCAAGCATAAGTCAGCTGTTTGTATATAGTCTTCAAAACCAAGTTGCTCCAATTCATCTTCTTTTTCCAAACGATAAAGATCCATGTGAATGACTTCTCCTTTGGTGGTTGTGTATTGATGCACCAATCCAAATGTTGGACTGCTAACAGTGTCTTTACTTCCCAACTGCGATACTATGGATTGAATCAAAGTGGTTTTACCACTTCCCATTTGCCCCTCAAACGCGACAATAGGGTAGGTAAATGAATGGGTCAGTTGTCGAGCAACATCGTCGATTTCTTGTAGTGAGTATTCAATTACCATGTTGCAAAAATACTTTACTTGGGGGAAAGCACAGCAAATGGAATCAGCATTTCTTCAAAAGAAACACCACCATGTTGGTAGGTATTTCTGTAAAAATTCACAAAATGATTATAATTAGAGGGGTAAATCAGATATTTATCTTCTGTTGCAAAAGTAAAACTGCTCGAGAGGTTGATTTTTGGCAATCCAATCTCTTCCGGGTTTAAAACTGTATATAGATTTTTATCGTCAGAATTGAGTCGTTTTCCTGTTTTATACCTAATGTTTGTACTCGACTCACGATCACCTAAAATTCTAGATGGCTGTCGCACATTGATGGTTCCATGATCAGTGGTGATCATCAATGCAAATCCAAGAGATTGCGCACGCTTTATGATTTCTAACAGAGGTGAGTTCTGAAACCAAGTGGCAGTGAGCGATCGAAATGCCTTGTCAGAAGATGCGAGTTCTTTAATGATTTCCATCTCGGTTTTGGCATGCGAAATCACATCAACAAAATTATAGACAACCACACAAAGATCATTGTCAGATTCATTTTGGAGCTGGGCTGCCAGTTTATTCCCCTGATCTTGACGATTGATTTTGTGATAACTGAACGAAATATCTCTTTCTAAAGCAGAAAATTGTGCTGCCAAAAGCTCTTTTTCAAAGAGATTTTTACCTCCAGCATCTGTATCATCTTTCCAAAGATCGGGGTATAATCGTTTGATGTTGACAGGCAATTCGCCAGCAAATAGTGCATTTCTGGCATATTGAGTGGCAGTGGGTAAAATGCTACTGCAGATCTGTTCTTCTTGTAACTTGTAAAAAGGTGAAAGGTGTGTTTGCAACACTCGCCACTGATCGAGACGAAGGTTGTCTATCACAACGAGCAAGGTTGTTGTGTCTTTGCTCAATTTGTCAAGTACCAATTTCTCAATCATCTGATGAGACATCACCAAAGGACTTCCCCCATTGACCAAATCTTCGTAATTTGAAGATATATATTTGGAAAACATATGATTGGCTTCTGATTTCTGATGATTCAAAATCTCATGCAAATCACTTGACTCCATCGCATCTATTTCAAGCTCCCAAAAACACAGTTTTTGATAGATCGCTGACCAGTCTTCATAATCATTTGCTCGACTGATATCGATATTTAGCTCTTGAAATGAACGTTGATAGTCCATTGTCGTTTTTTCAGCGACCAGTCTGGAGTTGTCCAAGTTCTTTTTTAATGAAAGTAAGATTTGATTTGGGTTCACTGGTTTGATCAAGTAGTCTGCTATTTTTGCGCCAATGGCTTCTTCCATCAAAGTTTCTGCCTCACTTTTGGTAATCATTATCACTGCTAAATTTGGATAAATCTGCTTGATTTCACTCAAGACAGCTAATCCATCCATGCCTGGCATATTCTCATCTAAAAGGACGATGTCAAAAGGCTTTTCTTTGACCAAATCCAAGGCGTCAGGACCATTTGTACAAGGATGAACTGCATATCCTTTCTCTTCCAAAAAATGAATGTGTGGCTGCAAACGGGTAATTTCATCATCTACCCACAACACCTGTATCAGTTCCATATTCGTATATTTGTATAAATTCTAAATCTTTGAGACTCAAGAATTATAACGATCCAATTTACGGTTTTATTTCAATTCCCACTCCGTTTATTTATACCCTCATTCAAGAACCTGTTTTTCAACGATTGCGCAGGATTCAGCAAATGGGGTTGTCCCATTATGTGTTCAGTGGTGCCACTCATCATCGATTTGCACATGCCTTGGGCGCCATGCACCTGATGCACAAAGCTTTGACTGTTCTTGAAGATAAAGGAATTGCGATTTCTCCTGAGGAAAAGGAAGCTGCAATGATCTCCATTCTTTTACACGATATAGGACATGGCCCTTTTTCGCATGCTCTCGAGGGGATTCTCATTGAAAATGTTTCGCACGAAACACTCTCATTAGCCTTGATGAAGGCATTGAATCAGAAACACAACGGGAAGCTCAGTATGGCAATCGATATGTTTACGAACACATACAAGCGCCCATTTTTCAATCAATTGATATCATCTCAATTGGATATGGATCGATTGGATTATTTGAAGAGAGATAGTTTTTACTCAGGCGTTACAGAAGGCAATATCAGTACAGACAGAATCATTGCCATGCTGATGGTACATGATGACCAATTGGTTGTCGAAGAGAAAGGAATCTATTCGATTGAAAAGTTTTTACTCGCACGAAGACTGATGTATTGGTCTGTTTATTTGCACAAAACCAGCTATGTTGCTGAGGAAGTCCTCAAACGCATAATCCTTCGTGCAAGAGAACTATTGAATCAAGGAACAGCCATAGACGCGTCTGCTGATCTGTTGTATTTTATTTCAGCTTCACATTCTTCAGTCGATCAAATTGATATGGATCATTATACTGCCATTGATGATGTTGATATTCTATCGATGGTTAAAGCAGGGGTGAAGCATAGCGACCCTGTTTACGCATCACTTTGCAATATGGTGCTGACACGACGTTTGCCAAAAATTAAGGTGAATAACGAACCCTTTTCATCTGATTTTATTGAGAAAAAAAAGAATCGTGCAAAGACTAAGTTTGACATATCACCTGAAAATATATCCTATTTTGTATTCGATGGAGTGATGAAAAATATGGCATACAATTTGGAGCAATCACCAATATTATTAATCGATAAAAAAGGGAACACCAAGGAATTGTTAGCAGGTTCTGACCAGTCTAATTTGAAAATGCTGACCAAAGCAGTAATGAAGTATTACTGTTGTTATCCGAAATAGTGTTCCAATTTTGTTATTTTTGCACCGATGAAATACACAGCTTCCGAAATTGCTGAAATCCTAGATGGTTTTGTTGTGGGGGATGATGATGCTTGTGTTACTTCAATTGCGAAGATTGAAGAAGCACAAAAAGGTTCACTTGCCTTTTTAGCAAACCCCAAATACACAGAATTTTTGTACTCGACCAAAGCATCCGTTACGCTGGTACGTGATAGTTTTCAGCCAGAGAAAGAGATTTCAACTACACTGGTCAAGGTTGCTGATCCTTATCTTTCGTTCACGACCATGCTTTCTCACTTCAATGGTTCTGAAAAAAAATACAATGGTATTCATAACCATAGCCTAATCGACTCATCAGCTTCGCTGGGAACAGATTGCTATGTTGGGCCATTTGCGACGATTGGTAGTGGGGTAAAGATTGGCAATAATGTAAAAATACATGATCATGTTGTCATCGAATCCGATGTAGTTATAGGAGATCACACAACGATCTTTTCTGGAGCAAAAATTTTATCCAAATCTCAAATCGGGGCAAATTGTATTCTGCACAACAACGTTGTTATTGGTTCAGATGGTTTTGGGTTTAGTCCAACAGATTCGGGTGCTTATGAAAAAGTCCCACAGACTGGTTCTGTATTGATTGAGGATGATGTTGAAATTGGTGCCAACACTACGATTGATC
>LXNH01000248.1_pt1 | contig 13499 bp, 11 predicted proteins | sample 809111 | NCBI WGS metagenome assembly LXNH01 (sample SAMN04870528, study PRJNA318959) | seawater metagenome | biome: 00002010; material: water; isolation source: marine seawater | place: Greece: Milos, Mediterranean Sea | collected 2013-05-29 | depth 5-7 m
CCGGATACCCAAGCAATACGCGTGCCATGTGCGCCGCGCCGCCCGCCTTCCCCTTGCGCACCCACGCCGCGGCGGCGGCGCCGCCCGCGCCGCCGCCGCGCGCGCACTCCCAACGGGCAACCCGCGCACCGATCTTGTGCGCGCGGCACCAGATTGAACCACGCTATGCCACGCCGCCCGCCGCCGTCCCGCCCCTCTTGACGCCACGGCTCCCTGCGGCGCCTCCGTCCTCGCCACGCAGTTGGCACGGCTCTTGCTTTGAAGTCCTGGTCACGCCCCTGCTCCGGCAGGGCCGCGCGCAGAGGTAGTTGGATGTAGTTCAGGCATTGAGACCGTTATCGCCGGCGCCGCCGGCCTCTTCCCATCCAGGAGTCACCATGAAACGCAGACTAGTCCTCAAGCAATTGACCGCCGCGAGCCTATTGGCCATGTCGGGCTGGACGCCGCAGCTGTTCGCCGCCGAAGACACCATCAAGGTCGGCATCCTGCATTCGCTGTCGGGCACCATGGCCATCTCGGAAACGTCGCTCAAGGACGTCGCCCTGATGACCATCGACGAGATCAATGCCAACGGCGGCGTGATGGGCAAGAAGCTCGAAGCCGTGGTGGTCGATCCGGCCTCGAACTGGCCGCTGTTCGCCGAAAAGTCGCGCCAGCTACTGTCGCAGGACAAGGTGGCGGTGGTGTTCGGCTGCTGGACCTCGGTATCGCGCAAGTCGGTGCTGCCGGTGTTCAAGGAATTGAACGGGCTGCTGTTCTACCCGGTGCAGTACGAAGGCGAGGAACTGGAGAAGAACGTCTTCTACACCGGCGCCGCGCCCAACCAGCAGGCCATCCCGGCGGTGGAATACCTGATGAGCGAAGACGGCGGCGGCGCCAAGCGCTTCGTGCTGCTGGGCACCGACTATGTATACCCGCGCACCACCAACAAGATCCTGCGCGCCTTCCTGCATTCCAAGGGCGTCAAGGACAGCGACATCGACGAGGTCTACACGCCTTTCGGCCATTCCGACTACCAGACCATCGTCGCCAATATCAAGAAGTTCGCGGCCGGCGGCAAGACCGCCGTCATCTCCACCATCAACGGCGACTCCAACGTGCCGTTCTACAAGGAGCTGGGCAACGCCGGCCTGAAAGCCACCGACGTGCCGGTGGTGGCTTTCTCGGTGGGCGAGGAAGAACTGCGCGGCGTCGACACCAAGCCGCTGGTGGGCCACCTGGCCGCCTGGAACTACTTCGAGTCGATCAAGAATCCGGTCAACGCGGAATTCATCAAGAAGTGGCAGGCCTACGCCAAGGCCAAGAACCTGCCCAACGCCAGCACCGTGGTCACCAATGACCCGATGGAAGCCACCTATATCGGCATCCACATGTGGAAGCAGGCGGTCGAGCAGGCCAAGACCACCGATGTGGACAAGGTGATCGCGGCCATGGGCGGCCAGAAGTTCAATTCGCCGAGCGGCTTCACCATCGAGATGGACAAGACCAACCACCACCTGCACAAGCCGGTCTATATCGGCGAGATCAAGGCGGACGGCCAGTTCAACGTGGTCTGGAAGAGCAAGGGCCCGATCCGCGCGCAACCGTGGAGCCCGTACATCCCGGGCAACGAAAGCAAGCAAGGCCTTTAAACCTGAACCGGAAGCGCAGCCATGCTCAATGCGGTCATCGCGAAATTCCTGCGTCACCTCCTGCTTGCATGGCTGCTGGCCGCGCCGGCGCTGGCCGCCCACGCGGCCGCGCCCGGCGTGGACCCGGCGCTGCTGGCGCCCCTGGCCGGCGACGACACCGACGCCAAGCTGCAAGCCATCGCCGCCCTGGGCCTCCAGCCCGGCGCGCAAGCGGTGCTGCAAGCCCTCGGCAACGATCAACTGTATGCGCTGCCGGACGGCCGCGTGCTGATCGGTGACGGCAACGGCCAAGGCACCGATCCGGTCAGCGGCGCGACCATGGCGCTGCCGCCGCAGGCCGACACCATCGGCATCAACAACCGGCTGCGGCGCGCGATCGGGGCCGCGCTGGCCGGATCGAGGCTGTTTTCCGAGGATGCGCGCGAGCGCCTGGACGCGGCCCGCCGCCTGCAACAGACCGGCGATCCGGCGCGCCTGCCGCTGCTGGAAAAAGCGCTGGCCGCCGAAAAAGACACCGCGGTGCGCGCCGCGCTGGAAATCGCGCAGGCCAACCTCGAACTCAAGAGCACCGACCCGGCCGTGCGGCGCCATGCGGTCGAACTGCTGGGACGCACCGACAACGCCACCTTCCGGCCCACGCTGCTGGCACTGACGCAACAGCGCGACGGCGTCTACGCCGAACCGGACGCCGCGGTGCGCGAGGCGGCGGCCAACGCGGTCAAACGCATCGACCGCCATCTGGCCACCATCGAGTGGGCCGGCAACCTGTTCTACGGTCTCAGCCAGGGCAGCGTGCTGCTGCTGGCGGCGCTGGGCCTGGCCATCACCTTCGGCCTGATGGGCGTCATCAACATGGCGCACGGCGAGCTGCTGATGATCGGCGCCTATGTCACCTACCTGGTGCAGACCTTCTTCCGCGCCTGGCTGCCGGGCTGGCTCGACTGGTACGTGGCGGCGGCGCTGCCACTGGCCTTCCTGGTGACCGCGCTGGTCGGCATGGCGCTGGAACGCACCGTCATCCGCTGGCTCTACGGCCGGCCGCTGGAGACGCTGCTGGCCACCTGGGGCATCAGCCTGATGCTGATGCAGGGCGTGCGCACGCTGTTCGGCGCGCAGAACGTCGAGGTGGGCAACCCCAGCTGGATGTCTGGCGGCGTCACCGTGCTGGGCGGCCTTGTGCTGACCTACAACCGGCTGGTCATCATCGGCTTCGCGCTGTTCGTGGTGTTCCTGGTGTGGGCGCTGCTGAACCACACGCGGCTGGGCCTGTTCGTGCGCGCCATCACCCAGAACCGGCGCATGGCCGATTGCGTCGGCGTACCCACCGGACGCGTCGACATGCTGGCCTTCGGCCTGGGCTCGGGCATCGCCGGGCTGGCGGGCGTGGCGCTGTCGCAGCTGGGCAATGTGGGCCCGGACCTGGGCCGCGGCTACATCGTCGATTCCTTCATGGTGGTGGTGCTGGGCGGCGTCGGCCAACTGGCCGGCACCGTCATCGCCGCGCTCGGCCTGGGCGGTGTCAACAAATTCCTGGAGCCTTACGCCGGAGCGGTCATGGCCAAGATCACCATCCTGGTGCTCATCGTGCTTTTCGTGCAAAAGCGGCCGCAAGGCCTGTTCGCCCCGCGCGGTCGGAGCGTCGAATGAAACAGACCGCGCTGACCGATCTCAACCTGCTGGCGCGCCGGCCCTTGTTCAACGGCCGCGCCTGGGCCGCGCTGGGCGCGGGCGTGCTGCTGCTGGCGCTGGTGCCGCTGCTGAACCTGGTGTTTCCCGCCGGTCATCCGCTGCACGTCTCGGCCTACGCCGTGGCGCTGCTGGGCAAGTTCATGTGCTACGCCATGGCGGCGCTGGCGCTGGACCTGGTGTGGGGCTACGCCGGCATCCTGTCGCTGGGCCACGGCCTGTTCTTCGCGCTGGGCGGCTACGCCCACGGCATGTATCTGATGCGCGCCATCGGCCGCGACGGCGTCTACCAGAGCAACCTGCCGGACTTCATGGTGTTTCTGGACTGGAAGGACTACCCCTGGTACTGGTCGTTCACCGACCACTTCTGGTACGCCATGCTGCTGGTGGTGCTGGTGCCGGGCGTGCTGGCCTTCGTGTTCGGCTACTTCGCCTTCCGCTCGCGCATCAAGGGCGTGTATTTCTCCATCATCACCCAGGCGCTGACCTTTGCCGCCATGCTGCTGTTCTTCCGCAACGACACGGGCTTTGGCGGCAACAATGGCTTCACCGATTTCAAGCGCATCCTGGGTTTCGATATCACCGCGCCCGGCACCCGCGCCGCGCTCTACTGGATCACGCTGGCGGCGCTGGCCGGCGCGCTGGTGCTGGCGCGCGCCGTCACCCAGTCCAAGCTGGGCCGGGTGCTGACGGCGGTGCGCGATGCCGAGAGCCGGCTGCGCTTCATCGGCTACGACCCGCTCGGCTTCAAGCTGTTCGTGTGGACGCTGTCGGCCGTGCTGTGCGGCATCGCCGGCGCGCTGTACGTGCCGCAGGTCGGCATCATCAACCCCAGCGAGATGTCCACCGAGAACTCCATCGAGATGGTGATCTGGGTGGCCACCGGAGGGCGCGGCACGCTGATCGGCCCCATCATCGGCGCCGGCGCCGTGAACGGCCTGAAGACCTGGTTCACCAGCGTGCTGCCCGAGTTCTGGCTGTACGCGCTGGGCCTGATCTTCGTGCTGGTGACCCTCTTCCTGCCCACCGGCATCGTCGGCCTGGCCCGGCGCCTGGCCGCCCGCTATCAGGAGCGACGCGCATGACCAGCACCCATTCCGAAACCGCCATGCTCGACGGCGGCCCCAGCGGCGACGCCGGCTACGGCCGCGTCAGCCCCAAGGGACTGGACACCAGCCACGGCGCCATCCTGTACCTGGAAGGCATCACCGTGAGCTTCGACGGTTTCAAGGCGCTCAATGACCTGACGCTGGACATCGGCGTCGGCGAACTGCGCTGCATCATTGGCCCCAACGGCGCCGGCAAGACCACCATGATGGACGTCATCACCGGCAAGACCCGCCCCAGCGCCGGCAGCGCCTACTTCGGCCAGAGCATCGACCTGACCACGCTGAACGAGGCGCAGATCGCGCACGCCGGCATCGGCCGCAAGTTCCAGCGCCCCACCGTGTTCGAACAGCACACCGTGTTCGAGAACCTGGAGCTGGCCATGAAGACCGACAAGCGCGTGCGGCCCACGCTGTTCGCGCGCCTGACCGGCGCGCAGGCCGACCGCATCGGCGAGACGCTCGACCTGATCCGGCTGCGGCCCGAGGCCTTCCGCCCCGCCGGCCTGCTGTCGCACGGCCAGAAGCAATGGCTGGAGATCGGCATGCTGCTGATGCAGGAACCGCAGTTGCTGCTGCTGGACGAGCCGGTGGCCGGCATGACCGATGCCGAAACCGAACGCACCGGCGAACTGCTCAATGAACTGCGCGGCCGCCATTCACTGATGGTGGTCGAGCACGACATGGATTTCGTCAACCAGATCGCCGGCGACGGCAAGGTGACGGTGCTGCACGAAGGCTCGGTGCTGGCCGAGGGGCCGATGGCCAAGGTGCAGGCCGACCCGCGCGTGATCGAAGTCTACCTGGGGCGCTGACATGCTGAACGTGAACACCATCGACCAGTACTACGGCGGCAGCCATACCCTGCGCGGCGTGTCCCTGGCGGTCAACCAGGGCGAATGCCTGGCGCTGCTGGGCCGCAACGGCGTCGGCAAGACCTCCCTGCTCAAATGCGTGATGGGCGTGCTGCCGGTGGCGCGCGGCGCCATCGGTTTCGACGGCGCCGACGTCACCCGGCTGGCGCCGCACCAGCGCGCCGCGCGCGGCATGGCCTATGTGCCGCAAGGCCGCGATATCTTCGCCCGGCTGACGGTGGAAGAGAACATCCTGATGGGGATGGCGACCAAGCCGGCGGCGCGCGCGCGCCGCATCAAGGAAGACGTATTCGAGCTGTTCCCGGTGCTCAAGAGCATGCTGGCGCGGCGCGGCGGCGACCTGTCCGGCGGCCAGCAACAGCAATTGGCGATTGCCCGCGCGCTGGTGGCCGAACCCAAGCTGATCATCCTGGATGAGCCGACCGAAGGCATCCAGCCATCCATCATCAAGGACATCGGCCGCGTCATCCACATGCTGCGCCAGCGCGGCGACATCGCCATCCTGCTGTGCGAACAGTACTTCGACTTCGCCCGCGAGCTGGCCGATCGCTACGTGGTGCTGTCACGCGGCGAGGTGGTGGCCAGCGGCGACCGCGCCACCATCCACGGCGAGGAGGTGCGGCGCCATCTTTCCGTCTGAAACGGCTTGGATATAATGCGCCGTCATGCACCTTGCCCACTTCCTGAACCGCGGCTACGCCTGGATCGCCCTGATCGCGATCCTGTGGGCGTCCGTGGTTCCGTCGCTGGCGCATGGCGCTCCCCAGGCCGGCGCCAGCCGCCAGGTCACGCTGGACTACTGCGCCCCCGAGGGCCGGTCCTCCCTGACCATCGAGGTTCAGGGCGATGACGCGGCCGGCGACCACGCCGCCCACCACGGCGACGGCACACACTGCCCGTTCTGCCGCAATCCCCAGGCCGGCCCCGGCATCCTGCCCGCGCCCCTGATCGTGCTGCCCGCGCCCGCCGCCGGCGGCGTCACCTATCCGGCGCTGTTCTACCGCGCCGCCCATCCGCTCCATGCCTGGCGCGCGCCTCAGCCGCGCGCCCCGCCCGCGGCCTGACCGCGCTGGCGCCGTCCTCGCGACGGCCGCCGCGCCCGCCAGAACCGGCGCCGTCCGCCCCTTGGCGGCGCCTCCGCGGAACCCTGCGTCCGTGCCTTCGCCGCCCTGCATCGCGGCATCGGCGCGAGCGTGCATGCCGGCCAGCGCCGGCACCGATCATGAAAAAAACCTACGCAGCCTCTTTGCTGGCCGGCGCCTGCGCCGCCAATCCGGCGCTCGCCCTGACCAGCGAGCCCGCCATCGAAACCCTGGCGCCCACCGTGGTCGAAGGCGACGACGCCGACGAACAGCCCAATGGCCCGCTCGACCTGACGCGCATCGACGCCACCGGCAGCCGTCTGGGCCTTAGCTTGAAAGACACGCCGGCCTCCGTCACCGTGGTCTCGCGCCGCCAGATCGAGGCCCGCGGCGCCGTCGATACCCAGGACATCGCCCGCGGCATCCCGGGCGTGACGGCCGCCTCGCCGCCAGGCATGGCTGGCGCGGTCAGTTACCGCGGCTTCGGCGGCAGCCAGGTGTCGCAACTGTTCAACGGCATTTCGGTGCAGTACGACGCAGTCGCGGCGCGGCCGGTCAACAGCTGGATCTACGACCGGGTCGAAGCCATCGGCGGCCCCTCGACCTTCCTGTTCGGCGCCGGCGCGGTCGGCGGCGCCATCAATTACGTCACCAAGCTGGCCGAGCGCGACACCTTCTACGAAGGCCAGTTGCGGCTGGGCTCGTTCGATACGCGCCAGGCATCGGCCGGCATCAACCAGCAACTGTCCGGTTCGCCCGGCGGACGCGGCCATTACCTGCGCATCGACGCCAATACCACCGCCAGCAATGGCTGGGTCGACGGCGAACGTTCGCGCGCCACGCAGGTGGCGGCCTCGCTGCTGTCCGACCTGGGCGAGGACGTCACCCAGACCTGGGCCTTCGAATACCAGCGCGAGCGGGTCGACCGCCCCTACTGGGGCACGCCGCTGACGGTGGACGCGAACGGCAAGGTCAGCGGCGAGGGCCACATCCGCGGCGGCACCCGGTTCAAGAACTACAACGTCGACGATGGCCAGTACGCGCAGTCGGTGCTGTGGGCCCGCTCGCTGACGCAATGGCGCGCGGCGCCGGGCGTGACATTCACGAACACGCTCTACTACTATCGGGCCGAGCGCGATTTCCGCAACCTGGAAACCTACCGCTACAACGCCGCCAACAGCCGCGTGCTGCGCTCGGGCGCGCTGCTGCAACGCCATGAGCAAAGCCTGATCGGCAACCGCGTCGAAGGCCTGGTCGAATCGACCCTGGCCGGGCTGCCGAGCCGTTGGTCGTTCGGCGCCGACCTGAGCGTGAACAAGCAGACCCGCTACCCCACCAGCCTGCCGGCCACGGTGGACGCGGTCGATCCGTATACGTTCCAGCCGGGCGATTTCTACGACATCCCCGGCATGACGCGCGGCCATAATCCGGACCGCGACAACCGCATCCGCACGCTGGCCTTTACGCTGGAAAACCGCACCGAAGTGCTGCCCGGCGTGGCCATCGTGTCTGCCCTGCGCAAGGACTTCATCGACCTGGACCTGACCAACCGCCGCGCGGTCACGGCCAGTTCGCCGGCCTCGGCCTCGCGCCGCTACGCCCCCACCACCGGCCGGTTGGCGCTGAACTGGGCCATCACGCCGCAGGCCTCGCTCTACGCGCAGTACGCCACCGCCGCCGATCCCCCATCCGGCATCATGGCCACGGCCTCGTTCGCCGACGTGCTCAACAACGACAAACTGACCACCGGCACGCAGAAGGAAGTGGGCGGCAAGTTCGAGTTCTGGGACGGCCGCGGCTCGGCCACCGTCGCCGCCTACGAGATCATCCGCAAGAACATCGCGACGCCCGACCCCGACAATCCCGGGGTCAGCCTGCCCGTGGGCCAGCAGTCGGCGCGCGGCCTGGAACTGGCGGGCGGACTGCGCCTGACGCGCGCGCTGTCGCTACAGGCCAACATCGCCTTCGTCGATCCCAGGTATGACGACTTCTCGCAGACGGTCAACGGTGTCGCGGTATCGCGCAACGGCAAGGTGCCGGCCAACACGCCGCGGCGCGTGGCCAATGCCTGGATCGACTACGCCTTCCTGCCGGACTGGAACGCCAGCATCGCCGCGCGCTACGTCGGCCGCGCCTACGCCGATGCCGCCAACACCGTCTGGGCGCCGTCGTACACCGTGTTCGACGCGGCGCTGTCGCACCGCATCGACCGCCACTTCACCGTCACCGGCCGGGTCCGCAACCTGACCGACAAGGTGTACGCGGCCAATGTCAGCGGCACGCCGATGTTCTACCTGGGCGCGCCGCGCTCGTTCGAACTGACGCTGCAGGCGCGCTACTGAGGACCGCCATGGACGCGATCCCCTCCGCCCGCCGCCGGCCCGCGCCCGTGCCGTGGTCCGCCCGCGCCAAGCGCTGGCTGTACCTGACGCACCGCTGGGCCGGCATCGTGCTGTGCCTGTTCTTCGCCATGTGGTTCATCTCGGGCGTGGTGATGATGTACGTGGGCTACCCCAAGCTCACGCCGCAGGAACGCATGACGCACCTGGCGCCGCTGGACCCGGCCCGGGTCACGGCCACGCCGGCCCAGGCGCTGGCGGCAGCCGGCGCGAACGACATGACGGGCCTGGGCCTGGCCGCGCTGCGCGGCGGCGCGCCGGTCTACCTGGTGCCGATGGGCCGTGGCCGCGCGCCCAAAGTGGTGGACGCCGCCAGCGGCATGCCGCTGCCGCGCGCCGATGCCACGGTCGCCACCGCCAGCGCCGCGGCCTGGTTCGATGGCCGCTACGCCGCGCACTACCAGGGCGAGGTGGGCGAGGACGTCTATACGCATTCCGGCGCGCTCGACATGCACCGGCCGCTGCACCGTATCGACATGGACGACCCCGACCACACGCGGCTGTATGTCTCGTCCGCCACCGGCGCGGTGGTGCTGGACGCCACCCGCCGCGAACGGCTGTGGAACTACGCCGGCGCCTGGATCCACTGGCTGTACCCGTTTCGCGGCAACGTCTTCGATCCGTGGTGGCACGACATCGTGGTCTGGCTGTCGCTGGCTGGCGTGGCCGTGGCGCTGACGGGCACGGTGGTGGGCATCCTGCGCTGGCGCTTCTCGCGTCCCTACGCCAGCGGCAGCCGCTCGCCCTACCGCGAGAACATGATGCGCTGGCATCACCTGGCCGGCCTGCTGTTCGCCGGCATCACCCTCACCTGGATTTTCAGCGGATTGATGTCGATGAATCCGTGGAAGGTGTTCAGCAGCAACGCGGCGCCGATGGCGCAACAGGCCTACGCCGGCGGCGCCTACGCCGCCGACGCGCCGCAAGCGTCCCCCGCCGCGCTGATCCGCGCCCTGCCCGCGCCGCCGCGCGAACTGCGCTGGCAACGCGTGGACGGCCAGGATCTGGTGCTGGCCCGCAGCGGCCCGGGCGCGCCGCAACTGCTGTCGGCCGCCGACGCGCGGCCGGTCACGCTCGATCCGGCCGCCCTGCGCGCCGCCGCCGCCCGGCTGCTGCCCGGCGCCACCCTCACCGACGTGCAGGTGCTGGACCGCTACGACTTCTACTATTACGGCCGCGACGAGCACGCCATGCTGGGCCATATCGAAAAGCCGCTGCCGGCCTGGCGCCTGGTGTTCGACGACCCACAGGCCAGCTGGATCTACCTGGACCCGCGCACCGGCCAGGTGCTGAGCCGGCAGGACCGGGGCAACCGCGCCAGCCGCTGGCTGTTCGCCTTCCTGCACAGTTGGGACTGGACCGGCCTGCTGGCGCGCCGGCCGCTGTGGGACATCCTGCTGGTGTTCCTGAGCCTGGGTGGCGCGGCGCTCAGCCTGACCGGCGTGGTGATCGGCTGGCGCCGGTTGGGGCGCAAGCTGCGCGCCTGAGGCCGGCGTGGCGGGGACAGGTCGGGAATGCACTATGCTCCTCCCTGTTCCCGCAACACCTCAAGGAAGCGCCCATGTCCGACGTCACCATCTACCACAACCCCAAGTGCGGCACCTCGCGCAACACGCTCGCCATGATCCGCAACGCCGGCATCGAGCCGAGCGTCGTCCTGTACCTGGAGACGCCGCCCTCACGCGCGGAACTGCAGGCGCTGTTCAAGCGCGCCGGCATCGCCGTGCGCGATGCCCTGCGCGAAAAGGGCACGCCCTATGCCGAACTCGGCCTGGATGACACCTCGCTGAGCGACGACGCCCTGCTGGATGCCATCGAGGCCCACCCGATCCTGTTGAACCGGCCCTTCGTCACCACCCCGCTGGGCGCGTGCCTGTGCCGCCCGTCCGAACGGGTGCTGGACATTCTGCCGGCGCCGCAGCAGGGCGCCTTCACCAAGGAAGACGGCGAAGCGGTGGTGGATGCGCAGGGCAAACGCATCCAGAAGTAAATGCCGGGTTTTAGGCACGATTTGTAAGCGGACTGACGGGAAACCCCATTACCATCGCGGCTGATCAATTATTACGCCACGATGACAGGTCATGGATTTCCTTGAAGCTTTCAACCAGTCTCTTTTTCTACAGATCAACGCCGCCCCGGCCACGCCGGCGTGGCAGATCCACTTGGCGCTGCTGGTCGCCAACAAGCTGATCCTGCTGGTGCCCGCCACGCTTGCCGCGCTGTGGCTGTGGGGCGGACCTGCCCCGCGCAGCCTGGCGCTCAAGGCGCTGGCCAGCATTGGCGTGGGACTGTGCCTGAGCTATCTGTGCGGCGCCCTGTGGCCGCACGCGCGCCCCTTCGTGTTGGGGCTGGGCCATGCCTTCTTCGTCCACAAGCCGACCTCGTCTTTCCCCAGCAACCACACGATCATCATCGCCACGCTGGCGTTCACGCTGATCTTCGACCGGCGCTGGGCCGGCTGGGGCTACGCCACGCTGCTGCTAGCGGCCGTGGTCGGCCTGTCGCGCGTCTATCTGGGCGTGCACTTCCCGCTGGACATCGCCGGCGGCCTGTTGCTGGCGCCCGTGGCCGCCGGACTGGCCGTGCCGGTATGGCACCGTGTCGGCGCGCCGCTGACGGCCTTGCTGCAGGGCATCTACCGCAAGCTGCTGGCCCTGCCGATCGCGCGCGGCTGGATCCGCGCCTGACCGCGCCTGACCGCCCGCGCCGATGCGCCGCGGGCATCGCCTTACCGTTGCGGCCGGGTCAGGCGGCCCGCGCCAACGAGCGGTCCCGGCCGGCGCGCCAGCGGGCCTCGTGCGCCAACAGCCAGCGCTTGCGGTGCAGCCCGCCGCCGTAGCCGGTCAGCGACGCATCGGCGCCGATCACCCGGTGGCACGGCACCACGATTCCCACCGGATTGGCGCCGTTGGCCAGGCCCACGGCGCGTACCGCCGAGGCGCGGCCGATACGCCCGGCCAGCACGCCATAGCTGACCGTGTCGCCTGGCCCGATAGCGCGCAGCGCCCGCCACACCTGCCGCTGGAAATCGGTGCCGCCCTGCGCCACCCGCAGCCGGTCGATCGCATCGACTTCACCCTCGAAATACGCCTGCAAGGCGCGGCTGGCCGCCGAGGCGCGCGCGGCGTCCTCCACCTTGACCGCGCCCTTGCCATACTGGCGGCGCAGCAAATCATGCATGCGGGGTTCGTAGTCCGCCCAATCGACGGCGCGCAGGCATTGCCCGGCATCGATCAGCACGAGCATTTGCCCGATGGGCGTGGCGATGCGTTCAAGGGTGAAAGTCTGGACGGGCATGACAGGCTCCGGAGGCGGCGGTGACGGGACCAATATAGGCGCGTCGGCGGACCTTCGCTGGCGGATTCCGGACATGGCAGTCGTCGTGACAACAATGTCCGGAATCCGCTAGATCAGGGCGACCGACGGCGCTAGCATGACCCTCATGAACCTCGACCACGACGCCTGCTACAGCGCCATCCGCGTGCGCGATGCCCGCTACGACGGACGCTTCTTCACCGCCGTCAAGACCACGCGCATCTACTGCCGCCCGGTATGCCCGGCGCGCACGCCGCTGTCGCGCAATGTCGTCTTCTACCCCACGGCCGCCGCCGCCCAGGAAGCGGGTTTCCACCCCTGCCTGCGCTGCCGGCCCGAAACCGCGCCCGCCGCCGGCCGCGCCCGCGAGCTGCCCGACAGTGTCGCGCGCGCCCTCGGCATGATCGAACTCGGCGCGCTCGACGACGCCGGGGTCGACGCCCTGGCCGCGCGCCTGGGCGTCGGCGAACGCCAGCTGCGGCGCCAGTTCCGCCAGCACCTGGGCGCCTCGCCCGTGGCGGTGGCGCAAACCCGGCGCGTGCTGCTGGCCAAGCAGCTGATCCACGAAACCCGGCTGCCCATGGCCGAGATCGCGTTTGCCGCCGGCTTCGGCAGCATCCGCCGCTTCAACGAGATCTTCCTGGCCCTGTTCGGCCGCGCGCCGGGCGAACTGCGCCGTTCCGGCAAGCCCGACGTCTCGGCCGGCCCGCAAGGCGAAATCAGGCTGCTGCTGCGCTACCGCCCGCCCTATGACTGGCCCGCCATGCTGGATTTCCTGCGCGTGCGCGCCATTCCCGGCATCGAACGGGTCACGGACAACCGCTACACGCGCACCATCGGCCTGGACGGCGCCCAGGGCACCGTGCGGGTCGAACCCGGCGCCGGCAACGCGCTGCAAGCCACCTTGCGGTTCCCCCGGCTGCACGCCCTGCCCGCCCTCATCGCCCGGCTGCGGCGCGTCTTCGACCTGGACAGCGATCCCGCCGCGCTCGCCGCCCAGTTGGCGCATGATCCCGTCATGGCCGCGCTGACCGCCGCCCGCCCCGGCCTGCGCGTGCCCGGCGCCTGGGATGGCTTCGAGCTCGCCCTGCGCGCCGTCCTCGGCCAGCAGATCACGGTGGGCGCGGCCATCAAGCTGGCCGGCAAACTCGTCGCCGCCCACGGCCAGCCGCTGGACCAGCCCGACGGCGACCTGAGCCACCTGTTCCCGACACCGGCCGCCATCGCCCCCGTCGACCTCGCCCCCCTCGGCATGCCCCGCAGCCGCGCCGCCACGCTCAGCGCCGTCGCCGCCGCGGCCCTGGCCGACCCGCAGCGGTTCGAAGCCAGCGACAACCTGGACAGCGCCGTCACTCGGCTGCGTACCCTCCGCGGTGTCGGCGAATGGACCGCCCAGTACATCGCC
>LXNH01000249.1_pt1 | contig 13490 bp, 7 predicted proteins | sample 809111 | NCBI WGS metagenome assembly LXNH01 (sample SAMN04870528, study PRJNA318959) | seawater metagenome | biome: 00002010; material: water; isolation source: marine seawater | place: Greece: Milos, Mediterranean Sea | collected 2013-05-29 | depth 5-7 m
CGTCCGGCATCATGCATCCCGGCGTCACCTGCTTCATCGGTAACGGCGTGGTGCTGTCGCCGGAGGCCTTGCTCAAGGAAATCGAAGAGCTCGAGGCCGCCGGCCTGGACGTGCGCTCGCGCCTGCGCATCTCCGAGATCTGCCCGCTGATCCTGCCGTACCACGTGGCCGTCGACAAGGCCCGCGAAGCGCGCAAGGGCGATGGCAAGATCGGCACCACCGGCCGCGGCATCGGTCCGGCCTACGAAGACAAGGTTGCCCGCCGCGCGCTGCGTGTGCAGGACCTGTTCAACCCCGCGCTGTTCGACGAGAAGCTCGCCGAAGTGCTGGATTACCACAACTTCGTGCTGACCCAGTACCTGGGCGCCGAAGCGGTGTCGGCCAACGAAGTGCGCGATCAGGCCATGGCGCTGGCGCCGGCCATCGCGCCGATGGTGGCGGACGTCTCCAGCACCCTGTTCGCCATGCAGCAGGAAGGTAAGCGCCTGCTCTTCGAAGGCGCGCAGGGCGCGCTGCTCGATGTCGACCACGGCACGTACCCGTTCGTCACCAGCAGCAATTGCGTCGCCGGCGCCGCCTCGGCTGGCGCGGGCGTTGGTCCGCAGTCGCTGGACTACGTCCTGGGCATCACCAAGGCCTACACCACGCGTGTCGGCTCGGGCCCGTTCCCGACGGAACTGGTCGACGAGATCGGCACCCGCCTGGCCACCATCGGCAAGGAATTCGGCTCGGTCACCGGCCGTCCGCGCCGCTGCGGCTGGTTCGATGGCGCCGCCCTCAAGCGTTCGGTGCGCCTGAACGGCATCACGGGCCTGTGCATCACCAAGCTGGACGTGCTCGACGGCCTGGAAACCATCCAGCTGGGCGTCGGCTATCGCGTCAACGGTGAATTCCGCGACGTGCTGCCGTACGGTGCGCACGCCGTGGCGCAAGCCCAGCCGGTGCTGGAAGAGCTGCCGGGCTGGAGCGAATCCACTGTCGGCATCACCGAGTACGACAAGCTGCCCGAGGCCGCCCGCCGCTACCTGGAGCGCGTGGCCGAAGTCTGCGGCGTGCCGATAGATCTGGTGTCCACCGGCCCCGACCGCAACGAAACCATTGTGCTGCGTCATCCCCTGAAGGGCTGACATCGGGTTATTATTCGCAAGGCCGCCGCCGGTCTCATACCGGCGGCGGCCTTTTCGTATTTTTACGCAGGAGATCCTCGCCTATGAGCGCGCCAACCAGTGACGATAGCCATCTGTGGGTGACGTGGGACGACTACAACCGCTTGATCGAGCGCCTGGCTTTGCAGGTGCATCAGTCCGGTTGGGAGTTCGACAAGATTCTGTGCCTGGCGCGTGGCGGCATGCGCGTCGGCGACGTCATGTCCCGCATTTTCGATGTGCCGTTGGGCATTCTGGCGACCAGCAGCTACCGCGAGGCCGCCGGCACCAAGCAGGGCGACATGGATATTGCGCAGTTCATCACCATCACGCGCGGCACGCTGTCCGGGCGGGTGTTGCTGGTGGACGACATGGTCGATACCGGCAAGACCTTCATGAAGGTGTATGACCACCTCAAGAGCCAGTTCGCCGACATCACCGAACTGCGCAGCGCCGTGCTGTGGTGGAAGGGGCATTCCCAGGCGCAGCCCGACTATTACGTCGACAAGCTGCCGACCAACCCCTGGATCCACCAACCCTTCGAAGACTACGACAGCCTGCGTCCGCACCAGTTGGAAGCATGGATCCGCAAGGGATCCAAGGGCTGAAGTCATTGGGGACGGGTTGTCCGGCGGGCCAGGCCGTCCATGCGCGGCCTGGCCGGAACGTATGCAGGTGTTGTTCCGGACGGTCCCATTCGGTAGTCAAAATGGCCATGACCATGCTAGAATCGCTGGTTATCGCTAAACCGAACTTGGCTTGTTACTCTCTGGGTAGTCTACGGGTAACGGAAACAGCCAGCCGAATTTAGCGCTGCAAGGCTCTTGGCGTTGGCGCCTGGAAGCGGAAAACGAGGGATAAGCAATCAGTTGCCCGGGTGTGCCCCGGGCTAGGGTGCGCGGATCCCTTGGCCCGGATGGGCATGCCCGATTACTATATTCGCGTATGCATGGTCTGCGGCCTGGGCTGACAGGCGGTTCGCCGTCGGGAACCCCGTGGCGTTGCTGGTAAGCAAGCCAGGTTTGTCATCAACTTTTGTTACCCTACAAGCAGGCCAATCACTTTATGCCTATCGTTCGACTGAAGGAAAACGAACCGTTTGAAGCCGCTCTGCGTCGCTTCAAGCGCACTATCGAAAAGACCGGTTTGCTCACCGAGCTGCGTTCGCGCGAGTTCTATGAGAAGCCCACGGCCGAGCGCAAGCGCAAGCACGCCGCCGCCGTGAAGCGTCACTACAAGCGCATCCGTAGCCAGCAACTGCCCCCGCGCCTGTATTGATTTTTGATTCCCGAATCTATTGATTCCAGAATCATTCATCCAGGAACTACTCGCCCGGGTCGACGTCGTCGATGTAGTCGGGCGGTACGTGCAGTTGCGAAAGGGTGGGGCCAACTTGCTTGGCCTGTGTCCCTTTCATAACGAAAAAAGTCCGTCGTTCACTGTCAGCCCCACCAAGCAGTTCTATCACTGCTTCGGTTGCGGAGCGCATGGCAGCGCCATCACTTTCCTGATGGAACACACGGGCGCCAGTTTCCCCGAAGCCGTGCGCACGCTCGCGGCTTCGGCGGGAATGACGGTCCCCGAAGAAAATCGCAGTCCCCGCCAGCAGCAGGAAACCGCGCGCCGCAAGGCCGAGGAGTCCCGCCATACGCAGGTGCTGGACGCCGCCCAGGCCCATTATCTGAAGCATTTGCGCGCGTCGCCGGCGGCGATCCGCTACCTGAAGCAGCGCGGTCTGACCGGCGAGATCGCGGCGCATTTCGGCTTGGGCTGGTCCGGCACGGACCGGCACGGCCTGTCGCAGGTTTTTCCCAATTATGAAGATCCCACCCTGGTGGAATCGGGTCTGGTCATCGAGTCGGAGGACGGGCGCCGCTATGACCGCTTCCGCGAGCGGATCATGTTCCCGATCCGCAATGCGCGTGGCAGCCTGATCGGCTTTGGCGGCCGCATCATCGGCAAGGGCGAACCCAAGTACCTGAATTCGCCGGAAACCCCGTTGTTTTCCAAGGGCCAGGAGTTGTATGGCCTGTGGGAAGCCCGCCAGGCGATCCGCCAGGAAGGCCAGGTCATCGTGGTCGAAGGCTACATGGACGTGGTGGGGTTGGCGCAGCAGGGCATCGCCAACGCCGTGGCGACGCTGGGTACCGCGACCACGCCAGACCACGTCAAGAAGCTGCTGCGCGCCAGCGACAAGGTCATCTTCAGTTTTGACGGCGACGGCGCCGGTCGCCGCGCCGCATGGCGTGCGCTGCAGGCATGCCTGCCGGTGCTGCGCGACGATATCGCCATCCGCTTCCTGTTCCTGCCGACCGAGCACGATCCGGATTCGTACGTGCGCGAGCTTGGCGCCGAGGCCTTCCGTGCCTGCCTGGGCGAGGCGGTGGCACTGTCGCGCTTCCTGTTGGACGAGCTGGCCTCGCGCCACAACATGGACGAGGCCGAGGGACGCGCCAGCTGCCTGCACGAGGCCAAGCCGCTGCTGGCCACCATTCCCGAATGCGCGCTGCGCGTGCAGATCGAACGCGAAATGGCCAAGCTGGTGCAACTGACGCCGGAAGAGATGGCCCTGGTCCTGGCGCAGCAGCCGGCCAAGCCGTTTGGCGCGCCCGCCAGGCCGGCGCTCGCGGAAACTGGCGGCGCTGCCGCGGTGCCGCAAGACGGCGGTCCGCCGGAGGCCGGTTACGATTTCAGCGGTCACGATTTTCACGACATCCCGGCCGAGGACGGCGAATACGCCGACTATGGCCAATTTGGCGCGCCGACGGGCGAGCAGGCTAGCGGCTGGAGTGCCGGCGGCGGCCAGCAGGGCTGGAAAGGGAAGGCGGATTGGAAGGGCAAGGGCGACTGGAAGGGCAAGAGCGACTGGAAGGGCGGCAAGGGCAACTGGAAGGGCCGGCGTGACGACATTGGCGGCTTCGAAGGGCGCCGCACCATGCCATCGCTGGCCAAGCGCCTGTTGGGCTTGCTGCTGGCGCATCCGGAACTGGTGGACTCGATGGGAGACCAGCAGCTTGAAGTCATCGATAACGGCCCCCATCTAGGATTGGTACGGGACCTGATCATGCTGGCCCAATCCAGTGGTGCGCGTCATGTGGGAGCCCTGTTGGAGGCGGCTGAGCCGGATTCGGACTTGGCGACGGTGCTCAAGGGCTTGCGGGCCGATATCCTGTCCCAGGAAGATCTGCCGGATCCGCAGACGGAATGGGATGATGCCCTGCGCCGTATCGAGTTCGATTCCGCCAAGGTGGAAATGGCCCGATTGGCGGCGGCAGGCCTGGCCTCCGAGGAGGCGCGGAAGCGCTACCTGGAGCTGTCCAGCCGTATGCAAGTGCTCAAGGGTGCCGGGATACGCTAAATGCGGTAAAATCAAGGGTTTTCCGCCGTGAAAGGTCGATGTGTCACCGGAGGTTGGTGAATTGGGGGTGCCCTGACGAGAAGCCGGGCGCAGGGAAGAACCTAAGGGAAGAACCTAAGGCAAAAACCCAAGGCAGAAACCCATGGCAGAAATTAAGGGCGTAATCCTTGAGGGCGTAATCCTTTTTACGGCGTACGGAATCTATTTTCGTTGCGGGAATCTAATTGTTTTAGGGTTTGACGGACGGATCGGTTGATGTTTTTGCCGGGTTGGAGACGGGGTCCCTGGTGGGAACCTGCGGGGTGCGAAGCCACCCTGGGTACCAGCGAAAAAAAGCGGGTCTGTGCGTCAAACTTGTTACATAGTTAATTAATATAGCTGAGCGGTGAATCACGCAGTCCGGCGGCGGTTGTTCTCGCGTCGCGTCGGAGGCTCGGGTGCTGTGTCTATCTAGCTGCCAAGGGCAAGGCCCGACAGGCAAGCAACGCCTATTTATAGGCAGGCAGCCCCCCCTCGACGCCCGAGACCCGCCGCGGGATGAGGCCATGTACGTCAGGCGTTCGCCCGGTATTGCACCGGAAGGGCGCCTGGCGGGCTCGCGAGAGCTGGTGCTGCGACCAACGCAGCCGCAGGGTTTCCGCCGATTCACCTGATTTACCCGTATGGACGCCGCGCCGGGCCCGTTGCCCGGTGGTGATGTCATGCGGTGCAACATGCCCGAACGGGTTGCGACGACCACGGAAGCGACTATGACCAAATCCACCGGCAAATCCTCCTCTGCAATTGACGCCACCGACACTCCGGCCGCCAAGGCCAAGCGCGTCGTGAGCATGGCGGCGGAAAAAGCGCCCGCCAAGACGGCGGTGAAGGTCGCCAAGCCTGCCGCCAAGACTGCCGCCAAGAAGGCGGCCACCAAGACGGCGGTAGCCGACAAGCCCGAGAAGGTGACGAAGGCTCGCGCCAAGAAGGCCGAGGACAAGCTGGCCGACCTGGTCGGCAGCGCGCGTCCGGCCCCCAGCGGCCGTCGCCCGGGGCGCCCGGCCAAGAATGCCAACAACGATTCCGATGGTTTCGACGACACCATGGACGGCGAGGGCGAAGTCCTGCCGGACCTGAAGCCGCCCAAGCGCGGTGGCAAGCGCGGCAAGGCGGATCCCAAGGATCTGATCGCCCGCGGTCCCGTCTCGGCCGAGGAATACGAAGCGCGTCGCAACCGCCTCAAGCAGCTGATCAAGCTGGGCAAGGACCGCGGCTACCTGACCTACGGTGAAATCAACGACCATCTGCCTGACGATCTGGTCGACGCCGAAGCGATCGACGGCATCATCAGCACCTTCAGCGACATGGGTATCGCGGTCTATGACCAGGCCCCCGACGCCGAAACGCTGCTGATGAGCGAAAACGCGCCGGTGGCCTCCAACGACGACGACGTCGAGGACGAAGCCGAAGCCGCGCTGACCACCGTGGATTCCGACTTCGGTCGCACCACCGATCCCGTGCGTATGTACATGCGCGAAATGGGCTCGGTGGAGCTGCTCACGCGCGAAGGCGAAATCGAAATCGCCAAGCGCATCGAAGACGGCCTGAAGCACATGGTCATGGCCATCTCCGCCTGCCCGACCACCATCAACGAAATCCTCGCCCACGTCATGCGCGTGCGTGAAGGCCAGGCGCAGATCGACGAAGTGGTCGACGGCCTGGTCGATCCGGAAGACGGCGAAGAGTACGCTGGTGCCGGTGTCACCGCCGACGAGGATGAAGGCGATGACGGCCCCGCCGGCGGCATGTCCAGCAAGCAGCTGGAAGACCTGCGTGTTAAGGCGCTGGCCAAGTTCGACGAGGTCGGCAAGCAGTTCGACAAGATGCGCCTGTCTTACGAGAAGGACGGCTACAAGTCGGACATCTACGTGCGCGCGCAAGAGGCGATCCAGAACGAGCTGATGGGCATTCGCTTCACCGCCAAGATGGTCGAGAAGCTGGCCGATACGCTGCGCAGCCAAGTGGAAGAAGTGCGCCAGCTCGAACGCGCGGTCCTGCACACGTGTGTGGACCGTGCCGGCATGCCGCGCACGCATTTCATCAAGGTGTTCCCGGGCAACGAAACCAACCTGCAGTGGGTCGTCGACGAAGTGGCCGCAGGCCATCCGTACGCCGAAACGCTGGAGCGCCAGATCCCCGCCGTGCAGGAACTGCAGCAGAAGCTGATCGACCTGCAGACCCGCGTGGTGTTGCCGCTCAAGGACCTGAAGGACGTCAACAAGCGCATGGCCACGGGCGAAGCCAAGGCTCGCAAGGCCAAGCGTGAAATGACCGAGGCCAACCTGCGTCTGGTGATCTCGATCGCCAAGAAGTACACGAACCGCGGCCTGCAGTTCCTGGACCTGATCCAGGAAGGCAACATCGGCCTGATGAAGGCCGTGGACAAGTTCGAATACCGCCGTGGCTACAAGTTCTCGACCTACGCGACGTGGTGGATCCGCCAGGCCATCACCCGTTCCATCGCCGACCAGGCGCGCACTATCCGTATCCCGGTTCACATGATCGAAACGATCAACAAGATGAACCGGATCAGCCGCCAGATCCTGCAGGAAACCGGCGCCGAGCCGGATCCCGCGACCCTGGCGCAGAAGATGGACATGCCCGAGGACAAGATCCGCAAGATCCTGAAGATCGCCAAGGAGCCGATCTCCATGGAAACGCCGATCGGTGATGATGACGATTCGCACCTGGGCGATTTCATCGAGGACACCTCGACGCTGGCGCCGTCCGACGCCGCACTGCATGGTTCCATGCGCGACGTCGTCAAGGAAGTGCTAGACTCTCTGACCCCGCGGGAAGCCAAGGTGCTGCGCATGCGTTTCGGTATCGAAATGAGCACCGACCAGACCCTGGAAGAAGTGGGCAAGCAATTCGACGTCACGCGTGAGCGCATCCGCCAAATAGAGGCTAAAGCGCTGCGCAAGCTGCGTCACCCGAGCCGGGCCGACAAGCTGAAGAGCTTCCTGGAAGGGCAGTAAGTTTCCTGGGCCTCTAGCTCATGCCTGGTTAGAGCAGCGGACTCATAATCCGTTGGTGCCGAGTTCGACTCTCGGGGGGCCTACCAAAGAAACATGCGGGCCTCGGAGCAATCCGAGGCCCGTTCTGTTGTCGGCGGAGTTTGAATGAATTCGTCGCATTCGAAGCGTGACAGGACGTCGGCTTCGCGAAGCGCGTCGATCATCCGCCAGGCTGCGATCTTGCGTACTTGTTCGGCCGCTCTTGTGGCCATAGGTGTCGTCGCCGGACTTGAAATGATCCGGATCGATCGCCGGTATCGGCGTTGCCGCCGCGTCCCGGTGCGATGGCAGACTCGCTCAATGGGGATGGATAGCGGATCTGCCGCGTGCCCCCGATATGCCGCCCGGCGGTCCATGGCGGTGATCGCCAGGTCCCCGCCGATCACCCGGCATAGGGAGCGCCACAACTCGGAGTGCCGTGATCCGACCGGTGCGCCGGCCGCCACGGCCCAGGCCGGCCGCGGCACTGAGGCAGGCCTCGCGTCACTTCAAGCCTCCGATAGCGTGGTCCGGATGGCGGCCGATGCAAAGGCGTGCTGTGCAGGGTGCGTTGTCGGTCCAGCAATGCATCGCCATGCCGCGCAGTTCGAGATCGCGTTCCGCGACCCGGGGCGGGCCGTGATTACAGCGGTTTCGGGTGAGGGGCTTCGTTGAATTGGAATGCGCGAAGATCCGCTCTCTAGGTACGGGGTTTGATTTTCGTTGATAATGATCCGAAAGCTTGCGGTCATAGTCAAACACTTGATAGAGGTGTTGGTCGCGTGGGAAAAGCTGTCACAACGCTGGTGTTCGCTGCCGGCCTGCTGTTCGCGGCGACGGCACCGATCTATCTCGGGCTGGAGTTGCTCACGCATTTTGCCGTCGAAAAGGCCAAGGTCCAGGCGCGGGGATTGTCCGAGGCGCTGCTGACGCGCGCCGACAGCGTGATGCGGCAGCTGGAGGGGGTGAGTAGATCATTGGGGGGGCTCAGCGGCACGCTGCCCTGTGCCTCGTACATACAGTCCGAAATGGGACGCCTGGTGCTGCAGTCGCCGCTGCTGCGGGCGATCGCCTACACCGACGGCAGCCGGGTTCTCTGCTCATCGCTCGGGCGCAGCCTGGACGGCACCGATCTGGGCACGCCGGACTTTGTCTCGCTGCAGGACATACGCGTCTGGCAGGAAGTGGTGCTGCCGGCCGCGCCGAATCTGCGCTATATCGCGCTATCGCGCAACGGCTACACCATCTTCCTGAACCGCGGCGACCTGGTCAGTTCGGCGATGCTGCTTGAACCCTCGGCGACGCTGGGCTTGTTCTACCCCGGCAACACGAACCGTTTCTTCGGGGTCGGCTACGTGCAGCCTGAATGGCTGCAGGAAGCCGCCACCCGTCGCGCCGCCGTGGTGGAGATGTCAGGCACGGTGGTCGCGCTGTCGCCGTCGCGCACGTTCCAGCACGTGGCGCTGGTGGCGATTCCGCGCGACGCGTACCTGCACAACCTGACCGCGATGCGCTGGTTGGTGGGCGTGGCTGGTGTCATGGCCGGCCTGATGCTGTGTGGCTTGATTGTCTGGCGGCAGCGCCGCGTGCAGGACTTGCCGCATCTGCTGCGCAAGGCGATCAGGAAGCGCGAGTTCTATCTCGCCTATCAGCCCATCGTCGATATTCACACCGGAAAGTGGATCGGCGCGGAAGCGCTGTTGCGCTGGGAGCGTCCGTTCGGCGCGGAGCCCATCGGGCCGGATGTCTTCATCCCGGAGGCGGAAAAGCTTGGCCTGTCGGAAGACATCGCGGCGCAGGTGTTCGAATTGGCGGCGCGGGACATTCCCGAGATCGCCGCTCGGGTGCGTGGCTTCTATGTCTCCTTGAATATCTCCGCGAACGAAGTGCGGTCCGGCTCGGGGCGCAGTCTGGTGCAGCGGCTATTGCAGGCCACCGGCATGCCGCCGGAGTCGCTGCTTATCGAGTTGACCGAACGCGGCCTGCTGGAGGCGAATGCGCGGGAGACGATCAACGCCATACGCGGATTGGGCGTGAGAGTGGCGATCGACGATTTTGGAACCGGCTATTCCAGCCTGGCGTATCTGGGATCGTTTCCGGTGGATTATCTGAAACTCGACAAGGTGTTTACCCAAGGCCTGGTCGAGCAGGGCCCCAAGCGCACGGTGGCGATCCAGATCATCGACCTGGCGAGATCGCTTAATTTCGACGTCATCGCCGAAGGCGCGGAAACCGCCGAACAGGTGCAGGCGATTTCCGAGCATGGCGTGTCCAAGGTGCAGGGTTGGTACTTCGAGCGTGCATTGCCACTGAATGAACTGCTGGATGCGCTGCTGGACAGGGGAGGGCGCACCCTCAGGAGCGGAGCGATGGCTGAATCACAGCTGTGAACGAAGCTGGCGGCCAGCGGTTGAGTGTTTCTTGTGCGCAAAAGACCTGCATGTTTTAAGCCGTTGCTTCCCGGACTGTAATGGTGACCATGGGGCAAGAGGCGTAGGCGCGAACGCCTCGAAGATAAGAATTAGAAAGTTACAAATTTTGCATATAACTTAACAATAGTTAAAAACTCCGCTTAATTTGTCCCTATTTACGAGTCTATATTCCTGACTCGTAGCTAAATTTCACAAAATAAATATTTCAGTTGGTTTCGCCGTTGCGCGGGCCACGGCGTATCAAGGACGGCTCCTGTACGGGTGCCGAGGCCGATCGCTGTGTGCCCGGCGTGGCCGTGCCGCGCCCTGTTTTCATCCCATGCAAATTCTGCACACGCTGTCCGGCCCGAACCTGGGCGGGTTGGAGTTCCGCGTCCTGGACCAGGCGCGCTGGCTTCGAGAGCAAGGCCACGCCGTGGCGATTGCCGCACCACCGCAAAGCGAAACCTTCAAACTGGCGCGCGATTGGGGGTTGACGGCCATCGGCATGGACTTCAACGCTCCATATTCGTGGTCCGGCGCGCTGCGCTTGCGGCAGCTCGTGAAGGACCTGCGCATCCAGGTCATCGATGCGCACGGCACCCCAGATGCGAAGGCCAGCGCGCTATGCCGCGATCTCTGCTCGCTGGTGCGCACGTGGCACTTTTCCCGGCCTTTGCGTACGTCCTGGCGCCGCCGGCTGGAATGGCGCCTGGGCTGCCATCGTGTCATCACGACTAGCGAGGGCGGGGCGCAGAACATTGTCACGGCGGGTTTTGCGGCGGAGCGCCGTATCAGTGTCGTTGGCGAGTGGGCCGACCAAGGCTTTTTCGTGGGGACGGACAAGCTCGCGTTGCGGTCCGCCGCGCGCCAGACGCTGGGCATCGATCCGGCGGCATTCGTGGTGGCGACTGTCGGTATGCTACGCCCCGATAAGCGCCAGGAAGATCTGCTGCGCGTGGTGAGTGTCCTGCGCCAACGCGGCTTGCCGGCGCGTGCGCTATTGGTCGGGGCGCCGACGCGCGCGACGCTCTCGTATGGCCAGCGCCTGCGTGAGCTGGTGGCCGAATTGGGCATTGGCGAACATGTGACATTCGCCGGGCATCGCGAAGACACCGCCGCTATCATCCATGCCGCCGATGCGGTGCTGGTACCGTCGATCAACGAGGCTTGGTCGCGCGTGGTGCCTGAAGCGTATGCGGCCCGGTGTCCAGTGGTGGCCAGCGCGGTCGGCGGGTTGCCCGAGATCGTGCATCCTGGTGTGACGGGCTGGTTGGCGGCGGCGGGCGACGTGGCGGGATTCGCGGACCATTTGTGCCGCATCTGGCGGCATCCTGAGGAGGCGGCGCGGATCGCGGACCAGGCCCGGCGCTTTGCCGACCGCCATCTGCTGCTGTCGCAAAAGATGGCGGAGACGCTGGGCGCCTACGAGGCAGCGATCGATCGGGCCCGCTCGGCCAGAAAGGTGGAAGTGACCGCTTGAGCGACCGCCTGGCGGGCGGTCGCGGCGAGAGGAGGTGTCGGATTCCAGTTTGCCGCGCAGGGGAGCGCGCCAAGTGCCGGGTGGTTCAATGGCGACGCCGGCGCACCATGCGGCCAAAGCAGCGCATCACCGCTGCCACCGTCGTGGCCTCGCGCCAGTATTTGCGGCGCAGTCCACGCAGTGGCAGCCACCATGGCTTGACTATGATGTTGTCGGCCCAGGCCGGTCGCCAGCGCGGCATGTTGCGGGGACGGTCGACGATGGTGACGGTCGACAGCCCACAGCACGAGGCCAGGTGGCCGATGCCGGAATCGGTACCGATGAACCAGCCGGATTCGTAGACCTCGGCGGCGACGCCATCTATCGTGGGGGCTTCGATCAGGCCAGCGCGGGCCTGTTCCAGGAGCGGCAACCAGAATGCGCGCTCGGAGGGAGCCAGCACGAAGGTCGGCTCGTAGCCCATGGCGCGCAGGCGGCGCGCAACGATGACATATTTGCCGGGCGTCCAGCAACGTTCGGCCTCGCTTGACGTGGGATGCAGGATGACGCGCTTGTCGTGGCGTCGCGCCTGCAGACCCGCGGGCGCCCGCAAGCCATTCTCATGCTGCCATTCGGTCAGGCCGAAGGCATCGAGCGCGAAGCGGCGGAATTCGTCCAGGATGCCATTGGGCGAGAGGTGCCTGCGCGGCGCAGCGCGGATCTTGCCCCATTCCTTGGTGCTCAGGAAGCGCCGGCAGACGCGGGTGAGTCCGTCAAACGGGCTGTCCGGGTCCATTTGCACAATGGTGTCGTATCCGGCCAGGCCGGTGATATCCGCCGGCAAGGGCTGGATGTCGAAGTCCGGAAACCACTTGCGCAAGGCATGCCCATGCACGCCATAAACGGAAAGATCATGGCCGGCCTTGCGCAGGTTGTTGGCGAGCGTCATTTGATATAGCGTATCGCCCAGCCGGTTGGACAGCACCAGCGCCAGCTTTCCGGTCGCGATGGAATGAGCGTTGCTCACGTTCTAGTTATCCTCGTAGCTTTTGCTGCGGAGGATAACCGATCCTATGGTTCTTTTCGGCGGTGTCCCCTGGACAGGCCGTCAGCGGCGCGCGCGGGACCGGCTGGCTCCGGCCAGGGCCGGCCGCTAGCGGGTCGTCCGCGGTCCGATGTGGTTCAACCAGCGGCGCATGGGGGATGAGAACCAGCGCGCCACCAGTCCCCCCAATACCGCCGACAGCAGGATGGCCAGCACGCCCGCGGCGGTCAAGGCGCCTGCGCGCCACCAGGTTGCGACCACGCCGCCGGAACTGCGGCACGATGCGGCGGCCAGCAACCAGACCGGAAACATATGCGTCAGGGAGATCTCATAGCTATTGCGGCCGGCCCATCGCAAAGGCGCCAGCAGGGCGGGGCGGGCGGAGTGGGGGCGCAGGCTCCAGCCGAGCAGCAGGCAGGCAACGCCGATTTCCAACGCCGTGATATGCAGGCCCAAGGCGGTCAGCCCCAGCGTGGCGGTGGCCTGGCGCAGGAAAAACACCAGCACGAACAACACCGTGCCGATCAGCAACAGCGTGCGGTGGTGACTCATGTGCGATGCAGGCCGCGCGGCATACAGCGCCGCCAGGCAGCCGATGGCGATACCGCCCATGCCGGACAGATAGCCGTGGAGGGCCCGGATCTCGTCGTCACCGGAGAGGGCGCGCACGAACGGCCCGAGCATCATGACTAGCAGCAATGTCAGCGCCAGCGCGTGCCTGCTGACCTGTCGCGACAGCAGGCAGAGCAGCGGAAAGGCCAGATAAAACGCCTGTTCGAGCGACAGTGACCACAGCAGGTTCCAGGTCGGCGGCAGGTGGCCTACGTTTGCGTCAAGTCCATTCAAGCGGAATGCCAGCGCGTCGGCCGCCGCCTGGCCAGGACTTGCATCGCTGATGATGAAATCCGGCAATCCGGCTTGGTGCAGGCCAAGCAGCAGCGACACCAGCAGCAGGCAGGGATAGAGTCGGGCGCCGCGGCGCCACAGAAAGCCAGTGCACGGGATGGTCTCGAGGCGGCCCCAGCGTTGGATGG
>LXNH01000250.1_pt1 | contig 13485 bp, 25 predicted proteins | sample 809111 | NCBI WGS metagenome assembly LXNH01 (sample SAMN04870528, study PRJNA318959) | seawater metagenome | biome: 00002010; material: water; isolation source: marine seawater | place: Greece: Milos, Mediterranean Sea | collected 2013-05-29 | depth 5-7 m
CAGTTCTTTGGCAATAATTTCATTGACGTTTTTAACAGCTTTTAACACGCCTTTTCCCATAAACGCATCACCCCCATCTCTTAGTTCAACAGCTTCATGTTCTCCTGTAGAAGCTCCTGAGGGAACAGCAGCTCTTCCAAAAACTCCGTTTTCTGTTGTGACGTCAACTTCGACAGTGGGGTTACCACGAGAGTCAAAAATTTGTCTTGCGTGGATATCAATAATGATGCTCATAATTTACTTTTTTTGGTTTTGGATAAGTTGAATAAATTGATCAAACAGATAAGAAGAGTCATGTGGACCAGGACTTGCCTCAGGGTGATACTGAACAGAGAAGCAGGGTTTTCCATTCACTCGAATACCAGCAACAGTATTGTCATTTAAGTGAAGGTGTGTAATCGAAACATTTTTATTGTTTTCAGTCGCCTCTCTATCGATGGCAAAGCCATGATTTTGAGAAGTGATTTCACCTTTACCTGTTTCAAGGTTTAAAATTGGATGATTAATACCACGATGCCCATTTCTCATTTTATAGGTTGGGATTCCTTGCGACAAGGCAATGACTTGATGACCAAGGCAAATCCCAAAAAGGGGATTGTTTGCCGCCAAAACCTGTGATGCAACTTCGATTGGGCCAGTCAATGGTTCAGGATCACCTGGACCGTTTGAAAGAAAGTATCCATCGGGATTCCAAGCAGACATTGTTTCAAAATCTGTATCAAATGGAAATACTTTTATGTAGGCGTTTCGTGCGACTAGGTTTCGCAAAATATTCTTTTTGATCCCTAAGTCCAAAGCAGCAATTTTGATCGGTGCATTTGGGTCACCCTCAAAATAGGGTTCAGTTGTGGAAACTTTCGATGCCAATTCAAGACCTTTCATCGATGGTACTTTCTGCAATTGTTGCTGTAAGCTATCCATCTCGTCGACTTTGGTTGAAATGAGTGCATTCATAGCACCATTGTCTCGAATATAGCTTACCAATGCTCGTGTATCCACATCAGAGATGGCTACCATATTTTGCTTTTCAAAAAAATCAAAAAGTGACTCATCTGCTGCAGGTCGTGAATGCTCAAAGTTGAAGTTTTTACATATCAAGCCAGAAATTTGAATCTGATTTGACTCAACCTCCTCATAATTTACACCATAATTTCCGATATGGGCATTGGTGGCAACCATCAGTTGGCCATAGTATGAGGGATCTGTAAAAATTTCTTGATAACCAGTCATTCCGGTGTTGAAGCACACCTCGCCAGTTGCTGTGCCGTCTATTCCAACGGATTTTCCAAAAAAAACAGTTCCATCTTCGAGCAGAATAAACGCTTTTGGACGCGGACTGTATTTACTCATCTTGTTGTTTGTTGCTACAAAAATAGCACAAAAAAAAGGATAAACACAATGGTTTATCCTCATTAGTTATTAAGAAAATTTTGAAGATTTACACAATGCTATTCAGCAGCATCCTCTTTTGATTCTTCGTCATTTTGTTCAGCCTGATCAGCTGAGGCTGACGAATCTTCAGCAGCATCTTCTTGCTTTTCAGATTTTACTTCCTCTAGAGGTGCTGCTTCCTCTTCTTTGTCAGCAGTTGCGTCAGTTGTTGGTGCTTCTTCCTTGACTTCTTCAGTCGCAACAGTGTCAACAACCTCCTCAGCCAATTCTTCAGTCGCTTCAGCTGCAGCAGCTGCAGGAGCATCAGCTTTTTTCTTACCACCACGGCGTCGTGATCGCTTTTTGGCAGGTTTGTTGGTTACATAGGTATCGTTAAAGTCAACAAGTTCGATCATTGCCATTGAGGCATTGTCACCCATGCGACTTCCAACTTTGATAATTCGTGTGTATCCACCTGGTCGATCTGCAACCTTCTCGGCGATATCTCTAAAAAGTTCACTCACTGCATATTTGTTTCGCAAAGCTGAAAAAACGACTCTTCGATTGTGAGTCGTATCACTTTTAGCTTTTGTAATCAGTGGCTCGACAAACTTTTTGAGAGCTTTGGCTTTGGCAACAGTGGTGTTGATGCGCTTGTGCTCAATTAATGAGGATGCCATGTTCGCCATCATTGCTTTGCGGTGAGATGCTGTTCTCCCCAAATGCGCAATCTTTTTTCCATGTCTCATAATACGATTCTTTGCAGGGGGTTAGTCCTTATCTAATTTGTATTTGCTTAAATCCATTCCAAAATTTAGCCCTTTAGAAACAACTAAATCCTCGAGTTCTGTCAACGATTTTTTTCCAAAGTTTCTAAACTTCATCAGGTCTGATTTATTGAATGAAACCAAGTCTCCAAGTGTATCAACCTCAGCAGCTTTCAAGCAGTTTAAAGCGCGAACTGAAAGATCCATATCGATGAGTTTTGTTTTCAATAACTGTCGCATATGAAGCGATTCTTCGTCATAAACCTCAGCCTGTGCGATTTCATCAGCCTCGAGGGTGATACGCTCATCTGAAAACAGCATGAAGTGGTGGATCAGAGTCTTAGCAGCTTCTGTCAATGCGTCTTTTGGGTGAATAGACCCATCAGTAGCGATTTCGAAAATAAGCTTTTCATAATCTGTTTTTTGCTCAACTCGAAAGTTTTCGACACTGTATTTCACGTTCTTGATCGGCGTGTAAACAGAGTCAATAGCAATGGTTCCAATTGGTGCAGAAGCTTTTTTGTTTTCCTCTGCTGGCACATAACCTCTTCCTTTGTCAATTGTAAACTCGAAATTGAGGTTAACACTCTTGTCCATATTACAAATCACCAAGTCTGGGTTGAGCACTTGAAAACCAGAGATGAATTTTTGTAGATCTCCAGCAGTGAGTTTTTCTTGATTGGATATCGCAACACTGACGGTTTCATCATCAACTGCATCAATTTGCTGCTTCAGTCGAACCTGCTTGAAGTTCAAAATCATTTCTGTAACGTCTTCAACAATGCCAGGAAGGGTGGAGAATTCGTGGTCAACTTGATTGATGCGCAGGGAAGTAATGGCAAACCCCTCAAGAGAGGATAACATCACTCGACGTAACGCGTTACCAACTGTCAGTCCATATCCAGGCTCAAGAGGTCGAAACTCGAAGATTCCCTCAAACTCTGTGGATTCAATCATTATTACTTTGTCGGGCTTTTGAAAATTAAATAATGCCATTCTAATTTATTTTGAATAAAGTTCTACAATCAATTGTTCTTTTATGTTTTCTGTTATTTGCTCGCGCGTAGGAACAGAAACCATGGTACCCTCCAAAGTGGCCTCATTGAATGATAGCCATTCTTGTACGGAATTCGGTTGAGCAATCGCTCGCTCTACAACATCTAGTGATTTTGATTTTTCGCGAACACCTACAACATCACCTTCTTTGACGGTTGTTGATGGGATATTGTTGACCGATCCGTTTAGGGTAATGTGTCGGTGGCTTACCAATTGTCGCGCTGCACTTCTAGTGGGTGCTAATCCCAGTCGAAAAACGATGTTGTCTAAACGAGATTCACATAGCTGAAGTAACACCTCACCAGTGACACCTTTGCTTCGGCTCGCACGATTAAACAAGTTTCTGAACTGACGTTCTAAAATCCCATACGTGAATTTTGCTTTTTGTTTCTCCATCAGCTGAATAGCATATTCAGACTTTTTTGGACGACGGCGATTATTTCCGTGCTGCCCTGGTGGATAATTTCTTTTTTCGAAAGCTTTATCCTCTCCGAAGATGGCTTCGCCAAACTTCCGAGCTATTTTTGTTTTTGGACCAGTATATCTTGCCATAGTTATTATTTAGTGAAGGGGAATGAGAATTAAGGTCTATCCTTCGTCAAACAAATTCCCTCCTTATTATTTATACTCTTCTTCTTTTCGGTGGTCTACATCCGTTGTGAGGAAGTGGTGTAACATCAACGATTTCAGTTACCTCAATTCCCAAGTTGTGAATGGTTCGGATGGCAGATTCACGACCATTTCCAGGACCTTTCACAAATACTTTTACTTTACGCAAGCCCGCTTCCAAAGCAACCTTACCAGCATCCTCTGCAGCAAGTTGAGCTGCATAAGGCGTATTCTTTTTCGAACCTCTAAAGCCCATTTTACCTGCTGATGACCAAGAAATTACTTCACCTTTGGTGTTGGTTAGAGATATGATAATGTTGTTGAACGAAGCAGTAACATGTGCTTCTCCAAATGACTCAACAACAACTTTTCTTTTTTTAGAACTCGTCTTCGCCATAGATCAATGATTATTTGGTTACTTTCTTTTTGTTTGCAACAGTCTTACGTTTTCCTTTTCGTGTTCTAGAGTTATTTTTTGTTCTCTGTCCACGTAGAGGAAGACCAACTCTGTGGCGAATTCCTCTGAATGAGCCGATGTCCATTAATCGCTTAATGCTCATCTGTATTTCCGATCGAAGTTCTCCTTCAATGGTAAATGCAGAAACGGCGTCACGAATTCTTCCAATTTCGTCATCATTCCAATCCGAAACTTTTTTGTTGACATCCACCCCAGCTTTTTCTAGTATCTGTTGTGCTCTACTTTTTCCTATACCAAAAATATAGGTCAAGGCGATTTCACCTCGTTTTTGTTTTGGAATATCTACTCCTGAAATTCTTGCCATAATTACCCTTGTCTTTGTTTAAATCGTGGATTCTTCTTGTTAATGACATACAAGCGGCCTTTGCGACGTACAATCTTGCAATCTGCGCTTCTTTTCTTTAATGATGCTCTTACTTTCATAATTAGTATCTATATGTAATCCGTGCCTTTGTCAAGTCATACGGACTCATTTCAAGTTTTACTTTATCTCCTGGCAACAGCTTGATATAATACATACGCATTTTACCAGAAATGTGTGCCGTAACAACGTGGCCGTTTTCCAATTCTACACGAAACATAGCGTTGGATAACGCCTCAATAATCTGTCCATCTTGCTCTATCGCAGGTTGCTTTGCCATGATTATCCTTTTCTTTTATTTCCCGTTGTCATCAAGCCGTCGTAATGACGGTTAAGCAAGTATGCATTGACTTGCTGAATCGTATCGATAGCAACTCCAACCATAATCAATAGTGAAGTTCCTCCGTAAAAAAGAGCCCAACCTTGTTGTAAGCCCAATAATTGGTATGCAACAGCGGGTAAAACAGCTATTGCTGCCAAAAACAACGACCCTGGAAAAGTAATGTGTGACATTACTCGATCCAAAAAGTCGGCTGTTTCACCTCCTGGTCGTATACCAGGTATAAATCCACCATTTCGTTTAAGGTCATCTGCCATTTTGTTTGTTGGAACTGTAATTGCAGTATAGAAATACGTAAATACAATGATTAATATCCCAAACAAAACATTATACCAAAGACCAAAGATATCTGAAAACGATGCTTGCATCCATTGACCAACTGCATTGTTGCCGATTGCCTGGCCAAGGTATGCTGGTGCAAACATAATCGCTTGTGCAAAGATGATAGGCATAACGCCTGACGCATTCAGTTTTAAAGGGATGTACTGACGTGCACTCCCTTGATTTTTTGCATAACCACCAGCTGCTGTACGACGAGCATACTGAACGGGAATTTGACGAACTGCGAGAACTAAAAGGACACACAATCCGTTGACGATGATCCAAATGACTAACTCAACCAAGATCATGATAAGACCTCCGTTGTTTTCAGTCACTCGTGACACAAATTCTTGTACAAAAGACAATGGCATGGTAGCGATGATACCCACTGTAATAAGTAAGGATATACCATTTCCAATTCCCTTATCTGTAATTTTCTCACCCAGCCACATCGCAAATATGGTTCCTGTTACCAATATGATAACTGAAGTAATAATAAAGGTAGGACCTTTTCCAAGAAGGAATGCAGAATCAGGAACACCAAGAGCACCCAAACCATATAAATATGCTGGTGCCTGTACAACACAGATGGCAATGGTTAACCAACGTGTAATTTGGTTGATTGTTCTACGACCACTTTCACCTTCTTTTTGCAATTTCTGAAGATAAGGAACAGCGATTCCCATCAACTGAACAACAATAGAAGCAGAGATATATGGCATAATGCCAAGGGCAAATACTGATGCATTGGCAAATGCACCTCCTGTAAAAGCGTTTAAAATCCCTAAAAGACCCCCACCATCGGTTCGATTGGCGAGTTCGGAAAGTTGAACCGAATCAATACCAGGAAGTACAACTTGAGCACCTACACGATAAACAAGTAATAAACCCAAAGTGAGACCCACACGGTTTCTCAACTCTTCAATTTTCCAAATATTCTTTATTGCTTCTAAAAATTGTCTCATAATCAATTAAGCATCAATAGCTTCTCCACCTGCAGCTTCAATTGCTGCTTTGGCAGATGCTGTGAATTTGTGCGCTGTTATCTTCAATGCAGCTGATAATTTTCCTCGACCTAGAATCTTGACTAAATCATTTTTTCCTGCGAGTCTTAGATCAACAAATTGAGCGAGCGCAATTTCTTTTTTAACTTTTTTATCGTCTACCAATTGCTGTAAGGTATCGAGGTTGATACCTTGATATTCTTTGCGATTGATATTGGTGAATCCAAATTTAGGAACACGACGTTGCAAAGGCATTTGACCTCCTTCAAAACCAATTTTTTTGGAGTAACCTGAACGAGACTTTGCTCCCTTGTGACCACGTGTTGCTGTTCCACCAGTTCCTGAACCTTGTCCACGACCTAGTCGTTTATTAGCAGATTTTACAGCTCCCTTTGCGGGTTTTAAATTTCCTAATTCCATAGCTTATAATTGTTCTACTGAAACAAGGTGTTTCACTTTTTCTATCATTCCTAAAACAGCAGCAGAATCATCATGCTCTACAGATTGACCAATGTTTTTCAAACCCAATGCTTTCAGGGTTCGCTTTTGGTCTTCTGGTCGCTTGATATTGCTACGTGTTTGTGTTACTTTAATTTTTCCCATGATGCTATCCGTTATAAACTTTTTCAAGAGAAATCCCTCGTTGTTTGGCAATAACACTTGCATTACGCAATTGTAATAGCGCATCAAAAGTAGCCTTCACAACGTTGTGAGGGTTGGAAGAACCTTGTGACTTTGAAAGTACATCTTGTACCCCTACTGCTTCTAGTACTGCGCGTACTGCACCACCAGCAATTACTCCAGTACCCGCTGATGCAGGTTGCAAGTAAACTCTGGCACCACCAAACTTACCCTTTTGTTGATGAGGGAGTGTTCCTTTATGAACTGGAATACGTACCAAATTTTTCTTGGCATCCTCAACAGCTTTTGCGATTGCTTCGCTCACCTCTTTTGACTTTCCAAGCCCATGTCCAACAACACCATTTTCATCGCCAACGACAACAATAGCAGAAAACCCAAATGTACGACCACCTTTGGTTACTTTTGTCACACGCTGAACGCCAACAAGACGGTCTTTGAGTTCCAGTCCACCTGGCTTGACAAATTCTATATTTTTATAGTTTTGATACATACTTCAATTAAAATTTTAATCCACCCTCACGAGCACCTTCGGCAAGTGATTTCACTCGACCGTGGTAGAGATATCCACCTCGATCAAACCTAATTTTTGTTACACCAGCAGCCAATGCTTTCTCAGCTATGTGCTTTCCAACCAAACCAGCTTGTTCGGTTTTGGATGATCCTTTTCCAGTCAAATCACTATCACGAGATGATGCAGCAGCGAGCGTTTCTCCAGTTTCATCATTGATGATTTGTGCATAAATCTCTTTATTACTTCTAAAAACAGACATACGCGGCTTGTCAGACGTACCAGAAACGGTAGCTTTCAAGCGACGCTTGATGCGAAATCTTCTTTGTGTTTTCGTTTGCTTCATAACTTTACTATTATGCAGACTTACCTGCTTTTCTACGAATTTGTTCTCCAACAAATTTGATTCCTTTTCCTTTGTAAGGCTCTGGCTTGCGGAAAGAACGAATCTTAGCAGTCACAGCTCCTAACAATTGTTTGTCATGGGAGGAGAGTTTCACAATTGGGTTTTTACCTTTCTCAGAAATTGTTTCCACTTTCACCTCACTCGGAATCTCAAAAACAATATTGTGAGAAAAACCAAGTGCAAGATCTAGCTTTTGACCTTGATTAGATGCACGATATCCAACACCAACAAGTTCCAACTCTTTGGTAAAACCTTTGGAAACTCCCTCAACCATATTGTTGACCAACGCCCGGTACAAGCCATGCTTTGCTTTATGCGGCTTTGCTTCAGATGGTCTACTGACTTTCAATGTCGAATCTTCTTGGGTGAATGAGACTGAATCATATGGCTGACTTAGCTCTCCCAACTTTCCTTTCACGGTAATGACGTCAGATTGAATATCAACCACTACCCCTTCTGGAATTGTTATCGGATTGTTACCTATTCGTGACATATATACTTTTTTACTGTTTTTTAATAGACGTAGCAGAGTACTTCTCCACCTACATTTTCTCTTTTTGCTTGCTTTCCAGTCATCACTCCACTGGACGTAGACATGATGGCAATACCAAGTCCATTGAGTACTCGTGGAATGTCGACAGAGCCTGTGTACTTACGAAGTCCAGGTGTACTTGCACGTTGGAGTTTTTTAATCACAGGATCTTTTGTGATCGGATCATATTTCAAAGCGATCTTAATCGTTCCTTGCGCATTGTTATCTTCCTTCTTATAGCTTAGGATATATCCCTGATCAAAAAGAATTTTAGTCATCTCTAACTTAAGTTTTGATGCGGGAATTTCAACAACACGAAGTCCTGCGCTATTGGCGTTTCGAATACGTGTTAAAAAATCTGCTATTGGATCTGTGTTCATACTTATTTTTTTACCAGCTGGCTTTTCTTACACCAGGAATTAAACCTTTGTTTGCCATTTCACGAAACATCACTCTAGAAATTCCAAACTGACGCATATATCCCTTCGGACGACCTGTCAATTTGCAGCGATTGTGCATGCGAACAGGTGATGAGTTTTTTGGTAACTTTTGTAAACCTTCGTAGTCATCAGCTTCCAGCAATGCCTTACGCTTGGCAGCGTATTTCGCATTGAGTTTTGCACGTTTGACCTCACGGGCCTTCATCGATTCTTTAGCCATATTAATTGTTTTTAAAAGGCAAGCCCAAATGAGCTAATAATGATTTTGCTTCTTTATCTGTTTCTGCAGACGTCACAAAAGTGATGTCCATTCCAGCGATTTTTGCGACTTTGTCAATATCAATTTCTGGAAAAATAATTTGTTCTGTAATCCCAAGGTTATAGTTACCTCTTCCATCAAAACCACTCGCCTTGATTCCTTGAAAATCACGAACACGTGGAAGTGCGGCAGTCACGAGTCTGTCTAAAAACTCATACATGCGATCGCCACGCAATGTGACACGAGCACCAATTGGCATCCCTTTTCGCAACTTGAAGTTAGACACGTCTTTTTTCGATAGAGTTGCCACAGCTTTTTGACCTGAAATCAATGTCAATTCTTCGATTGCATGTTCAACAAGTTTTTTGTCAGCAACAGCTGCTCCAACTCCTCGGCTGATCACAATTTTCTGAAGCTTGGGCACTTCCATCTCGTTACGATAACTAAATTCTTCAGTCATCGCACCAATCACTCGCTGGTTATACTCTTCTTTTAGTCTAGGTACCATTAGATTACTTCTTTTGTTTTACGTGAAATACGCTCCTTATTCTCTCCATTCATTTGGTAGCCAACACGTGTTGTTTCACCATCGGTAGTCAGCAATGAAAGGTTAGAAACATGGATCGCTGCTTCTTTTTCTACGATACCGCCTTGAGGGTTTTGCGCATTTGGCTTGGTGTGACGCTTGACCACATTTACCCCCTCAACAATAGCTTTGTCTTTGCTCGATAACAACTTGAGAATCTTACCTTCAGACCCCTTGTGATCACCTGCGATGACGCGCACTGTATCTCCCGTTTTTATTTTTAATTTTTTCATATTTTGACTTATAAAACCTCTGGTGCTAAGGATATAATTTTCATAAACTTCTTATCGCGTAACTCTCGGGCAACTGGACCAAAAACTCGAGTCCCAAGCATTTCGCCTGCTGGGTCAAGCAATACACAAGCATTCTCATCAAAACGGATATACGACCCATCTGGACGACGAATTTCTTTTTTTGTCCGAACAACAACTGCAGTTGACACTTGCCCTTTTTTGGCAGTACCATTTGGAGTTGCATCTTTCACAGAGACGACAATTTTGTCACCAATCGATGCGTATCTGCGTTTCGTTCCCCCAAGGACACGAATTGTGAGTACCTCTCTGGCACCAGTATTGTCGGCAACTTTAAGTCTTGATTCTTGTTGTACCATTATTTTGCTCTTTCAATAATTTCCACCAATCTCCAACACTTTGAAGCACTCAGTGGACGCGTTTCCATTATGCGAACGGTATCGCCTACTTTACAATCGTTTTTCTCGTCATGCGCTACGTACTTCTTTGTTTTCAAAACAAACTTTCCATACATCGGGTGCTTTACACGCTTGACTTCACTCACAACAATAGACTTTTGCATCTTGTCGCTCGTCACTACACCAATTCGTTCTTTTCTTAAATTTCTTGTTTCCATAAGCTTAGACCTCTTGTGTTTTACGTCGATTCAATTCTGTTTGCAATCTTGCGATTACTCTTCGTTGCGTACGCAACTGCAAGGGGTTCTCTAAATTAGAAAGCGCATGTGTAAACTTTGCTTCTTTATAGCTTTTTTGCATCTGAGCCAATTTGTCTTGCAGCTCATCCAATGTCATCGTACTGACTTCTTTTTGCTTCATTTTTTAACTATTAAGCGTCGTAATCACGCGCAATTACAAATTTTGTTTTTACAGGTAGTTTTTGAGATGCCAAACGCAAAGCTTCCTTTGCAACATCGATTGGCACACCTGAAATCTCAAATAAAATACGACCTGGCTTCACCACGGCAACGTAGTGATCCAAAGCACCTTTTCCTTTACCCATACGAACCTCCAATGGCTTTTTAGTGATGGGCTTGTCTGGGAAAATTTTAATCCACAATTGTCCCTCTCTTTTCATGTAACGAGTCGCTGCAATACGTGCAGCTTCGATTTGACGTGAGGTAACAAATACAGCATCAAGCGCTTTGACACCAAACATACCGTTTGACAATCGGTGTCCACGCTGAGACAGGCCTTTCATGCGGCCCTTCTGCATTTTTCTATATTTTGTTTTCTTAGGTGATAACATAATGCTTTACTTTCTTCTTCTACCCCCTCGACCAGAGCGTTTATCGTTTTTACCTTTAGTAGCGTTTAGGCTCATCCCAACTAGTGGTGAGAGTTCACGCTTTCCATATACTTCCCCTTTCATAATCCAGACCTTGATACCAATACGACCATAAGTGGTTTTTGCTTCAACCAAAGCATAATCGATATCAGCTCGGAATGTTGATAGTGGAATTCGTCCATCTTTATAGCTTTCAGATCGTGCCATTTCGGCACCATTCAATCGACCAGAAATCTGAACTTTAATACCCTCTGCGTTCATACGCATTGAGGCAGCAATCGCCATTTTGATTGCTCTACGATACGAAATTCGACTTTCGATCTGGCGTGCAATACTCGCCGCAACGAGCTGGGCTTCGAGTTCAGGACGTTTGATCTCAAAGATGTTGAGCTGAACCTCTTTACCTGTAATTTTCTTTAGCTCTTCTTTTAGGCGATCGACTTCTGATCCACCCTTACCGATGATGATACCAGGTCGAGCAGTCGTAATCGTTACTGTCACAAGCTTTAGTGTTCTTTCAATAAAAATTCTAGAAACACTTGCTTTGGCAAGACGAGCATGAACATAACGGCGAATTTTGTCGTCTTCAGACAATTTATCACCATAATCTCTTCCACCGAACCAGTTGGATTCCCATCCGCGGATGATTCCTATTCGATTACCAATTGGATTTGTTTTTTGACCCATAGTCTTATTAGCTTTGAGAATTATCTTGAGCCCCTAGTACCAATGTTACATGGTTTGAGCGTTTACGAATTCGATGCGCACGACCCTGAGGTGCCGGACGTAATCGTTTGAGCATACGTGCACTATCTACACGAATTTCTTTTACAAATAAGCCGGCTTTTTCCAGATCACCGTCTTCATTTTTAGCCTGCCAGTTGGCAACGGCAGACAATACCAGTTTCTCTAATCGAACTGACGATTCTTTTGCACTGAATCGAAGAATAGAAAGGGCATTATCAACAGCTTCACCACGAATTAGATCTGCCATGAGGCGCATCTTACGAGGAGATGTTGGGCAGTTGTTGAGCTTAGCGAACGCAATGTGTTTACGCGCTTCTTTCAATTCTTCTGCTGATTTGCTTTTACGAACTCCCATAGTTACTTTTTACCTTTATTTTTTGCTCCTGCATGGCCTCTAAAATTGCGCGTTGGTGAAAATTCACCCAACTTGTGACCTACCATATTTTCAGTGATATATACAGGAATAAATTGCTTACCATTGTGAACACCTATTGTCTGACCAACGAAATCTGGTGTGATCATCGATGCACGTGACCAAGTTTTTATCACATTCTTTTTACCAGAATCGAGGTTTGCCTGCAGCTTTTTCACCAAGCTGTAGTGTACGTAAGGTCCTTTTTTTAATGATCTAGCCATATTTATTTTCTTCTACGTTCAACAATATATCTGTTCGACGCTTTTGTCTTATTTCGCGTACGATACCCTTTTGCAGGAATCCCATTTCTCGAACGAGGATGCCCTCCAGAGGCACGTCCTTCACCACCACCCATTGGGTGATCGACAGGGTTCATTGCTACAGGACGAGTTCTCGGACGTCGACCCAACCAACGAGTGCGACCCGCTTTTCCAGAAACGAGTAACTGATGGTCGGAGTTGGAAACTGCTCCAATCGTTGCCATACAGTTCGTGAGGATTAAACGCGTTTCACCTGATGGCAGTTTAATGGTTGCAAACTTGCCCTCACGAGCCATCAACTGTGCGAAAGAACCGGCACTTCTTGCCAGTGTTGCTCCTCTGCCTGGATGAAGCTCGATACATGAAATGATTGTACCTAAGGGAATGCTGGACAGTGCCATTGCATTTCCAATTTCAGTTGCAACTTTCTCGCCCGAAACGACCTTTTGGCCTACTTTCAATCCGTTTTGTGCAATGATGTATCTTTTTTCTCCGTCTTTGAACTGAGTTAAGGCAATAAAAGCCGATCGGTTAGGATCGTACTCTATGCTCAATACCTCAGCAGGACTGTCAAAGCGATTGCGCTTGAAGTCAATGGTACGGTAGCGTCTTTTGTGGCCACCGCCGCGATAGCGTACAGTCATTCGACCACTATTGTTACGACCTCCTGAACGTTTTTTCGGAGCTAGCAAGCTTTTCTCCGGCTTATCAGTGGTGATGGCGTCGTAACCATTGACCACTCTACCGCGCTGTCCAGGAGTTATAGGTTTAAGTTTTCTAACTGACATCCTATTTGATTATAAATTACTATAAAAATCTATTTGATCCCCCTCTGCAACCTGTAC